>RCMY010003590.1_pt1 | contig 13689 bp, 9 predicted proteins | sample 2041341 | NCBI WGS metagenome assembly RCMY01 (sample SAMN09708234, study PRJNA481090) | Marine sediment metagenome, whole genome shotgun sequencing project. | reverse complement strand
TCGGCACACGCCAAGCCTAAAACGGGAAACCTAAGAGCTGGACGGCCGTTTTCAGGTCCATTGCCTTCGGTCTTTGAAGAAGCAGACGGCAGAGCTTGATGTTGGCTGCTAAACAGGATCTGAACATTCGAAGCACAGCAACAAACCTAACCGAGACGACGACGGCAATGGTATCGTGAGATGCTGCCGGTTTCGCCGACGGCGGCCTAAGCTTTCATGGCTCTATCCTCGTCGTGCATAGGGCTAAGATTTGCGATGGTCGAGCGGCGGCGCGTCGGAATGTAGAAACCCTCGATGCAGTCCACTGGCTGGCAGTGTTTCGCTTGCAAACCATGAGAAGCGAAGACGTCTGCGCGATCAGCAATATGAACCATCCCGAGCATAATGAACTGACCGAGTGGGCAGGTGGGCCATTCGATCCGCGTAACCCCGATGCAGATGAACTCCACCTCGACGTCCTCAGGCTCGCAAAGGAATGGAAAACGCCTAGGACGTGAGCGACGTCACCCGACGGTTACGATAGGCAATGGCTGACGCTCCATCTTTGCGAGAAGACTAAAGTATGCGTCGATCCGTTGAAACCGCCCTCATCTTAGTCAAGAATATGCTACGCTTCATTAATAGATCGCGGTCTCGCGGCTGTCGCCCTCGACGATCCAGCCGCGATACATCCCCTCGCAATTGAACGGCGTTGTGATGATGCCATCCCGGTCAACGGCGATAAGCCCGCCAGAGCCACCAATGGCCCCCAGATCGGTCATTATCAAGTCGTCGGCAGCACGATCCATCGGAATGTCGGCCAGGCGCATGCGGGCGTCGATTTCATGCGCCACGCACAGGCGCAGAAACATTTCGCCGTCGCCGGTGGCCGATACCGCGCAGGTGGCGTTGTCGGCGAAGGTGCCGGCGCCGATCACCGGGGTGTCGCCGACGCGGCCCGACTGCTTGGCCGTCATACCGCCAGTTGACGTCGCCGCCGCGAGGGCACCGTGACGGTCTCGCGCCACCGCGCCGACCGTGCCGTGACGCCGCGAGGGATCGTCGTCCAGTGTGCCCTCTCGCTCCATCCTCAGTGTTTCTTGCAAGGCGTCCCACCGCTCCTGCGTGTAAAAGTAGTCTTGGGCCCGGAAGTCCAGGCCGGCAGCACGCGCGACGTTGAGGGCGCCATCGCCAATCATCAGGACGTTATCGGTGTGCTCCAGAACAGCGCGCGCCGCGAGTATGGGGTTCTTCGGCCCAAAAATGCCTGCAACAGCACCTGCCCGGCGGTTGCATCCGTCCATAAGTGCGGCGTCCATCTCCTGCGTCCCGTCACGCGTGAAAACAGCACCGCGGCCCGCATTGAACAGCGGTTCATCCTCAAGTGCGCACACCGCAGCCGTTACCGCATCCAGCGCATTGCCGTCCTGCAAGAGCACCGCCTCGCCCGCGTCGAGCGCACGGGCCAGCGCAGCGTGGTATAGCGCCTCGTGTTCCGGCGTCATGCAGTCGCGGGCCATCACACCGGCGCCGCCGTGGATCACAAGACTGAAGCCATGGGTCATTTCCGTCTCCAACTTGTAGTTTTGTTTGCGTTACGCGGAGTGACCGACTTTTATGCTTCATATGTCACCAAATGACGGTCCATCGTCAAATTAATGAGAGATGCCCTATCAATCGGCTAGCTTAGCGACAATACTTGTATGCAGCATTCGATCCTCCCGCGAGAAACGAAATGAACAATATGAGCACACCCACCGAGTTTGGCACCAAGGGTCCGCTCATCGCTATCGGTGGTGCTGAGGATCGCTCTTCACGCAAGGATATTTTGCGCCGGATTCTGGCTATGCCTGACAAAGAGGCGCCGACAGTCGGAGTTATCACGACAGCCAGCAGCATTCCTGACGACGTGTTCCAGATTTATAAAACCGCATTTTGCACGATCGGTGCAGCCGAGGTTTTGGATCTCAGGATCCGCGACCGCAAGGATGCGGCATCCGAGGACATCGTCGCGCTGATACAAAGCTCGGACATCATATTCTTTTCAGGTGGCGATCAGATGCGCCTTACCAACATTCTCGGCGCGACTGCGGCAATGGCAGCGATCCGCGCCCGCCATGCGGATGGCGCGGTGATTGCCGGAACAAGCGCCGGTGCAGCGTGCCAGTCGCAGACCATGGTTTATGGCGGTTCCGCGGGCGACGCCCTGCGCAAGGGCTCAGTAAGGATGACTGCGGGCTTTGGCTTGGTTGAAGGCGTCATTATCGACACGCATTTTCTAGAGCGTGGGCGCTTCTCAAGGTTGATGGAAGTCGGCGCGACCAATCCCGAGTATCTCGGCCTCGGTATCGGTGAGGACGCGGCAGTTCTGTTTGACGGGGACGTGATACACGCCTTCGGGTCGGGTCACACGATCATCGTCGATAGCTCGCAGGTCACCGGATCGAATGTATGCGAGTTAGAAGACGGTGAACCGGTCAGCGTTCAGAATGTGATAATGCACGCACTGGTTGATGGATTCGGATACAGTCTGACTGAACGACGGGTCTTGGGGCCCGATGAACTCCAAGCCAAAAGCTTGGAGTATAAAAGTGCATATTCTTGAACTTCGCGCGCTGCGTGGGCCGAATTATTACAGCCGCTATCAGGCCATCTACATGCGGCTCGACATCGCCCAGTTGGAGGACAGACCCAGCGACAAGGTGCCGGGCATCGCCAAAAAGCTTGAGGCCCTGATCCCCACCATCCACAATCATCAATGCTCGGTCGGGGAACCGGGCGGTTTTCTGCAACGGGTCACAGGCGGCACATGGGCCGGCCATATGGTCGAACATGTGGCTATCGAGCTGCAGAACTTGGTTGGGTTCTCGGTCGGCTACGGTAAAACCGTCGATAGCTACGATGAGGGCATCTACAACGTCGTCTACCGCTACCGCGACGAAGCCACCGGCATCGCCGCAGGCGAGGCGGCGGTCGAGATCGTCCGCAAACTCTATGACGGCGACGATGTGGACCTCAGCCCGATCATTGATCATCTGAAATCGGTGCGCGATTCCAAGGCGCTCGGCCCGTCGACGGGGTCCATCGTCAGTGCCGCCAAAGCCCGCAACATTCCCGCCAGCAACCTGACCGAAGGCACCAGCTACATTCAGCTGGGCCTTGGCATCAGACAGCGGCGATTTCAGGCGACAGTGACGGATGCCTCCGGGATCATCGGCTATTCGATTGCCGACGATAAGGAATGGACCAAACAGATCCTTGGCGATGCTGGGGTGCCGGTGCCGCGCGGGCAGGTTTGCCACTCGTTTGAGGATGCGCAGGCGGCGGCTGAATGGATCGGCTGGCCAGTCGTCACCAAGCCGCTTTCAGGCAATCATGGCCGCGGCGTGACCACCGACATTGCCAGCATGGAAGACCTGAAGGCCGGCTTCGATGCTGCGCTCGCGCGGGTGCGCGACGATTCAGGCGCGATCATCGTTGAAAGCTTCATCAAGGGCGAGGATCATCGTCTGCTGGTCATCGACGGCAAGCTGGTCGCAGCAGCGCGGCGCCGTCCAGCTCATGTAAGCGGCGACGGCACAAACACGATTCAGCAGTTGATCGACATCGAAAATTGTGACCCACGCCGGGGCGTCGGCCATGAGAACCTGCTGACCCAGATCCATGTCGACGTACAGACACACCGGATGCTGGAACAGGCGGGCTATACGCTCGACACTATACTGCCGACGGGCGAAACGGCGTTTCTCAAATCCACCGCCAACATCTCGACCGGTGGCACCGCGACGGACCTCACCGACGAGGTGCATCCCGAGGTCAAGTTCACGATGGAGCGGATCGCACGGCTAATCGGACTGGACGTGATCGGTATCGACCTGCTGGCTGAAAACCTGTCCTTGCCGCTGGAGAAGCAATCGGCCGGCGTGGTCGAGGTCAATGCCGGTCCCGGCTTTCGGATGCACATGGCGCCTACCCATGGCTCGCCCCGTCCGGTGGGCGAGCATGTGCTGAATATGTTGTTCCCCGACCCTACCGATGACGGACGGATCCCGATCACCGCAATCACAGGCACCAATGGCAAGACGACGACCACGCGCCTGATCGCGCATATTTTGCGGCAAGCGGGACACTCGGTCGGAATGGGCTGCACCGGCACGGTCGAGATCGACAACAACGTGATCCTGCGCGGTGACTATTCCGGCCCTGCGGCGGCGCAGGCTGTGCTGCGCGAGCCTACGGTCGAACACGCCGTTCTTGAGGTGGCGCGCGGGGGCATCATGCGGCGCGGTCTGGGGTTCGACGAATGCGACGTCGGCGTCCTGCTGAACATTGCGTCCGACCATCTGGGCGAGCGTGACATCAACACACTGGAAGAGCTTGCAAGGTGCAAAACGGTTGTCGTGGACGCGGTCAAGAAAGAGGGCGGGTATTGCGTGCTCAACGCCGACGATCCGCTGGTGATGGAGCATGGCACTTATTGGGCACGTGGCGAAATTATCTATTTTTCGATGGACCCCGATAACCCAAGCCTAGCCGAACATCTGAACAACCTCGGCATGGTCCTGACAGTCAAACATGGCAAGATCGTCCTTCTGCGGGGCAAGGTCACGGTAGAAATCGTCGAGGTCAACGATGTGCCGATCGCATTTGAGGGTCATGCGCCCTTCAACGTGGAGAACGCGATGGCTGCCGCAGCCGCCGCACTGGCGCATGGCGTCGAGATCGACGATATCCGCGCCGGGCTTTTGACGTTCCACCCGACGCCAGCGCAGATGCCGGGCCGCACGAACTATTTCGAGGCCGACGGCGTGAAATGCCTGATCGATTACGGCCACAACGTCCCGGCGCTGATCGCGCTGGAACCGCTGGTGAACGGGTTGTCCACACAGCGCAAGATCGCTGTCGCCTCCGCGCCCGGCAACCGGCGGGACGAGGACCTTGCAGCGTTGGGTGCGCAACTCGCCGAGCTGTGCGACTCGGTTTACATCTACGAAACGGATGCGCGTGGCCGCGAGCTGGGTGAGACCGCCAAATTGATACATGACGGCGCCGAGCAGAGCGGCACCGCCGATCGGGTCACTACAATTTTGGACGAACAAGAGGCGGTGGCGAAAGCATTTGACGAGGCCGTGGCCGGAGACCTTCTTTTGCTGCTGGTCGACGACATCGAAAGCACGACGGAACTGCTCAAGGGTCGGAGCTTTCCGATTCAGGCCGAACTCGCCAAGGCCTGACAGGGCAACACGCCCAAGGTGCTGGCATCCGTCGCTATTGGCTCCGGACAGAAAGAGTAGAAAAATGACCAAGAACGTGTTCGTCGTCGGGCTGAACAACTTGAACGCCGACCGCCTCAAGCGGCTCCGCGGAATGGATGATGTAGAGTTTCACCAGCTCCTGACCCCCGCGCAGGTTTCGGACACGCAGGAATTTGACATCCCGGCAATGCTGAAGGAAGCGGAGGACAAGCTGGACGCCTTTGAGGGATCAATTGACGCCATCGTTGGCTACATCGACTTTCCGGTTTCGACGATGCTGCCCCTGCTCTGCCAGAAATACGGGACGCGCAACTCCTCTCTCGAAAGCATGCTGAAATGCGAGCATAAATACTGGTCGCGCAAGGTTATGGCCGAAGTCATACCCGACCATATTCCGAAATTCACCGCCTTCGATCCCTTCGACGAAAACGCGCTGTCCAAAATCGGCGAGGCTGATCTGCGCTTTCCCTTCTTTGTCAAACCGATCAAGTCCTCCGGCTCGCGGCTGGGCTTTCGCATCGATAACCCCGAGGATTTCCAGTACGCGACCGAAAAACTGCGCGCCGAGATTGGCCAGATCTCCGAGCCGTTCAATTTCGTGCTGGAGCAAGCGGACCTGCCCGACGATATCAAGGCGGTAGAGGGCCATTACTGTATGGCCGAGCAGATGATCGGCGGGCGTCAATGCACGGTTGAGGGCTATGTTTATGACGGCAAGGTCATGCCCTATGGCACCGTGGATTCAATCCGCTATCCGCAGGTTCTGAGCTTCTTTTACTACCTCTATCCTTCCAGCTTGCCCGAGCCTGTGCAGGCCAAAATGTACGAGATCACCCGCACGATCATGGGCCACATCGGCTATGACAACGCGGGCTTCAACATTGAGTATTACTGGGACGAGATACAGGACAAGATCTGGCTGCTGGAAATCAACACCCGCATTGCGCAGTCGCATTGCGATCTGTTCGAGATGGTGGACGGGGTTAGCCACCAGCAGGTGACCATCGACCTCGGCCTCGGACGCAGCCCTGACATGCCCAAGGGCGACGGCCCCGAAGAGGTCGCGTCCGAGTTCTTTTACCGGGTGTTTTTCAAGGATGCGACAGTGGCCCGCATCCCCTCCCGCGCCGAGATCGAAGTGGCCGCAGAGCAGGTCGAGGGCACCCGCATTTCGTCCTATGTGGCGAAAGGCATGAAGCTGTCCGAACTGCCAGAGCAGGATGCCTATAGCTATGCCGTAGCATCGGTCTGGATGGGAGCGCAGAAGACGTCGAAACTGCTATGGAATTACGAACAGGTGATGAAGAAACTCAACTATGAATTCATCAACATCGTAGAGTAACGCCGCCTCGACGGCTCTACTGATCGGTCCACGGGGCGGCACGCGCGGTCATTGGAATGAAATCTGCTGCCTCAGACTTCCATAGCGGGTCATACGTTTTGCAAATATGCCGGACGCTGCGCCGCCGCCAGATTGCGGATGATATTACGCAAGGCTGAGCACCCAAACGCAGTAATCGGGCGTGGCTTCTCAGTCGTCACAGACCGGGAACTGACAGGTGAACACATGACCGGGCGCATGCGCGGTGGCATCCGGTATTTGCGTTTTGCACAGCGCTTTCGCGCGCGGGCAGCGCGTGTGGAATTCGCACCCTTCGGGGCGATTGCGCGGGCTAGGCATCTCGCCCTCCAGCGTGATGCGCGCGTGGGCGGCGTCGGGGTCGGGCTCAGGGTTGGCCGACAAGAGCGCCTCGGTGTAGGGGTGGCAAGGCGCGTGAAAAATACGCTCGGTCGGGCCTATCTCGACGAAGCGGCCCAGATACATGATCGCCATGCGGTCGGTGATATGGCGCACCACATTGAGGTTATGGGTGATGACCAGAATGGCGATCCCGAGGCGGCCCTGCATTTCCGCCAGAAGGTTTAGCACCTCGGCCTGCACCGACATGTCTAGGCCTGCCGTCGGCTCGTCCGCGATAATCAGGCGCGGGTCCAGCGCAAGCGCGCGCGCAACGCCGACGCGCCGTGCTTGCCCGCCCGATAACTGGTGTGGGAAACGGCCCGCAAAATTGCCCGGCAGGCCGACCATCTCAAGCAGGCGCGTGGCTTCGGCGCGCATATCCGCACGTTTGCCATGAATTCTAAGCGGTTCGGTCACGAGGCTGCCGACGGTGAGGCGCGGCGAGAGTGACCCGACCGGGTCCTGCCACATCATCGCGATCTCGCGCCGCAGCCGCGCGTATTCCTGCGCGCTGGCGTTCGATATCTCCTGCCCGTCATATCTAATAGACCCAGACGCCGCGCGTTTCAGCCCCATGATTGTGCGCGCGACTGTCGATTTCCCTGATCCGCTCTCGCCCACAAGGCCCAGCGTCTCGCCCGCGTTGATGCTAAAGCTGACACCTGCAACAGCGTCGAATTCATGCGCGGCCCCGCTAAGGGCGGCGCGCATGCGGCCCATTGCTGGATAGCGAATGACCAGGTTTTCAACCTCTAAAAGCGCGCTCATGCCGTGCCTTCCCTGTCCAGCAGATGACACGCGGCGCGGTGCTGCGGGCCGCTGGCAGTGTAGGCAGGCGGACGCTCGGCGCGGCATCTCTCCCATACGTGCCTGCAGCGAGGGGCAAAGATGCAGCCCTCTGGCACATCAATCAGATCGGGCAGCGTTCCCGAAATTGTCGGCAATTGCCGCGTCGCCACTTCGATCCGCGCCGGATCGCATTCCAACAAGGCCAACGTGTAGGGATGCGCCGCTTTGTGGAACACATCGCGCACGCTGCCCCGCTCGATCACCTCGCCCGCATACATGACAGTCACGTCGTCACACAGCTCGGCCACCGTTCCGAGGTGGTGCGAGACGAACACGATGGCGCAACCCATTTCCTGCTGCAATTCGCGCAGCAATTCGATGATCTGCACCTCAAGCGTGGCATCCAGCGCCGTCGTCGGCTCGTCCGCGATCAGCAGGTCGGGCTTGGTCAATAGTGCCATAGCGATGCAAACCCGCTGGCGCATCCCGCCCGAGAATTGATGCGGATAGGCCGATAGCTGCGCGGCGGCGTCGGGAATGCCCACACGCTCCAGCATCTGCACGGCGCGCTGGCGCTTCCGTGCTTTAGTCCCGGGATCGCGGTATTGGATGTCCAGCATCTGCCGCCCGATGGTGGCGACCGGATTGAGGGCCGTCATCGGGTCCTGAAAGATCATCGACACGCGCTGGCCGCGCATGTCGCGCAACTGGCGCTCGGTCATTTTGGTGACGTCTGTGCCATCCAGCAGGATCGCGCCGCCTGCGACCTCGCCATTGGCGGCCAAGAGGCCCGACAGGCTGTAGGCCAGAGTAGATTTCCCACAACCGCTTTCGCCGACAAGGCCCATGATCCGGCCTTTGGGCACGTCCAAATTAATGCCTCGCAGTGCATGCAGCCGCCCGCGCGGAGTGCCGAAGTCAATCGACAGATCCTGAACCTGCAAGAGGGTCTCGTCGCTCATAGATTGCGCCTCAGCTTGGGGTCAAAGATGTCGCGCAGCGCCTCACCGAGGAAGGTAAAGCCCAGCGTGACCACGATGATCGGCAGCGATCCCGCGATGACAGGCCATGGCGAATTGCGGATGAAGTTATAGCCGTCATTGAGGATCGTTCCCCAGCTCGGCGCAGGCGGGCGCACGCCCATCCCGAGAAAGCTAAGCCCCGCCTCAGTTGCAATCACCATCGGCACGTCCATGCTGGCCAGAATCAGCAGCGGCCCCAGCACGTTAGGCAAAACATGCAGGCCAAGGATGCGGAAGGTGCTGGCACCCATCGCCTTTTCGGCCAGAATAAATTCGGCATTGCGCAGCGTCTGCGTCTGCGTGCGCACGATGCGCGCATAGATCGGGATCGACGTGATCGCGACCACGAGGATCACGGTATAGAGGGACGGCCCGATCAGCGTGACAACCGCGAGGCCAAAGACAATCACCGGAAACGAGCGGATCGCATCGAAAACCAGCAGCAGGATGTTATCCAGCCATTTCGGTCCGTATCCAGCGATGAGGCCTAGCGCCAGCCCGACGCTCATCGCAGCGCCCAGTGTGGCGACGGCAACCAGCATCGCGATGCGCCCGCCCGCGATCACGCGGCTCAGAAGGTCGCGGCCCAGATGATCGGTGCCCAGCCAATGCGCCCATGACGGGCTACCCATGCGCGGGCCGATCATGATCTGATTGGGATCATAAGGTGCCAGCCACGGCGCGAATATGGCTGTCGCCACGACGATCAGCACGAGGATCAGCCCCATCAGGCCCATCGGGTTTTGCGCCAGCTGCGCGCCGTAGAGGCGAAGCGCCGAAGACTCCTTAAAGGGGGTGGATGCATTCGCCATTTACAACCCCTCCCTTTGGCGCGGATCAAGCCACGCGATGACAAGGTCCGAGATCAGCGTTGCCAAAACGATGATCGCCGTCGTGATGAGAACCGCACCCAGCACGATGGGATAATTGCGCTCGTTCACAGCTGAAACAATCAGCGCGCCGATGCCGGGGCGCGCAAAAATCACCTCGACAAACACCGCGGCGGAAAAGAGGTGCGCCACCCCTGCCCCGATCAGCGTGACCGCCGGCAGCACCGCAATGCGCAGCACATAGCCGCGCACGATGCGCCCTTCGGTAAGACCAAAGGCGCGGGCCATGCGCACGTGGTTTTCGCCCATCACCTCTAGCATCGAGGCGCGCACGATGCGGGCGATATATCCAACCCAAGAAACGCCAACGGCAAAGGCAGGCAGGATCAGATGCACGATCTGATCGCGCAGGCCCTCACCCGCGCCGATGGCGGGCAGCCAGCGCAGCCAGACGGCAAAGATCAGAACGCCGTAAAGCGCCATGACGAAGGACGGAATGGATATGGTGCCGACCGACAGGATGCCGGTCACCCGGTCGATCCATGAATTGCGCCGGATCGAAGAATACGCCCCAAGCGGAATGCCAATAGCCGCCGCCCAGAAGATCGACACGCTGATGAGCGCGAGGGTGTAGGGCAGCGCCTCCATCACGATGGTCGTCACGGAGCGGCCGGTGAATACGTCCACGCCCATGTCGCCGCGCAGCAGATTGCCAAAAAATATCGCCATCTGGACCACAAATGGCTGATCAAGGCCCATCGAAATGCGGGTCTGTGCGATCAGTTCGGGCGTCGCGCGCGGCCCGAGGATCATCACCGCCGGATCGCCCGGCACAAGATGCAGCATGATATTCAAAAGGCAGACCGCGACGACGATTATGAGCACCGACAGAAATAGTCTCTGGATCGCATAGATCGCCATAATGGCAGGGTCTCCTATGTGCTGGCGAATTGGGATCAGGAAATGCGCTGGCCCGGTCTCGCATATGGACCGGGCCAGCCGTTCAGGATTGTATCAGACCGGCTTGAACCCCAAGAAAAGCGGGCGGGCGTCCGGGCGCAGAGCAGGTTCGAGGTCGTCGCGGAACATCACCGGGCTGCCCTCATGCGTGAGAAAGCGGTACGCGCCACTCTCTTCCATCAGGTCTTGCATCTTGCGATACATCTCGCCGCGCTTTTCCTTGTCGCTCTCGCTCAATGCCGCCTCGTGCAGCTTGTCGAATTCTGGGTTCGAAAACCTCTCCCAATTCCATTCGCCGACCTGCTCGGTGGTGAACCATGAGGTCGCATAGAACGGATCGGGCATCATCGAAAAGCGGTTGATGACGAGCTGCATCTTCTTCCAGCGATCGCCTTCGCTCTCCATCCCCAACGTCCAGAAAGAGCCTGAGTCCTGCACATTCACCTGCACCTGAATCCCGATCTGGCCCAGCTGCGCCTGAATGACCTCGGCGATGGTCTTCCACGTGGTAGCGTTCAGCGTGTCGATGGTGATGGGCTCGGACGGCGCGCCGCCCGCCTTCTCCAGATACTCGCGCGCCTTGTCGAGGTCGCCCTCAGGTGGCACCAGTGATTTCTCGCGGTGGCCGGTCAGGCCCGGCGCAATCAGGCCAGTCGACGGCGCGGCCTCGCCGAAATAGGCCGCATCAAGGATCTGCGGCACATTGATCGCATATTGGATCGCCTTGCGCAGGTTTTCGTCTTTCAGCGTCTCATTTTCCAAATTCATGCCGACCCAGACGTAGTAGAGCGATGGATACTCTTCGATCTTGGTGTTCTTGGGCGGGCTTGCCTTGTAATTCGCGAGCGACGATAGCGTGATACCGGTATAATCCAGATCGCCCGCCTCATAGGCGCGCTCGGACACCTTTAGATCGTCCATCGGAATGATGCGAATTTCGTCATAACCGGGGGTCAGATCGCCCGAATAATCGGGGTTGCGCACCATCTTGACGTATTGGTTCGGCTTCCATTCTTCGAGGATATAGGGGCCAGAAAACGCGGGCGGCTTCATTCCGAAATCGCCGCCATCGCCCGTCGCCTCCATGACGGCCTTTTTCGAAACAATATGGCCAACGCCGTAGGGTAATGTGATAGTCCAGAGCGGCTGAAACGGTTTACTCAGAACGATTGTGCCGGCGTATTTGTCGCTCTCGTCCAGTTCGACGGTTTCCAGCGGCCCCCAGTCGCCTTTGACCGGGCTGTCATGCTCAAGCACGCGCTCGAACGAGAATTTGACATCCTCTGCCGTCATTTCGCCATAACCACCCGTGAACATGATGCCGGGCTTCAGCTTGAAACGGATATGGGTGTCGTCGATCTGCTCCAGCTCTTCTGCGGCTTCCAGCTCGATCTCCCACTCGCGGCCGGGTTTATACCGGGCCAGCTTGGAATAGATGCAGTTCATGACATCGACGTTATAGCCGTTTTGATAGAAACCGGGGTCAAGCTTGTCGATATCAGCATAGGACGATACTCGCAGCAAATTGCCCGTCTGCGCCCAGATAGCAGAGGCCAGCGGCATGGTGCCCGCAGCAAGGCCCGCGGCAGCGGCCCCCTGCAAGAAGCCGCGGCGGCCCAGTTTGATGTCGTGTATTATCTTAGCCATAGTATTTATCCTCCATGTTATGTGCGGTGCGCCTCACGGGCGGCCGTCGTTTCTAACTTGCGCGCTTAAACGTGGTTGCGCGGAATAGACTCGTTCCACTCTTCTTCATGGGCCAGCGTATCACCTTCCCATGCGCGCAGACGGGCGCGAATTTCCCAAGTGTCCTTGGTGCTGGTCACGTCGGTCTCGGTTTCGGACCGCACCACCCAGTCGCCCCGGCTCATCGCGTGAGACCACGTGATGCGCGCCTTCGGGGCATGATCGGCGGCACTGTCCACGCTGTAAGTCTCGACCCCTTTTGCGGTAATCGTCAGGTCGTTCTCGCGGATGCGGATCGTGCCGTCGTCGTCGGTAATCGTGACGCGCGCGCCACCCTCGCTGGTGTGATCAATCTGCCAGTCAAAGCCACCCTTTGTGATGATCTCAGGCTCTAGCGGCGGCGCCGCCTTGGGCGTACCCAGATCGTGCAGGGTGCCATCTGGTCCGGTCCTCTCAGGCAGGGTCAGCGTGCAATTTTCCAGATCGAGGCTGATCGTCGCCGCCTCAGGCGCGGGCCATGCCATTGGGAAATAGGTGTTAGACAGCGACAGGCGCAGCTTGTGCCCCTTGCGCAGCGTTTGCGCGACGTGTTTGAACGGGACGCGGGCGGCATGGGTGCGCCCCGGCTCTATCGGTTCCGGCATCTCATGGCTGCCTCGATGTGTGAGGTTCAGCATACCATAGGTGACGCGAGTTGCGCTACCGTCCGGTGCGACATCGACAAGCCGCGCGGCGATCAGCGCGACAGGCTTGTCGCAGGTAAAGGTGATGTCCAGAGTGCCATCACCCGCGATCTCGAAATCCGACTCTAGCGGTGCGGTTTCAAAGGTCACACTCGCGTCGTCGTCCAGCCCTTGATCCACCGGTTGATCGCCCGGATTGGCGTAAGAGCACCACTTGCCCGATTGCAATCCGACGGTCGCAGGGGTCGAGACCTCGGCCACGCCCTGCCCTTTGCCGCCGCGCGCCAGCGTGCCGTTCTCGCCCATTGCCCAATCTATGCGGGCAACATTGGGCGACGGCCACGATGGCTCGGACACCCAGCGGCCCTCGCGCGTTTCATAGCTGCTCTGTGGCGCGGCGTGGTCTTGCATAAACAGGCGCAACTGCGGCTCATCCATGATGCCGGTCTCTTGCCCCTTCAGCCACTGGTCCCACCAACGCAGTTCCTCGGTCAGCCAGTCGATGGCCGGTCCGGGCGCGCCCAGATGCGGATATTTATGCGCCCATGGGCCAACCAGCCCCTTGCGCGGGACACTGAGGTTTTCCATCAGGCGAAACACCGTGCGCGGATAACCATCGGCCCAGCCAGACGCGGCATAGACAGGCACCTTCACCGCTGAATAATCCTCACAGATCGAGCCGTGTTTCCAGAACGCATCGCGCGTCTGATGCTCAAGCCAGTTTTTCAGCCAGAGGCCGCTGCC
>RCMY010009917.1_pt1 | contig 13690 bp, 12 predicted proteins | sample 2041341 | NCBI WGS metagenome assembly RCMY01 (sample SAMN09708234, study PRJNA481090) | Marine sediment metagenome, whole genome shotgun sequencing project. | reverse complement strand
GTTCAGAAAATCATCCTCAAAAAGCATATAATATTGAATAGGATGTCCTATTTCGGTCCTCATTTTTCGTAGTACACCTTCGTATTGCATGTTTTCAAATTTGAAAATGATATTTTTAAAACCTATTTTAGGCGGTGAAGTCGTTTAGATGTATTGTTTGGAACCGAGATGTTCGGCTATTTTGCCCAAATGAAGTCATTTTTCAGTTGCATAGCCTGGCTACTTTCAGTTGCATCACCTGGCTACGGAACTTAAAAAAGATGAAATTAGGGTGAAAAATGTGCCCCGACGCTTCGGGGGTAGGTAAAAGAAAACGTCTAAACGACTTCAGTCAAAGATATCTAAAAAATGCCGATACACATTGTTAATTCCATAGCATCATGGCTTCTGAAAAAGCGCTATCATCAAATAGAACTTTTTCTGAAATATCCATCGGAAGTGCAAGAGGAAGTATTGCAACAATTGATTGATATTGCCGAGGATACCGAAATAGGCAGGAAGTACGAATTCGATACCATATCAAATTACATCACATTTCGGGAGCGTGTACCCATTGTTTCGTACGAGGATATTCAGCCGATTATCGAACGGACGCGCCGCGGAGAACAGAACCTGTTTTGGCCGACGTCTATCAAATGGTTCGCAAAAAGTAGCGGTACTACCGATGCGAAAAGTAAATTTATTCCCGTTAGTTCTGAGTCTTTGGAGGACTGCCATTATAAATCTGCCAAAGATTTGTTGTGCCTCTACCTGAACAATAATGAAAATTCCCAGCTCTTTTTAGGAAAGAGCCTGCGTCTTGGCGGAAGTAAAGAACTGTACGAGGATAACGGTTCGTTCTTCGGCGATTTGTCCGCTATCTTGATCGATAACATGCCTCTTTGGGCCGAATTTAGTAGTACCCCGAGCAGTAAGGTCTCTTTGATGAGTGAATGGGAAAGTAAGTTGAAGGCCATCATCTATGAGAGTACGCAAGAAAACGTGACCAGTTTGGCCGGCGTTCCCTCGTGGATGTTGGTGCTGCTCAACCAGATCATTGAGGAAACCGGAAAAGATCATATTTTTCAGGTGTGGGAAAACCTTGAAGTCTATTTTCACGGGGGCGTCAGTTTTAACCCCTACAAAGAGCAATACCGTAAATTATTTCCTCGAAAAAATTTCAGGTATTACGAAATTTACAATGCATCCGAAGGTTTTTTTGCCATTCAAGACCGGAATAACTCCGATGAGTTGCTATTGATGCTAGATTACGGAATTTTCTATGAATTTATACCCATGACCGATTTCGGCACCGAGGGGCAACAAGCAATTCCGCTTTGGGAGGTGGAGACCCAAATCAACTATGCCATTATCATTACGACCAACGCCGGACTTTGGCGGTATCAGATCGGGGATACCGTGCGATTTACTTCGCTCGCTCCCTACCGTATAAAGGTTACGGGCCGAACGAAGCATCACATCAACGTATTCGGAGAAGAGCTCATCATCGAAAATGCCGAGGAGGCTTTGAAGAGGGTCTGTCAAAAAACCGGGGCCGAAATTAAGGATTACACCGCTGGACCGATTTTTATGAAAGGCAACGAAAAAGGCGCCCACGAGTGGATTATAGAGTTTCGAAAACCGCCCGAGGATCTCGATTACTTTATCGAAATGTTCGATAATGCCCTCAAAGCGCTCAACTCCGATTATGAGGCCAAGCGGTATAACAATATTACCCTTAAAATGCCCAAAGTACACGTAGCGAGGCAGCAGCTTTTTTACGATTGGCTAAAATCGAAAGATAAGCTGGGCGGCCAACATAAAATCCCCAGATTATCAAATAAAAGGGACTACATCGAAGAATTGCTTCATATGAACAAATAATTGCGGATATTTGCCGTTAAATGTAGAGATTAGCTTTTAGAACTTAACCGAAAAATTCCCGAATTTCCAAATGGTGGAAATAGGAGCTAATCTAAACTTATCATTATGGCAGAAAGACTTGTAATCGTTTCCGATATGTGGGGCGTAAAAAAAGGACTCTGGATTACTTCCTATCTTGGATATCTACAACAATACTTCGACATCACCTTTTATGATTGCCAGCAATTGGCGCATTTGGATGTGCTGGTACATACCGAGGAAAATATCCATCAAGCTTTTGTGAACGGGGGTATCGAGACTGCCGCTGCTCATCTAGTAAAAAAAGAAAAAGAGCCGGCCCATTATTTAGGATTTAGTACCGGTGGTACGGTCGCTTGGAAGGCCAATCTTATGGGGCTTCCCATGAAATCACTATATACCGTCTCATCTACCCGTATCCGTAGCGAGAACAAAAGCCCGGAATGCCCGACCACAGTCTTATTCGGTGACAATGATATCTACCGGCCTAAAGCCATTTGGTACGCTGAAGCAGGTGTGAAAGGGGAGTTGATCAAAGGTTTTGGCCACACGATGTACACGGACGAAAAGGTCATTCAAAAAGTCTGTTTGGATCTATTGCAATCGGTGACTCAAATAACAAGAATGAATCAAAAGGAAAAAGCGGTTTAGTACCTGCTATAATTGGAATATTTTGTGGTTCAGGAGTTTGTTTGTTCAGATCTTTAAACCTGCAAACCTGCAATCAAGAAACTGCCTTTAACTTCTTAATAGTTTCATACGATAACTTATCTTCGGCATACGCCTTGGTAACCTTGAACTCGGTATCATCGGTACTTGGCATTTCGAACATGGCATCGGTAAAAATAGCCTCGCAAAGCGATCGCAAGCCCCTAGCTCCCAACTTATATTCAATGGCTTTTTTTACAATATAATCCAGCGCTTGATCGGTAATGGTAAAGCTGATATCGTCCATGGCGAACAGCTTTTCGTATTGTTTGATAATGGCGTTTTTCGGCTCGGTCAGAATGGCGCGAAGGGTCTCTTCGTCTAAGGGATTCATGTGGGTCAAGACGGGAAGCCTCCCGATAATTTCGGGGATAAGCCCGAATTCCTTTAAATCTTTGGGAATAATGTATTGAAGGATGTTAGTCTGGTCTAAGCTTTCATCCGCTTTGGAAGCGCTGTAGCCCACGGCCTGCATATTCAAACGTTTTGTGATGGCACGTTCAATACCATCAAAAGCACCTCCCGCTATAAACAAGATATTCTCGGTGTTTACTTCAATAAATTTTTGATCCGGATGTTTTCGGCCACCTTTGGGTGGCACATTTACGGAGGTACCTTCCAGCAGTTTCAACAGACCTTGCTGTACCCCTTCCCCTGAAACATCGCGGGTAATCGAAGGATTGTCACTTTTGCGGGCAATCTTATCAATTTCATCAATAAAGACAATGCCACGCTCCGCTTTCTCTAAATTATAATCCGCGGCCTGCAATAACCGGGTAAGAATACTTTCGACATCTTCCCCGACATAACCGGCTTCGGTCAGTACGGTGGCATCGACGATGGCCAGCGGTACGTTCAGCATTCTGGCGATGGTCTTTGCCATGAGGGTCTTACCGGTACCGGTCTGCCCGACCATAATGATATTACTTTTCTGTATCTCTATATCGTCATCCTTCGATTTGGATTGCAACAATCTTTTATAATGGTTATAGACGGCTACCGACATAACTTTTTTGGTGCGTTCCTGACCTATTACATAAGTGTCCAAAAAATCCTTGATTTCTTGGGGCTTTTTTAAAACCAGTTCAGAGGATAGGTCGTTGGTCTTCGTTTGTCGCGATTCTTCGGCAACGATACCGTGCGCCTGCTCGATACAGCGATCACAGATATGTGCATCTAACCCGGCGATCAACAGATTGGTCTCCGGTTTTTTTCTTCCACAAAACGAACATTCTAAATTTTCCTTCGCCATAGTACTACGTTCTCTGTTTTTCCTAAAACCAAACGCTGAATTTTACGTTTTGGTTTACCTTTCATCGAAAAGTGTTTAAAACGGGTATTTCGTCGATATTAAATAGGATAACTATCAAGTATACCCCAAACATTATTCCGTTTTTATAAAAATCTTTTGGCTTCGAGGTTTGGGACCCCTTCGACTGCGCTCAGGGGAACAAATTTGGATTTTCTTATTTCCTGTCTCGGACCAAAATCTCGTCGATCATTCCGTATTCCTTTGCCTTATCCGCCTTCATCCAATAATCTCGATCACTGTCTTCATGTACCTTCTCGATGGTCTGTCCGGAATGCCTTGCAATAATTTGGTACAGTTCATCCTTTAGTTTCAGAATTTCCCTAGCGGTAATTTCAATATCGCTGGCCTGGCCTTGGGCGCCACCCATGGGTTGATGTATCATTACCCGGGAATGTGTGAGCCCACTTCGTTTCCCTTTTTCGCCCGCACAAAGTAATACGGCACCCATTGAAGCGGCCATACCGGTGCATATGGTGGCCACATCGGGTTTGATGAACTGCATCGTATCGTAAATGCCCAGACCGGCATAAACACTACCGCCCGGGGAGTTGATATAAATTTGGATGTCTTTTGCGGCATCGGTGCTTTCTAGAAACAACAATTGTGCCTGTACGATATTGGCCACTTGATCGTTTATTCCCGTACCCAAAAAGATAATACGGTCCATCATTAAACGTGAGAACACGTCCATCGCAACGGCATTCATTTGCCTTTCTTCGATTATATTCGGGGTAAGGCCGACGGGGTTCATGCTTTCCACGATTTTGTCGTAGTACATGCTATTGATACCCTGATGTTTGGTAGCGTAATTCTTGAATTCTTTTCCGTAATCCATTTTCTATTCTTCGATGGGTTTAATTATTAGGACTGCCAATGCTTGTGAAATTCCTACTATTAAAGATACCCTAATTATTTGAAAGATTTTTGCGCCAGTGCGGTAAAAACTGAAATGATGTCAGCGTCATGGTGAATAATGCCGTCATCTTTGCTATACGCACTATACTAGACTATTATCCGTAGACTTCTTTAATAAAATCTTCGTAGTTCACTTCCTTGGTTTTCAGATTTGCCTTTTCCTTGTATAGATTTAGCAGTTTTTGGCTCATCAGCTGCTCCGATAACCGCTTGGCCTCGTCTTGGTTTCCTAAGACTCGGGCAGCGATATTGTCAAGTTCCTCTTCTTGGGGGTCTAATTGTCCGTACTGTGCCATTTGCGAGCGGATGAAGCCTTTGGCAAATTCCTTCAGTTCTTCGAACTGGAGTTGTATATCGTTTTTCTGAATGATTTTACCCTCGATCAATTGATAGCGAAGTCCCTTTTCAGATTTTTCATATTCTTCGTTGGCCTGATCTTCGGTCAAAGGCTCTTCTCCGGTCATACGAATCCATTTGGTCAAGAATTCTGAAGGGAGGTCAAATTTTGTATTGTCGATAAAGTATTCGGTCACATCGTTCAATAATTTTTGATCGGCCTGTTGTTCGAATTGTTTTTCGGAATCTTCCTTGATTCGCTCTTTCATTTCCTTTTCCGAAGTGATTTTACCTTCTCCGAAGAGCTTATCAAATAGTTCTTGGTTCAACTCGGCGGGCTCACGTTCGTTGATCTCTTCTATGGTAAAGCTTACTTCGGTATCAAGATCCTTCGCTTTTTCTTGGGATACACCAAGCACGCTCGACAAGAGATAGTCTTCCTTAAAAAGACCTTTTGTGTTTAATGTGATCGAATCGCCCACCTTTTTTCCATTCAGGGCTTCGAGGGCTTTTTTGTTCTTTATCTTGTTAAGCTCAAGCGTGGCCTTGTTATCTATTTCTTCTTCCTCATTTTTAAAAGTGCCGGTAACCTCGTCTTTTTTATTGACCTCGGTCTTGCTTACCAGTTTACCGTATTGTTTTTGCATACGCTCGACCTGTTCGTTGACCATTTTCTTGTCGGCAACGATCTTATAGTGGGTAATCGGTTTTTTAGTGTCTAGGGAAACCTCGAAATCGGGAGCAAGACCCAATTCGAATTCAAAGGCAAGTTCTTCGTTGTCCCAATCAAAATTATCCTGTTGTTTGGGTAGCGGATTTCCGAGAACATCCAGCTTTTCCTCGGTCAAATATTTGTTGAGGTTATCCTGTAAAAGTTTGTTCACCTCATCGACCAAAATGGACTTCCCATATTGTTTTTTAATAAGGCCCAGAGGTACCTGTCCTTTTCGAAACCCTGGAATATTGGCCTGCTTTTTATAATCTTTCAGGATTTTTGATAATCGTCCTTGGTGATAGCTACGGTAACGACCGCGTTGAGATCATCGATCTGCTCTTTGGTAATGTTCATCTAATCTTCTTTTTATATTCTCCAAACGGGATGCAAAAATACTACAATTTGCAGACCCTAGCAAGTTTTGAAAGTGATGCCGGCCAAACTTGGGCGCCAGGCTTTATCCTTTGTGTTGATTGCCCTATTTTGCGGTTGATGACTTCTACCCTATGACATGAATTACACTTGATCTTACTGTCGAACCCAAAATGCTTGAGTGCTGGCCATGTGTTTGAGCAACGTCAGGTTTGCCCCGGCCATATGACAATCCATACATAACGCGCACCTTTAATCTTTCTCTGTTAGAAGGGAGAATAATAAGGATTGTAAGAAGGAAAGCAACAAGCTAAAGAGCAACGCCCACCAGATACCGTCCACATTAAACCCGCCGATTAGGTTGTCTGCCAACAAGATGATAATGGCATTGATGATCAAGAGGAAAAGCCCGAAGGTAACGATGGTCACCGGAAGAGTCAGTATGACGAGAATCGGTTTCACAATAAAATTCAAAAGGCTCAGTACAACAGCGACTAAGATAGCCGTAAAATAGGTGTCGACCGAAACATTCGGCAGTATTTTTGATAAAATGATGACTGCTAAAGCGCTCAATAATATTCGTAATATGACTTTCATTACAATAGGTTCTTATGGGATATAAAAAGGCATCGGGTTTTCCGATGCCTTCAAAATTAGAATTTTATTTTGGATTAATTGATGTACAATCCCTTGTATTCCAAAGGATCTACTTCGGGCAAATTGGCGCCGTACGTTGTTTCGACAGCTTTAATAAACTCGTTGGCCACTAAAGCGTATCCTCTAGGTGAAAGATGGACGCCGTCTAATGAAAACCCGCCTCCCGTTGCAAAAGTGGCGGTGACAGTGCTGCCGTCGGAGAGAGGGATGCCTTCTGCGCTAGCCGCTTGGCTCAAGACCGCGTTGGCATCCACGAAACCAAGGCCGTATTGTCCCGCTAAACCTGAAATGGTCGCATTAAATTTATCCGTTGCGGTCGCGACGGCGGCCTGTTCGTCGGGCGTTAGTACCCATCGGTCTTCCAAGGGATAGGTCACTCCGTTCACCGAAAGTTGTCCGGCATTGGCTGCGGGCACCCCTAATCCTTGCAGGGTAGCAAAAGCAGTTTCGTTTAGTGTCGCAATTTCACTTCGTGCGGTCAGCACGATAAGATCGTTTTCATTGGCCTGCCGGGCCTGGCCGTATAGTAATCCGAATACGCTCGCCGTGCCTTGGTCCAAACCTCCTTGCATCAACGCGCCCGTAATCTGGGCGGAAAGGTCGGGTAGCGATTCATCTTTGATGACCAGCGCACTCGCGGCGTCTGTGGCGAATACAATGGATCTTTCTGGCACCCCAAGGGCGGCAAAAACTTGGTTCAATCCGGCAAAAGTCTGATTCAAGGTCGGAATTTTAGGTCCGAAATCAGGGTTCGCGGGGCTTAAGGGAGCAAAAGGTACGGTTGTAAAATAGGGCACGGTGGTCACATCGGGCAGATTGGCCACTACGCCGCCTGCACCATTGGCGGTAAGGCCTTGTAGCAGCTGATTGTAAACCCCTTTAAAGACGTTGGGGTCGGTGATATCGCTTGGCCCATACGTAGATGGATCGACATTACCCTCTTGATCGACACCAGAACCACCGGATGTAGCATACGAAAGAATATCGTTGTTGCCTATCCAAAGGGTAAAGAACGTAGGGTCCTGTGCGACCGCATCGCCGATGATGGTAGCCGTAGGAGCGGAGGCGAATCGAACAAAGTAAGGATTTGCCGCTCCGACCGCTAGAGCTGCAAGGCTGCCATAGCCCGGGGCTGCCAGGTGATAAATCTTTGCGCCGGGAACGCCCATATTGTTGAAAGGTCCCGATAGAGTAGTGGTTACCTCTGTCGAACCTGCGCCTTCCAATCGTACAGGGGCAGGTGAGCCGGAAGCAAAGGATAATATAAACCGGTTTTCAAAACCTTCCAGTTTTTGTCCGCCAAGGGTCAGGCCACCTAAGTTATCGGCCATCAGGGGTATTGTGAATTCTCCGCCACCGACCTGCTCAAAACTACTAGCAAGCATGTTAGGATACGAAGCTTCCTGACCATTAAGAAACAAGGCCCCATCTGAATATCCCGCGGTTAGCGAGTTACCTACGGCTACGTACTTCGAGAAATCCGCCGATCCTGCCGTAAAATTTTCTGGGGTCGGTTCGGTGGGGGTAGGGTCTATAGGGGCATTGTCGTCACTACTGCAAGAAATAATGAACAGACTGAAAAAAGCAAGTAATGCTAATATCTTTTTCATCGTATATTTTTGAGTTAGGGGATTGTTAAGGGCATGTTAATTTATGCCTAGAATCAAAATTAACCAAAATAATCACACGCACAAGGGTTTGCAGGAAAAAATTATGCATGCATAGTAAATTAGGCATTTAAAAATGTCATCGATTTCTCAAAAAATTGCTCCGGATTCTCAGCGTGCAGCCAGTGACCGGCATCATCGATGGTCACCATTTCAGCTTGGGGAAAGTGTTGTTTGAACCCCGATAGGTCGCCATGGACGATGTATTCCGATCGGTCTCCGCGAAGAAAAAGGGTGGGGCCGTCATAGCTATCGGAGGCAGTGATGTTTTCCCCGACCTCATTCATTTTTTCGCTCAGTATTTCCAAATTGAAGCGGAAGGCCAGTTTTCCTTTTTCGATCCAATACAGGTTTTTTAAAAGAAACTGACGGATTCCAAAATCGGAAATTTTCTTTTTCAACTCGGCATCGGCGTTGCTCCTAGAGCTAAAGGCTTCTGGACCAAGCGAGTTCAAACCGTCGATGATGGGCTGATGGTGGGGCGGATAATATTTGGGACCGATATCGGCGACCAATAGTTTTTCCGTACGTTCCGAATGGTGGCAGGCGAATTGCATGGCCGTTTTCCCGCCCATGGAGTGGCCCAAAATAATCGCCTTGTCGAAATTATGATGTTCCATATAGCGCAGCAGGTCATCCGATAGTACATCGTAATTAAAGTCGTCGGACCAAAAACTTTGTCCGTGATTGCGCTGGTCGATAAGATGCACCTCGAAACCGGACTCCGCGTACCGTCCGCCTAAGGTTTTCCAATTGTCCAGCATTCCCAGAAATCCGTGTAAGATTAGCAATGGTCTTCCTTTGCCTTCTATTTTTGAATGTAGAATTTTTTGTTTCATAGTAGTATTGTCTATGGGACCTTACATCATTTCAACCGGTGGAGATACATATTCACCACATTCTCCAATCCAAAATAAAGCGACTCACAAATAAGCGCATGCCCAATGGATACTTCCAGCAAATGGGGTACGTTTTCGTTAAAATACTTGATATTGTCTAGGCTTAGATCATGACCTGCATTTAGGTCCAAGCCAAGTTCATGTGCCACTATTGCGGCCTTTGCATAGGGTTTTATGGCGGTCTCAGGTTTCCCCTCGTCGTATAGTTTCGCAAAACTTTCGGTGTATAGCTCAATACGGTCGGTTCCGGTTTCGGCGGCGCCCTCGATCATCTTCGGTACGGGGTCCGTGAAAATGGACGTCCGTATGCCATTTTTCTTGAAGGTCGCAATTACATCCTTTAAAAAATCCTTATGTTTTATAGTATCCCAACCGGCATTGGAGGTAATGGCATCGACGGCATCAGGCACCAAGGTCACCTGCGTCGGCCGTACCTCTAGCACAAGTTGGATAAATTTCGGAATCGGGTTGCCTTCGATGTTGTATTCGGTGGTCACGATAGCCTTCAGGTCGCGCGCATCTTGGTAGCGTATATGTCGCTCGTCGGGTCTCGGATGTATGGTGATCCCCTGTGCTCCGAAGGCTTCTAAATCGGCCGCGGTTTTTAGTAAATCTGGAACATTTCCGCCCCTGGCGTTGCGCAAGGTGGCAATTTTGTTGATATTCACACTTAACTTCGTCATTCATCCCGTTTTTTGTGCCGTTCATACAAAAATACGAATTAGGCATGCCTTTTGATATTATTAATTAGTAATTTGCGTTAGAACAGTAGAAAGTTATGCATATCCAAAATCACATTGTTACTAATATTCCAATCTTTGAAATCGGTGACCCGTTGTCCAAGGTCATCCAATTTTTTAAGCAGACGACCCATTCCCATGCGGCCATCATTGAAAATGGAATTTATTTGGGCGTTTTGGACGAAAATGATTTGGAACAGTTTCAAGAGGGTGAAAATGTGGAGCAGTACAGATACGACCTCGGCACTTTCTTTGTCAAAAAGGATACGAATTGGCTCGATGTGCTCGAGACGTTCGCAAGGCACGATGCCAATCTAGTACCTGTCTTGGATGAAGAAGGAAGGATGGAAGGTTACTACGATCTGACCGATATCGTTAGCGTTTTTATCGATACCCCATTTTTTACAGAGCCCGGCGGAATCATCGTTTTGGCAAAAGGGATAAAGGATTATTCGTTCAGTGAAATTGCCCAAATCGTAGAAAGCAACAATACGAAACTGATCGGCGGTTTTATAACCGATTCCAAAAATGACGTAATCCAGATCACTATTAAGGTAGCATCGGCCAACCTGAACGAAATTATACAGACCTTTCGCCGCTATAACTACAACATTCTCTTCGGAAACAACGACGACCAGTTCTTGGAAGACTTAAAGGAACGTTCGGACTATTTGGAAAAATATTTGAGCGTTTAAGGAAAAATCTTGCTATACTATCATTTAAGGTTCAAAACAACTTTGTAGTTTTGTTCAAGGTTCAAAGTTGTCTAGCTTTGAACGTTGAACGGATACGAAGTAACGATTGAACCTTTATTTTTTTGAGACTAGAGTCCACAGTCCAAAGATGACAAATACAAGTAGCGAATACAAATACAAACAACAAACAACAAACAACGAACAACAAACAGCAAACATCGCGCGCCGCGCATCCAACTTCTAAAATCTCAAAGCTAACACCTCAAGTCGCATACCATGAAAGTCGCCCTCTACAGCCAGACCTATCAGGAAGACACCTTGGACTATGTGGTCGAACTCCTCGACGAACTTCACAAAGAAAACGCCGAAGTGTGGATAGAGGCTGAGTTTCATGCGTATTTGTCCGATAACAATGCTTCTAAAGTCTATGCTACCTATACAGACACTGAGGGTTTGGATGATTCATTCGATATATTCGTCAGTTTTGGTGGCGATGGCACTATTTTGCGAGCCACTACCTTCGTAAGAAATTTGGACATCCCTATTGTTGGGGTGAACACGGGTAGGTTGGGATTTCTATCCACATTTAATAAAGAGGAAGTTCGAAAGGTGGTGCAGGAATTTAAAAACGGCAATTATTCCATAATCGAAAGAAGCTTGGTCGAGGTCAGTGCCGAATCGGATATTCCGGAGTTGAAGGAACTGAACTTTGCGCTCAACGAAATAACGGTGAGCCGTAAGGGTACTACCTCTATGATTACGGTTGAAACGTATCTCGACGGGGAATACCTGACTTCGTATTGGGCCGATGGTCTAATCGTCTCTACGCCGACCGGTTCCACCGGGTATTCGCTGAGCTGCGGCGGCCCTGTTATCGTGCCAACGGCAAAATCACTGGTATTGACACCTATCGCCCCGCACAACTTGAACGCCCGGCCTTTGGTGATTTCAGATAATACGCTGATACGCTTAAAAGTATCCGGCCGGGAAGAGAACCATCTTATTTCGTTAGATTCCCGAATCGCTACCGTAGAAAACGGAAAAGAAATTATCATTAAAAAGGCTGACTTCGTAATCAAAATGATCGAATTCACTTCCGAGAGCTTCCTGAAAACTATCCGCAATAAACTGCTGTGGGGCGAAGACCGGCGGAATCGACCCCATTCTTAAACAATAAATACCGGCAAATTCAGTTTATCAAGAAAGAACACCTCTCCAATCTATGAAACGATATCTCATCGTACTCCTTATATGTGCCTTTGGTCAACTGGGCGCCCAGACCTACGAGGTCGGTATCTTTGCCGGTGGTGCCAATACTATCGGCGATGTAGGCCGTACCAAATATGTGCTACCATCGGATATCGCTGTTGGCGGACTGTTTAAATGGAACATCGCCAAACGCTATGCCTGGCGGGCCAGTATGATCTATGGTAAATTTACGGCCGACGACTCGAAATCGAGTATTTCATCGCGAAGACAAAGAGGCTATGTGGCCGATAATTCCATTCTAGAAGCATCGGCAGGACTTGAATTCAATTTTGTGGAGTACAACCTGCACAAGCTGGGTCCGGCCTTCACTCCTTATATATATACCGGAATCACTTATTTTAGATATAACTACAATTATTTCGATGCGGGGCGCTTGATAGATATTGGCCAGAAAGACGGAAACTTTGCCATACCCATGACCGTCGGGGCCAAATTGCGCTTGAACCAGTTTCTGATTCTTGGCGCCGAAATTGGCGCACGATATACCTTCACCGATAACCTGGAGGGCAGTAATCCCAAAAAATTAAATGTCAGCCAACAACTCGGCAATCTGCAGTTCGGCAATATTTTTAGTGACGATTGGTACGTTTTCTCGGGATTAACATTAACTTACACTTTCGGTAGAAAACCTTGTTGCGATAATTTTGAGTGATGTGATAATAGAAGTGGGATATGTGCCTTCAGACAAAATGATTTTTTGTGATAAGATTTTTCACCTTCTTTATCTGCCACCTAAGAAACTAACGGCCAATATCTCCTAACTAAAATCTCATGTCTATTTAGTATGAGCCCCCTTGAGAACATTGATAAAAAAAACCTGCCCCGCCATATTGCTATTATTATGGACGGAAACGGCCGCTGGGCCAAAAAGCAGGGTAAACTTCGAGTCTTTGGACATGAAAATGGGGTAGATACCGTGAGGAGAACCGTTGAAAATTGCGTTGAGATCGGCTTGGAGTATCTAACCCTCTATACTTTTTCTACCGAGAACTGGAACCGGCCCAAGCTCGAAGTCGATATCTTAATGAAACTACTGGTTTCTTCCCTAAAAAACGAACTTAGCACCTTTATTAAAAATAACGTAAAACTAAATGCCATCGGTGATATTGGCTCCCTTCCCAAGAAAGCCCATCGAGAGCTTACCGAAGTAATGGAAAAAACGAGCGGCCATACAGGTATGACACTGACCCTGGCCCTGAGCTATGGTGCACGTGAGGAAATTAAAAATGCCGTAAAACAGATCAGTACCAAAGTTAAAAATAATATAATTTCTATCGATGATATTGACGAAACCATTATAAATACTCATCTTTACACGCACAATTTGCCCGATGTAGATCTGCTTATCCGAACCAGCGGGGAATGTCGGATAAGTAATTTTTTGCTTTGGCAGATTGCGTATGCCGAACTTTATTTTATTGATGTATTTTGGCCCGATTTTAGTGAACTACATTTAACGGAGGCCATAAAAAGTTACCAGAACAGAGAAAGAAGATTTGGAAAAACCAGCGAACAACTCAACTG
>RCMY010003589.1_pt1 | contig 13690 bp, 1 predicted proteins | sample 2041341 | NCBI WGS metagenome assembly RCMY01 (sample SAMN09708234, study PRJNA481090) | Marine sediment metagenome, whole genome shotgun sequencing project. | reverse complement strand
AATTCTGTCGATCCGAATCGGGAGACTTCAGAAACGAGGCCCGCCGGGAACACCACTTCGTCGACAACTAACCCGTCGGCAGAGCAGCCCGAGAGCACACTGGTTGCCATCGACTCCACAACATCCACGACCGAATCACTCTTGTGGTCGAAGTGGCCGCCACCCGCAGGATCAGAGCTCTGGCCAACGATTCGCTATGGCAGCGACGGGGTGTGGCGCACTGGCCACAGCGGCGAATACGGGAGAGTTGTTGACGGCCCGGTCATCGAGGCAGTCGATGCGGGTGAAACCGTGTACCAGCGGCCCGGGATCAACAACAAGATCTTTGTTCTGGGCGATGGTGATAAGGAACTGCTCGTTGGCCAAGGCGATCAGATTCTGATCCTTGAGGGTGTCCGCTTCGACCCCGTAGACGGCAGCATTCCCTATGTGGTCTACCAACGCATGGAACCAGGCGACCCAGAGAACCAGCGGGTGACACTACGGGAGTACAACATGGAGACTGGGGAGGTTCGAGAGATTGCGGTAACCGGCGGCTGGGAAAGCTCCACGTTCAACCACATCAATGGGCAGCGGGCGGTCGGAACGTGGTCAGCTGAGGCGCATACGGGGATTTTGGAGATCGATCTCCTCACAGGCGAAATCGACTACGGAGTTGGCGACTGCTTAGACGAGGACAACCCGCCCACGTGTCCCTACTACGACGCTCTCACTCTGGTCGGCGATCAGGTATATGGGTTCGGACCGGTCTCCAATGAGAACGGGATTGTCGATCGCTTTGGCATCTATCGGTACGATCTCCAATCCGGGATCGAGCAGCTGGTGGACTCCTGGCAATGGGACAACGGTGCGTATTACGCCCAGGACATGTTCGCCTTCGGCGACAGCATGCTGGTCATCTCGTTGGGCGATTCGCTGCCGGCCTTGGTTCATGACATCAGATCCGGCACGACGTGGACAACCACCGAAACTGGTCTGTTCCACCCGGCTCACCTTTCCTAACCGCGACTCCGATTGGGGAATCACCGAGACGCGTCGAAAGTGTTGCTATCCAACTGTTTCGACGCATGTCGATGACGAGTGGGCTGTTTCAACTACCGGTCTGAAGGTAGGCAGTGGGTTTCGATGCCGGTGATTTCAAGGCAGACATTGTCGTCGCTGTCTGTCAGCACCACCGTTGACCGGACGCTGTTCGAGCGTTGGTCCACCGGGAGCAGTGTCGCCTGAAGTTGCCGTCCGTCGCCGGGGCTGAAAACACGAATGCGTTGAATAGTGGTGGGCAGGGAGCGGCACCCCAGCCGACTTTTTGTCCAGAGCAAGGCCATCTGAAGCGCTCCATCAACCAGAGCGGGGTCCACGGCCCAGTCATGATCTGGCCAAGACATGTGACGAGTGTCGGAAACACTGGCTGACATTCCGTCCTCGCCCAGCCTCACATCCTCCAGGACCTGAAACATGGGCCCGTGAAAGAGGGTCACACCGTCGTACAACTCTGAAAGTGGCGTGGCCCCGGAGCGCAACGATGGCACCTGGATCGGCGCGATGGGGGAGGGGCCGACGACACCGATCGCGCTGTAACGCAACCTTCCTTCGGTGTGGAGTTCGAGCTTGACGGTTGCCGCGTCGACCGTCGTTGCGGACACAACCACGTCAATGTCTGCTCCAGACTCGTATCCGCCGGCAACAACTCCGCCGAGGACCCGAACGTCACGAAGCTCAGAAAATGTGAGGGCGGGAGCGTGTTCGGCTGCCGACTTCGCCAACCAGTCGACCACGTGCGCTACGGGGACCACGACATTGCGATTGACGACGTGATCCAGCAATTGGGGATGGGAGCGCCGGTTGATGCCGATGACCTGACCTGACCTGCGGCCCGGGGCGGGAGTGTCTGGACCCCCCCGTAAAAGCGCGGCCATGCGCCGCAGCCAGGGGCCGCGCTCGGCAGCGTCGAAAGTATGGGTCCCCTCGTCGGCGGAGTTCAGCAGTATCTGGGTGTCCTCCGAGGGGTTCTCGCAATCTTGAAGAACCTCCCACGCAGCGGCAAAGACCTCGTGGGTTCCGGTCGTGCGCTGCCAACTCTTCACCCGGTTCGTGAATGCGGGGTCTTGGGGAAGTGGTTCCTCGAGATCGTTTCCGCCCCCCAGGGCATTTATTGCATCCAGGACCAGGTCTCTGCGGTCGCGAAGGTGCAACGAAGCCAACATCGAGGGCTCGATCGCTCGTCCGATCCAGTAGTCCTGCTTGCCGTGACCGAAAGGGAACTCTGCCTTGCCAGCGATTGGTTCAACGGGCAAACCACCGCTGAATCGGATGGGGACGATCGGCACATCCATCGCAATTGCAAGATCAATGAACGCAGCACTGCAATGAATCGTTCGGTCCCGGCAACTCCTGCTGCGAGTCCCGTCAGCGTGAAGGAAAAGGGAGTGCGGGCCAGCCGCCATCTTCTCCCTGACAGCGGCGAGGATGTCGAACATCGAGGCGGGACGGGATTGGTCGAAGTAAACGGTCTGTTCAACCGGCGTGCAATCAGGGTGCTCTTCAAGCGCTCGGATCATCTCGCCAATCCAGCGTTGCCGATGCTTGGCATTTGCGATGGTGGTCATCGGGACCCCGCTGAGCGCCGGGAGCAGATTGGACATCATCAGGGACTCGATCTGCACCTGGTGGTTGGCGAGGTAAATGGCCGAGCGCCCTGCGAGGTCGGCAAGAGCTTCAGCGTCTGGAATCAGGATCCGATGCACGTTTCGGTCGAATAGCCCCGACAGGAGATCCTGGCCGAGCCATCGTTCAGGCGTGCCACGTTGTTCGGTCCAATACGTCGTCATTGCCTGTTGCGCTGCGACGAGTGGAAGCTCGATCATCTCAGCTCGCCTCCGGTCCCTCTGGAGGGGGCCGAGCGAGTGGTTTGAGATCCGCATTCCCATGTTGGCGACCTCGTAAATCCTCAAGCCATCGCACCAAAGCGATCCTCGACCAATTACGAAGGGTCCTTCTCCGTCCATGCCGACCTCAGTGATCTCCATGACACTAGAAATGAGGTTGTTGGCTGGCGTGACCTGGCCCCGGTACTTCCAGCTCATGGGCCTACCGAGCATGAGAGGCTCGAAGTGAGGAGTGGCGAGACCCTCGGCCATTCCCTTTTCGAGCATGTAGAACTGGAGCAGCTGCGCCAGCGCCTCGATCCCGAGCGAGCCGGGCTGCACGGGGTCCTGGAAAAAGTGAGCCTTGAAGAACCATTCGTTGATGTGAACTGCCTTTTCACCGCGGACCACCCCGAGGCCGGCTTCGCCAGCGTCAGGTGTAAGCGTGGCCCGGTCCAGCATCAGCAGCATTGGTTCCGCCAGCCGTGCATCCCCGGAGCAATAGCGAGCCGGTCGGGAACTGAGGTCGATCCATTGCCCAGGGGCCGTTTCCAGCTGTAACCGGTGGTTCTCGTCCACCGGCAGGCCAACCTGGTCCTCGAACGCCTCCGGTGGGAAGAAGCCAAAGACGGTCTGCATGGTGTAGACCGAGCGATCTCCGAGGAAGCACTCGACATCGAAGGCCTCGATGAGCATTCCACCCGCTCTCGAAACGCTTGTCAACTTCACTTTAGTCGTCAGTGTCCCTGCGGTGCGCGACAGCTCACCGGTCTGATTGGCGGTTCCGTCAAGGTTCCGGAAGAGGAGGTCCTCCGTCATCCCCGTGGCGGAGCCCACCGCCGAGGCAACCCATCCACAGGGCTGCAGGGCAGCTTCCAACACAACGGCATACGGCATTGTCTCCGCACCGTTTTCATCGAAGTACCACGCATCGCGTGGGATGTCGTACTCGCAGGTAATCTCCATACCCGCCTTGCAGTCATCGAGATCTCCCTTGATCTCTACAATGCGACTAATGAAGTGGTAGGGCTCCCCGGGGAGGCGGGGCGAGCGCCGGATCCCGTCAAACTCCCGGTACATAGATCCGAATGCCTCTGAGGGCTTCCCCCAGGCGCAGGAAATCATGGCCTTCCAGTCGAAGGGGAAGCCAGACGGGTCGGTGGCGACCGGGTTCGCTTCTGTGTGCTCCTCGTAACGCTCTGGCATCGAGGTAAGTGGCCAGTCCGGTACAAGCTCCACGCCGATGCGGTGGGCGTGGAAGGCGGGCTTTCCGTCAACGAATCCCACGACGTCACAAATGATCGTGGGATGGGGGCCGCTCCGCACCTCCTCGACGTGGAGTTCGTACGCCACGTGTTTTGTCGACGGGTTGATCTCGCCTCGGCACTTCAGCTCGAAAGGTTGTTCCGGTAGCGGCTGGAAGCGCCACCCATCCCGCTTGGTCGTGTAGCCAAGGGCTGCGAGGTAAAACGACATCGATTGGACGCAGGCTTCCACCATGAAGTTGCCCGGCATGCAGGGATCGTTCTTGAAGTGTCCATCGAAGAACCACGCATCGGGCGCAACCTGCGTCTCACAGCGCATGAATCCACGTTGCCAAGGGCCCCCGGTCGGATCAAACGTCGTGATCTCATCGATGAAGAGCTGTTGACCATCCTGGATCTTGGGCGTGCGTGTATGGGTCTGAGTCCATTCAAACCCAGGCCCGAAGCAATCGAGGGCCCGGCCTTCGCTGAATGCAGCGACCTCGGACTTGCTGAAGTGGTCCTTGGTTCCAACCACTTCTGCACCGTCTACTATGGCATCGGGGCGCAGAAGCAGCCTGCCTTCCTCCGGCGTCCAGAGAATCCCCAACGCCTCAGCCAATTCGCCTTCGGTGAAGAAGCCCGCTTGGGCATCCCGGACAGTCAGTCGTGCCTCCCCGTCGACAACGCAGTCGTACTCGAAGAAGAACAGGCGGATCTCACCGTGTTTGGCATGACCGGTGATTCGAATTTCATACGCAAGTGTTTCACCGGGGGCAGGGAGGTTGCCGTGGTAGGTGAGCGTGCAGCCGAGTAGGCGGTAGGAGCGCCCAGGATCGTTGATCTTGTCGATTCCCATATAGCTGATGAGCATGAGGTCGGCTTGACCGGACTCGATCATGAAACCGGCTGGCATGTAACCTTGGTTGAGGTACCACGCCCCTTGCACTACATCGGTTTCGGTCCATATGGTCCCCCTTCCAAGTTCACCCTGGGGGCAATCCATTCCGGTAACGCGATCAGCTAGGAGCAACGGCGGCTCCGGCATGCGGCATTGGATGGCACGCCCGTCCTGACTGGAAAACGAAGGGCCGAAGAGCTCAGAGATCCGGCCGGATGAATGGATGCGCAACTGCTCTTTTCCCCATGGAGGCTGGAACGGATCAATCGCGTTGACGGGGGGAGCGGACGGAGCATTACTGCCAACCGTCGAGGTGGCGAAGGTAGCCCCAGCCGCAACACTGGGCGGTGCGGCTATGCGAAGGGATAGAAACTGCTGGTGGATCGCATTCTGCTGGGCAACGAAGGCCCCGTGACCTTCCACGACAATCGCCATCTGTGACTCGATAGCTCGTGCGACCGGATTGGCCTGTATAGCTTCCCCGGGCTCGACCCGAGCCTCTGTGTCACCGTGTGGGCCATCATCACGGCCGTGAGGACGAGGGCCTGCCCTCCTTGGGCTGGAAGGATTGTGGGTTGCCGTGCCTGCCACAGCTGAACCGGCAGGAACCCTTGCTGAGGCAAGGACTGGTGGAAGGGCTGGAGCGGGCTCCATGAATTGAGCGACGGGCAGCGCTTGCTTCGGGCGAGCCGGCAGGTGGATCGATTCAGAATGTAAGGCGAAGCGCATCATCGACCCGGATGGGGTCGAATGAACAGCGGCCGGGGTCAACCGCTCGACAAGTGCTGGATAGTCCACATCCACGCCGCAGGAGATCAATGCAGCGGCAGCATCGAACACCTGGGCAACGCCCTGTTCCTTGCGGTCCAGTTGGACCGCAAGAACGTCTTTTCCATTCAGGATCGATCGGATGAAGTTCGTGCATGCTCCGGCCGGACCGTGTTCCACAAAAATCCGTACGCCATCGTCGTAGGCCGCCTGGATGGTGGCGGGGAAGTCAACCGTGTGCTCGGCCTGATAGGTGATCGCCTTCGCGCATGCCTTCGTGGAAACGTCATACGCGCTATTCGTCCCGTTGGAGTAGAACCGAACGTCGGGCGTTGGCGTCACCTTGCGTTTGTGGATCCGCTTCCATTGCTTGTGAAACGCCGAGCGCACCTCGGGAACGTGGCACGCCAGGTTGTAGCGAACCGGCCGACAACGCCGCCTTCCCAGCGCCTCAACAACCCGTTCGCAGCCGTCGAGGTCCCCTGCGATAACTGCATCGCCAGCAGTGTTGATGATTGTGAGGTGGACGCGGGTTTCGTTAGCGATTGCTGATCGCACCTCGTCCAGCGGAGCCAGCACATTCCAGACGGCCCACCGAGCCGACGGCTCCTCCCACGCACGGGCGACTGCCTCGAAATGGCCGCCCAGCTCGCTTTCCATCATGCCACTGGCATCAATCTCCATTCGCATGGCGTCCATGTCCGACCAGACCCCGAACGCGAACAGGCTGTTGCTCTCGCCCGACGAGTAGCCGATGGCCGCTGCGGGCCGGAGCTTCAAGACGTTTTTCGTGAGATGAACGTGCGCCTGGCTGAGTAGGGCTGTTCCCCACAGATAGTCGTTCGGCGTTGGGACGGGCTCCTGCGGGTCGAACATCCATCCGGCCACTTTCCCGAAGGGGAACGTCCGAGCGATCGGATTGGTGAGCTCCGGGATGGCTCGTAAAAGTTTCGCGCCCATGCCGTGATAGGCGACTCCGGCCGCTGTGAAGACATACGCAAGCTCACCCACGATGGGTTGGGATCGATAGTGGATACCAGGACCTGGCGACGCACCCTCTTTCAAGTGAGCAATGGCCCGCAAGACTCTGGCGTCTCGTTGCTCGCTTCCATTGGCGACAATGACCACGCGGGCGGGGCCAGTTTTGGATTCAGTGTCAGCTTCCAGTGCTGCGAGCACTCCCTCCGTTGTTGATCCGGAATAGATATGGAGGCTCGGAACCGAGTCCGGAAGCGCTGGCGCTGGGTGGCCCTCTGCCTCGGCCAACCAGAGCACAGGCGCCGTGATCCCATCCATTGCTTGGGCCGCCACAACGGCTGTCCTGGGGCCAAATTTGAGAGGGAGGGTCGAAACACCCTCGGAACTGGATCCCAGCAGCGGGCGACCTCCGGGAGCCTGGCGGTGATGAAGGCATATTGCAGCTGCCGCTACCCGGAGCAGTCCACTGGCCGCGTGGGCGTGACCGAATAGGGGCGTGAGCACATCGTCCTCGCCCGTTGTCGTGAGTTTGAGATCTGCAGCGCAGACCTGTGTGCCATCGTCGCCAGGGTGTCCTGCCACGACCGCAAACACGGTGTCGCCGTCTCGTTCCGCATCGTCGAAACGCTTGAGGACGAGCGTCACCGCCGCATCGCCTGGCGTCTGGTGGTCTTCGTTCAGGCACTTGATGGCGGCAGCCTGGTGCGCAGGGTTGCAGGACAGGTCCACCGCTCCAACCACGGCGGCATCAATTTCTCCAGAGCGAAGCGCCCTCACTGCCAAGTCGAACGCATGTGTTCCGCTGCGCTCCTCGGCACTGACGGTCATAGATGGGCCCGAAAGGTCGTACTGGCTGTTAAGCCGGTTGGCTGCGATGTTCGGCATGCTGCCAACGACGCGCGCCGCGTCGAGTGGCGGGGACGAGGCCTCTTGCGCACTGCTCGCCCACTCCGGGGATGCTCCCCAACGCTGAGCCAACCCGGGGATTCGCCAACGCAGCCCGAAGCGGGCCGCATCTGGGTCGGTTCCCATTCCCACATAGACACCGGTCGTTTCGGTCCGAAGAACATCGACAGCGCCGATCGCCTCATCGGTAACGGCCAGCATCGCCAATTGCTGGCCCAGCGCCTTTTCCAGATCGTTGGGCGGAAACTTCTGCTTTGCGATGTCTAGGGCGATTGAAGGCATTGTTCCGTGGCCGTTTTCATCCAGACAACTGTGAGAGTGAAGGAGAGCGTCGGTGAATGCCTCCCTTCCGATGGCCGAAGCGGCGGATACTCCGATGCTGACAATTGCAACGGCTCCCTGCGCCGGCGCAGGGCTATCCGGTTGAAGGGTGCGCTCACCCGGTGACGGCGGCTCTTCAAGGATGAGGTGGGCGTTGTTTCCTCCGAAACCGAAGGCCGAGACCCCGGCCCGCATCAGACCGTCGGAGTCGCTACCCGGTTCCCACGGCTCGTTGGCTGTGAGCAGTCGGAACGAAGAGTTGCTGACCTCGGCTAGAGGTTTGTCGGCGTGGAGGGTTTGGGGGCGCGTGCGATGTTTCATCGCCTCGATGACCTTTATAACGCCAGCTACACCCGCTGCGGTGATCAGGTGACCAGTGTTTGACTTCAAGGAGCCGATCGGCATGTCGCCCGACTCCCCGTAAATGGCGACGGAGGACTGGATCTCTGTAGCGTCACCAATCTGGGTCCCGGTGGCGTGGCATTCAAGGAGGGAAATATCCTTTGGGGCCAGATTCGCCATCCTTAAGGCCTGGGCGATGGCCACGGTCTGGCCCGCCGATGACGGCACGAGGAGCCCTCGACTGCGCCCGTCGTTGGAAAGGCCCACTCCGCGGATAACGCCATGAATCGTGTCACCGTCCAAGACTGCGTCCTGAAGACGGCGGAGGACAACGAACCCACACCCTTCCGATGGGACTAGCCCATCTGCGTCGGCGTGGAACGGACGTGATTGTCCGGTGCGGCTTAGGGCGGTAAGGGCCGTGAATCCCATGTGGATGCAGAGGTCGTCGGCGCAGTTGACCGCTCCTGCGAGCATGAGATTGGCGTCGTTGTCGTGTAATCGATCGCAGGCGATCTTGATTGCGTACAGACTGCTGGCGCAGGCAGCGTCCAGGGCCAACGCCCCTGCCCCCAGCTTTAGGGCGCGCTCGAGAACGAGTGCCGGAAGTCCTGAATTGAAACGATTCCGGGGATCGCTTGGTTGAATACCGGCTTCTTCCAACGCCTGGGTTCCGTAGCCGGGAACGGCTCGGATCGCTTCCTCCTCGATGAATGCCGCCATTCCGGCGGAGGGAAACGAGAGGTTTCCGAAGACCGCTCCGAAGTGGGCGGGATCGCTCCCCGCATGCCCGGCGTCGCGGAGCGCTTCCCGGGCGGTATGAAGCGTCCACAGAAAAACGGGATCGAGTCCGTTGAGCTCTTCCGGAGTGATTGAAAACCCTGCGGAATCGAATACCTCATCGAATCCCACCACATACCCGCCCCTGTCCGAGGAGACCAGATCTGTCGAGTCGAGCTCATCGGACACGATGCGGTCGGGTCTGACGCCCCACCGATCCGGTGGGACACAAGAGAGAAGGTCACGTCCGGAGTGGACGGCCTCCCACAACTCCTCTGGAGAGAAAGCGCCGGGGAGGAGGCAGGCGCGTCCGACGATGGCAATCGGTTCGAACGAGGTCACGAGACGGGCGCCAGCGAAACATCTTGCAGAACGCCGCCTCCCAATACCAGCTCGACTTGATCAGTCTGGGGGCTGCACACTTCCTCGACCAGCATGCGGGCGCCGTCGCCGAGGGGGATCAGGCTCACGCCCATCGACTCGAAGTGCTTCCGGAGCGATGGGGTCACCATGCCACCCTCCCACGGACCCCATCCCAAGGCCTTCACGACGCAGGTCCCGTCTCGCCGGACCGCTTCTGCAACAGCCACCTTGTTCAGAACCTCATTTGCCATCGCATAGTCCACCTGCCCGCGGTTCCCCGTCCGGGCGGCCACCGAGGAAAAGAGGACGAGGAGCTTCAGCCGGTCCTGTTTGGCGGCGTGTAAGAGTGCCTGGAGGCCATGCACCTTGGTGTTGAAAACAAGATCGAACTGCTCATCGGTCTTGTCCGCTATCAGACGATCGGCCAGGACTCCTGCCCCGTGGACCACGCCAGTGATCTGGCCAAAATCAGCGCGTATGCGAGCGAAGAGCTCGGTCATAGCAGTTGCTTCGGTTACGTCAACTGTTTCGTAATACGCCCGACCACCCGCAGACTCGATTGCTGCGATCGTGGCACGGATCTCACGATTGGCCAGAACACGAGCGACTTGTCGGGAGAGCTCTGCCGGGGTCGGCATGGTGCCCGTGGACCGCGCCGCTCTGAGCATTGCCGCCTTCAGGCCTGCGTCGTCTCTGGCCGCTACGCAGATCGCCGGTTCGACTTCCAGCGTCGAGCGTCCGAGAAGCACAAAAGTTGCGCCTGACGCACCGGCCAGTTCGATCATCGTCGCCGCAGTGACGCCCCGCCCGCCGCCAGAAACGACGATTACATCATCTGGACCTACGGGTATCACGCCCGGCTCCACCTGGACCGGAACGCTGCGCAGGGACAACCGCTCACTTCCGGTCAATCCAACTTCGCCTTCGGGACCACCGAGAAGGATCTCGCTGGCGAGTCCGGAGGCGATGACCGCAGGATCATTCCCCTGGAAGCCGATGTCGATAGCCTTCACAGAAGCATCTGGCCACTCGATAGCGAAGGTCCTAGCGAGTGCGGTGAGCCCGCCGGTCCATGGGGCTGGACCCTCGGAACCCTCTGTTCCGAATTTCCCCCCAAGAGCTGTCACAACGACGAAGAGGCCCGGAGCGGGGTTCCGTGCCAGGGAGCGGGCGACGCCGAAGCCCACCCGATTGACCGCGGTCGCTTCGTTGAGGTTCGTGGTGGATGCGAGTCCGCCGAGGAATATGGCGCCAGTGTGTTTGACGTCGACGTGATCGGTGTGTTCTGCATCGACACCGCCGGATCGGAGGGCTGCGACCAGTCGAACGGCAACGCTGTCGTTGTCGCCTTCGCCATCGCTGGTGACAGCAATCGGACCGGAGCTGAGGCCAGGCATCGCCGCTCCAGAAGCTGGAGCGATCACGGTTTGGAGTGCGAAGCGTGTGAGCGTGGGGCCCGCCGGCGTATTAAAATTTGCGGTGGAACCTCCGCCGGTCGGTTCTACTTGGGCGGCCATGTAGTTGACGATCTGGCCGAGGGTGACGAGGTCGGCCATGATTTGGAGGTCGACTTCGGGTAGGCCGGGGACGGCTTCTTCCATGCCGGAGAGGATTTCGACTCGTTTGATGGAGTCGATGCCGAGGTCGCTTTCGAGTTCCATTTCCATGGCGAGCATTTCGGTGGGGTACCCGGTTTTTTCGGAGACGACGCCGAGGAGGACTGTGGTTAATTCCTCGTTACCGGTCCTGGCCGGAGCCGGTGCCGGGACAATCGGAGTAGGAGTTGCGGGCGCTGCTTCGAACCGAGGAGTAGGAGCCGGACTTGGTAGCGGGACGGCCGCTACGGGAATCGGCTGCGGTGTCCTGGCTTCCGCAACCGGCGCAGGGACAACGGGGACCGGCGGCCGTATCACTGCGGGGGCGGGCGTCGGATTAGGTAATGGTGTTGCAGGGGCTGGCCGCGCTGTCGGTGTCACATATCCGCTGGCCAATTGACCGAGCACGTCGACGCTTTGCTGGGCAGCGGCGAGGAACGTGCTATGCACTTGCGCCATCGATCTCACGTAGTCGGCGTGTGCCAGGGCAGTCTGGTTCTGGATCGCGGCATATGCCTCGAGGACTCCGGTAGGGGCCTGGACGCTGTGAATCTCCGGAGTCGGCTGGACGGTCTGCACGAGTTCGGCAGATGCGCGCCCGTTGGTGCTGACCGGTGGAGTGGGAGGGGTGGGAGATGACATGACGGAATTCGCAGTTCTTTCAGATTGAGGTGGTAATGAAGGAGGTACGGCGCTCGACTCGTTAGGACCGAGGAGTTCGCTGAGGTCCCTCGGTGGGTACGGCTTGTCGTGGTTGGCGCCATTGATCGCAATCGTGAGTTTGGGCGCCGCGAGATCGTGGGGGTTCTGGGCGGCGGCGTACTCATCCCAAAGCGAACCGAGATCCATTGGCACACCAGCTGCGACCATTTGCCCGATCCCTGAGAGGAACACACCGATGCCAGATTTCTTATTGGAGTCAAAGGTAATCGCCCGATGATCCTTGCCTTGCAGGATCTTCCTCACTAGGCCAGTCAGCACGGACGAGGGGCCTACCTCCAGGAAGACCCGCGCTCCGGCGTCAAACATGCTTTCAACCATCTCTACGAATCGCACCGGATTGGCCAATTGCCTGCCCAACTGGGAGCGCATGTCCTCGGGATTTTGCGGGTACGGCGTTGCGGTCTCATTTGAATAAACCGGGACGTCCGGTGTTTGGAAATCAATGGAGTTTAGGAACTCGGTGAACGCCCCACTGGCGTCGCTGACCACCGGTGAGTGGAATGCCGTTGCCACGGGCAGTCGTCGGGCCGTCGCTCCATTGGCCTTGAAATGGGACTCGATGGCCTCGATCGCGTCGGTGGGACCGGACAGCACCACCTGGTTCTGGCTGTTGTGATTGGCGATGACCACAGCGGCGTCGGAGGACGAAAGGAGTTCCCGTACCTTTTCGATCGGCAGGGCGACAGCCGTCATTGCTCCAGAGGTCTGGGCGGCCTCGGCCATCAGTTCGCCTCGCCGGCGGGCGACTCTGAGCATGTCTCTCTCACTCAGCACACCGGCGGCGTGTAGAGCGGTGATTTCTCCAAAACTGTGTCCGCCGGTGTGACCGGGCGAGACACCTACCTGGCGGAGGACGGCAAGGATGCCGAGGCTGACGGCGCCAATTGCAGGCTGGGCCCATTCGGTCGAGGTCAGCATCGCCTCCTGCAATTGTCTGGCGTCCGGAGCGAATGAGGTCCGGGGAAATACGATGTCTTGCAGGCTCCCTTCGCCCCAATCGAGGTCGGCGGCATGATCCCACGGGGCGAGTGCGGTGCTGAATGCCCGCGCCAGGTCGCTTCCCATCCCGAGATACTGGCTTCCCTGTCCGGGGAAAAGCACTGCGACCTCTCCGAGGCACGGACCGACTCCGTAGTGAATTCCTTCCGGCGTGGAGAATGCCGTGGACGGATCGCCCTCAATCCGTTCGATCGCCTGGGCCAACCGGGTCCGCAGATCTTCCTCTGTCGCTGCCACCAGGGAGAGGCGCATTGTGGAGTCAGCTTTGTAGGCCCGCTGGCTGGTCTGGGCCAGGTACTGAAGATAGCCACCGATTCCTGCAGCATCGAGATGATTCTGGGCCTGGGTAACTATTGCTTGTCCGTCCTGGCCACAGAGAACAACCAGTTCGGCATCAGCGGTTCGGGTCCGGGATGCCCGGACGCCGGCGCCGGTGTATTCGGACAGAGCTACATGGAAATTGGAACCACCGAATCCAAACGAGCTGACCGATCCGCGGCGTTCGTGTTTCGAGCCGCGGACCCAGGGTCGGGGAGTGGTATTCAGATAGAACGCCGAATTCGCAAGATCTAGCTGAGGATTCGGGGCATCAACCTTCGCGGTGGGTGGCAGCACCTTGTGGTTCAGTCCGAGGATCACCTTGATAAGCCCTGCCGCCCCGGCCGCTGCCTTGGTGTGGCCGATCTGGCTCTTCACTGAGCCGAGGGCACACCATTGATGGTCGGACCGACCTCCGTTTTGGAAAGCGATCTCGAGTCCGCCAAATTCGGCCGCGTCCCCAGCAACGGTCCCGGTCCCGTGGGCCTCGATTAATTCGACCGTGTCGGGCGTGTAGCCCGCCTTCGTGTAAGCGTTGTCGAGCGCCCTGGCCTGGCCGCTGGACACCGAGTTGATCCCGGCCCGCAG
>RCMY010003588.1_pt1 | contig 13690 bp, 6 predicted proteins | sample 2041341 | NCBI WGS metagenome assembly RCMY01 (sample SAMN09708234, study PRJNA481090) | Marine sediment metagenome, whole genome shotgun sequencing project. | reverse complement strand
TTCAACCGGTCCTCGCGGTCACGGATGCGGTCGACGAAGTTGCGTTCGCGGCGTCGGCGCTGGTGCCAGTGCCGCCACGCTGCCCACAGTGCGGCTGCAAGCAGCAAGGCATAGACAATGCATGCGGGCCAGCTGCGCCATGCCGGTGGCGCCACCACGATGGGAAACTGTAATTCGTGTGGATTCCAGATGCCGTCGTGGTTGCTGCCCTGGGCGCGGAACAGGTAGTGACCGGCCGGCAACAAGGTGTAGGTGATCTGGCCGCTGTGGCCATTGTCGACCCAGTCGGCGTTGACGCCGTCGATGCGATAGCGATAACGCACGTTGGCGTTGTCCAGGTAGTCCAGTGCGGCGATACGCAGGCGCAGCAGGCCGTCGGACTCGGGCAGCTCGATTTTGCTGTCGTTCCAGGCGGGGTGCCCGGGCGTGCCGGACTGGCTAGACAGGAGCCGCAGCGGCGGTTGCAGTGTGCTGTCACGGATCTGCGATGGGTCGAAGATGTTCATGCCACTGATACCGCCAAACGCGAGTTTGCCGCCGTCCAGTACCGCCGCGCCGCCGCCGTTGAACTCCATGTCCTGCAGGCCATCGGCCAGGTCGTAGTGCTGCAGTCGTCCGACGCCGCCTGCGGTGTGCGTAGGGGTATAGCGCATCAGTCCGCGGTTGCTGCCCAGCCACAGGCTGCCGGTGCTGTCCGCGGCCAGGCTGAAGACGACGGGCGTGGACGCGTGTTGCAGGAGCTTGCGCAATGGATGGGTGAAGTGGAAATCGCCCTGGCGGTCAGCAACGACATGGTCCAGGCCGCCGTGACTACCGACCCAAATGCTGCCGTCGCGGTCCTGCCACAGCGCCCGCACCAGGTTGCCGCCCAGGCTGTCGCTGTCATCGGGCTGCGTGCGGAAGTGGCGCAGGCGGTTGTTGCGCGGGTCGAACAGGTCCAGGCCATGGCTGGTGCCGATCCAGACCCGGCCATCGCGTGCGACCAGCAGGGCATGCACTTGTCGGTGTGCCAGCTTTTGCGCGTCGTCGTCGCGTGGGTTGTCCCTGCGTGGATTGGCATCACGCGCGACCAGCCGCTGCACGGCACCGGTCGTCGGCTGGAATCCGATCACCCCGGCATCATTGCTGCCCAGCCACAAGCGACCATCCGCGCCGATGGCCAGACTGCGCAGGTTGGGTGCGGGAATACCCGGGATTGTTACCGCCTGCAATGCCGGTAGTGCGGGATCCAGGCGAAACAGACCGATGGTGGTCGCCACCCACGGATGACCGTCACCGGGATCGGCGAAGGCCATCACCCGTTGCCCGGTGCGGCTATCAGGGGTGTCGGGCAACAAATCGCTGAAATCCTGGAAACCGTTGGCACGGTGGTAGCGCAACAGCCGTCCGTCGTCGGTTCCCAGCCACAGCTGATGGGCGTGGTCCTGGAAGATGGCGCGGATGCTGCTGTCCAGTGCCGGCCGTTGCGACCCATGGCGCATCAGGTCGGTCAGGTAAGGGAATCGTGCGCCGCGCGAATCAGCGACCGCCACGCCATGATATTGACCGCCCACCCAGAGCAGCCCGGCCGCATCGACCAGCAGCGTGTTGATCTTGTCCTCGGGCAGGCTGCCGGGGATGCTGGGATTTTCGTGCAGGGCGATGCTGTCGCCGCTGCGCGGATCGTAACGACGGATGCCATCGGCGCCCACGGCAAACCAGAGCTGCCCATCCGGCGCATCGACCAGGGCATCGATCCCGGCGGGATTGCTGCTGCCAGTCTCGCTATTTCCAGCCCCGCTAATGCCTGTCTCGTTGCTGCCCGTCTTGGGCCAGACCCGCAGCAAGGTGCTGCGATCCTGCAGCAGGTACAACCCATCCGCGCCGGCTACCCAAAGACGCCCGGAGCGATCGCCTAGCAGGGTGCGCAGCGCCGTCTCCTGCCCCACCTGGACCGGCGTCGTGGCATTGTCATCGAGTCGAAACAAGCCCGCTGCAGTGGCGTACCAGATGCTTCCACGCGGGTCGCGAAGCAAGGCTTGCGGCTGGTCGGCCAGCGATGACAGCGGCAGTGCCAGCACCTGGCGGCGTTGCCCGCTATCCGGATCCAGTCGCTCCAGGCCGTGGCCGGTGCCGACCCAGACTACGCCGGCATGGGCCAGCAAGGCATAGACGTGGCTGCTGCCGCTGGCCCGGCCATCGACCGGGCCGGCACGGTAGCGGTGGATCTTGCCGGTGCGCGGATCCAGGCGCGACACGTATTGCGAATAACTGCCGACCCACAAAGCGCCGTCGTCGTCGCGCGCCAGCGCAGTGATGAAGCTGTCCGGCAGGCTACCCGGGTCGTCCGGCTCATGCTGGTACAGCGTGTAGCGCTGGCCTTCGGAGCGATGCAGGCCGCCCTGCGTGCCGACCCAGACAAACCCGTCCGCGTCCTGGATCATCGCGGTGACGGTGTTCTGTGCCAGGCCTTGCTCGCCGCCTGCACGCTCGCCGCTTGCATGCTCAAAATAATAGTCGCGCACGACCGCCTGGCTGGGCAGGCTGGCGCAGCACAGGACCGCCAGTACAAAAGTGGCAAGCACGGCACGCACGGTCACGGACTCGGCGATGACAGAAAAACGCTGGGCACCACATCCCCCCAGGTAATGTCTGCAGTGTAGGGCATCACCGGCAGGGTGATACATTTGCCTGCCGCGCGGCAGGCATGGCCACTCGTTACACTGTTGCCCTGCCTACAGATGGTGCCGCGCGTGTCCGAGTCCCTGCCCGTCCTTGCCGAAGTCGATGCCGCCGTGCGCGGTCTGGCGCTGGGTACCGATGCCGGCGAGCTGCACGGCGCATTGTGCGGATGGCTGGCCGGTGGCGGGGGGCTGACCCCGCGGTGGCCGGGCAAGGTGTTGGCCGATCCGGCGCTGGCGCCGGTGGAGCCGGCAGGTGCGTTGGATCGCCTGGGCCGCGCGACTGCGGCGCAGCTGGAGGATCGCGACTTTGGCCTGGAACTGCTGCTCCCGGAGCCCGACACCTCGTTGTCCGAGCGCAGTGGCGCCCTGTTCGACTGGTGCCGGGGCTTTCTCGGTGGCTTCGGACTGGCCGCGGGCGAATCGCCGCCGCTGTCCGAAGAAAGCAATGAAGTGCTCGCCGACCTGGCCAAGCTGGCGGCAGCCACCGCCCAGGACGAGGGCAGCGAGGAAGACGAAACCGCACTGGCCGAGATCGAGGAGTTCGTCCGTGTTGCCGCCTTGTTGTTGCATGGTGACTGCGTGTTGGCACCGCGACATCGCCAGCAGTTCAATTGACTGCATGTTGTCGATTGGGCGTGCTGTCAATTTAAATGCAGTCAGCTTGAAAAGCAGTCAACCTCAATATTGAAACTTGTAATGCAGCCAGCCCGAATATTGTCATCCTGAGCGTAGCGAAGGATCTGCTGTGCCCCTGATTTTTTGTAGGAGCGGCTTCAGCCGCGGGCTCTTGATCCGGATTTTGCTTTTGGCTTTTGGCTTTTGGCTTTTGGCCTTTGGCTTTTGGCTTTTGGCTTTTGGCTTTTGGCTTTTGGCTTTTGGCCATTGTAGGAGCGACGTAAGTCGCGATGCTTTTCAGGCAGCCTGATCGCGACTTGCGTCGCTCCTGCAAAGGCTGCGGCAACGGCCAGATCAAGATCAGCATCAAGAGCTCGCGGCTGAAGCCGCTGCTACAAAAAGCAGCAACAACAATAGAGCAGAAGCACGACATATTTTTCGCTTTGCTCAGAACGACAATGATTCACACCAACCCATCTACAGCTATCCACGCCATGCCTGAAAAAAACACACCCTCCGTGATCAAGTCCGCCACTGGCATCGACGCCAATGAATTCGCTCGCCGCCGCAAGCAACTGATGCGCATTGCCGGTGACGACGCTATCCTGGTGTTGCCCGCCTCGCCCGAGCGCATTCGTAGCCGCGATTCGTACTACCCGTACCGTCCCGATTCGGACTTGTGGTACCTGACGGGCTTCGCCGAGCCCGAAGCGGTGCTGGTCCTGGTCCCCGGCCGCGAGCACGGTGAGGCGATCCTGTTCTGCCGCGAGCGCGACTTGGAGCGTGAAGGCTGGGACGGCCCGCGCACCGGTCCCGATGGCGCCGTCGACAGCTTCGGCATGGATGACGCCTATCCGATCGAGGACCTCGACGAAATCCTCCCCGGCCTGTTGGAGGGCCGCAGGCGTGTGTACTACCATTTTGGTCGCGACGTCGAGTTCGACCTCAAGCTGATCGGCTGGCTCAACCGCGTGCGCGCGATGGTGCGCACCGGCGCGCAACCGCCGCACGAGTTCCTGGAACTGGGGCACCTGCTGGACGAACTGCGCCTGTTCAAGTCGCCGGCGGAACTCAAACTGATGCGCCGCGCCGCCACGATCAGCGTCAAGGCGCACGAAGCCGCGATGCGTGCCGCGCGTCCGGGCATCCACGAGTATGAGTTGCAGGCCGAGATCGAACGCGTCTTCCGTGCCAGTGACGCCTGCCCGGCCTACGGCACCATTGTCGGCGCAGGTACCAACGGCTGCGTGCTGCATTACGTCGCCAACAACGGCACTGCCAATGACGGTGACCTGGTGCTGATCGATGCTGGTGCCGAATACCGTACCTACGCCGCCGACATTACCCGCACCTTCCCGATCAACGGTGTCTTCAGCAAACCGCAACGCGTGCTGCACGACCTGGTCGACAAAGCGCAAGCAGCCGCATTGAGGCATGCGCAGGCGGGCACGCCGTACATCGCCGGTCACGATGCTGCTGTCGAAACCCTGACCGAAGGCCTGTTGCAGCTGGGCCTGCTCAAGGGCGCGTTGGAAAAGAACATCGCCGACGGCAGCTACAAGCGCTATTACCGCCACAAGACTGGCCACTGGATTGGTCTGGACGTACACGACGTCGGCGACTACCGCATCGACGGCGAGTCGCGACTGCTGGAGCCAGGCATGGTGTTTACCATCGAGCCCGGCCTCTACATCCCGCCCGACGACAAGACCGTCGCCGCCAAGTGGCGCGGCATCGGCATCCGCATCGAGGACGACGTGCTGGTAACGAAGACGGGCCACGAAGTGCTGACCGCAAAACTGGCAAGAACCGCCGACGAGACCGAAGCGTTCATGGCTTGAGCTCCCTGCATTGCGAAGCAGGGGAGGGTTGGGCAGTGGTGCTTTTGGCTTGGGTCAGCAAGGAGCAAAAGCACACTCGTCGCTGCGCGCCTCGGCCTCTCCCAACCGTTCCGGCCCGGCCTGCCAGCACAGCTGTCAGGCGTTCACAGGCTCGCGAGGCATTGCCTCGCAAGCGCGCCTGCTCACCCCCTGCTTCGCAAGGGGGGCTATAAGCCTTGGGCTTTCGGATAGACCGGTCAGGCGGTCGCGGCAAACCCTTCGCGCGTGAGATTGATCGGGTTACCGTCGGTGCACACGACATCGTCTTCGATGCGGATGCCGCCGTAGGGGCGTAGTGCTTCGACCTTGTCCCAGTCGACGACGCCTGCGTGCTCGCCCTCGCGCAGCTCCTGCATCAGCAGGTCGGCAAAGTAGATACCCGGCTCGATGGTGACCACGGCGCCGGGTTCCAGCACGCGGGTCAGGCGCAGGTAGGGATGGCCGTCGGGTTTGGCGACGGTACCGCCGGCGTCTGATGCAAGGAAGCCGCCGACATCGTGCACCTGAAGGCCGATGTAATGGCCGATGCCGTGCGGGAAGAACTTGGCACCAACGCCGGTTTCCACTGCCGATTCCGGCGTCATGTCGATGATGCCGAAGTCGCACAGGATGGTCGCCATCTCCAGGTGCGCGTCCAGGTGTATTTGCTTGTAATCGGTGTTGGCGCGGACCTTGCCGCACAGTCGCTGCTGGGCGGCGTCGACTGCGTCGATCATCGATTGGAACTCGCATTGCGGATCGAAGGCGTAACTGCGGGTGATGTCGCTGGCGTAGCCAGCATGGCTGCCGCCGGCGTCGATCAGGAAGCTGCGCACGGGCTTGGGCGGGATGCGCTCGCGATCCGTGTAGTGCAGCACGGCGCCATGCTGGTTGAGTGCGACGATGTTGCCGTAGGGCAGCTCGGTGCTGTCCTGGCCAGCGGCCTGGCAATAGGCCAGATGGATGCCGAACTCGCTGGCGCCGGCACGGAACGCGCGTTCGGCGGCACGATGGCCGCGCACGCCGCGCGCGGTGGCTTCGCGCATCATTTCGATTTCGTATGGGGTCTTGATGGCACGGTGGTAGTCGAGGTAATCGATGACGGGCTGCGGATTGTTGGGGACGGATTTGTCCGACGTCTGCTTGTCGTCATCGCCTAGCGCGCTTTGTGGCTCGCCCAGGATCGCGCAACGGGACGCATCGGCAGGCAGGTGTTGCAGGGCTTCGTCGGCCTTGCGGATTACGATGACGTCGAAGTGCTCGGTCCAATCGCCGGACGGCGCTTCTGGCACGACGTGCCAGTAGTCGAATGGCTGCAGGTACAGCAGTTTGGGTTTGTCGCCAGGCGTGTACACCAGCCAGCTGCCGGGATTGCGGACCAGCGGCGCCCAGGCCTTGAACTGTGGATTGACGGCATAGGGGTAGTCGCGATCGTCGAACAGCTGGTAATGGATCGTGCCACTGGGTACGACGAGGTGCTCGAAACCGCCGCGCTCCAGTGCAGCATCGGCGCGGGACTGCATGATCGCGAGGTGTTGACGGTATAAGATCGACCGGTCGGCTAAGGTCTTGCCGGTTGAAGTCATGAGGGAGTTCCTTGCGAATGTCGGACGATTCTGACGGATTTGTGCAGGACCTGCAGTCCACCCCGGTGGATGGCGGCAACGTGCGGTCGGTCCTGCCTGCATGGTGTTGGGGCTTGCTGGTGCTGTTGCTGGGCGTGGCGTTTTCGTACTGGGCTGCCGGGCACCAGCACGTCCAGATCGAGCATGCCCGCGAAGCGGCCTTGGGCAAGGTCGATGCCGCCGCCAGGACGGAGCTTTTGGCCCAACTGCATGGTTATGATGCCTTCCTGCGCTCGGTGCAGACCGTGTTCCTGTCATCCAACGAGGTGACCGCGGCAGAATTCTCCGATACCTATCGCAACCTGCGCCCGCGAAAAGAGCTGCCTGACCTGCAGGCACTGGCCTATGCGCACCGGGAACTGCGCGCGGATGGCGAGCACTACATCACGACCATGTACGAGCCCGCTGCCGGCAATGCGCGCCTGGCTGGCCTGGACGTGGTGTCGCAGCCGGGCAACCTGGCTGCGCTGCGGGCTGCGGCCGACAGCAACGAGGCGGTACTGTCGTCTCCGTTCCGGTTGGCGCAGGACATGACCGCCGATGGCAGCCAGGGTGTCACGCTACGCCTGCCAATCTACGCACCGGGATCGCCACCAAGCACGCTGGCTGCGCGACGGGCACGGATCGCCGGGTCACTGGCTGCGTCGTTCGATTTGCACAAGCTGATCACCGCTGCGATCTCGCCCGCTGCTGGCAAGGCGCTGCATATCGTCGTGCAGGATGTTACTGAGGGCAATGCACGCCTGTTGTACGACTCGCACCCGGAATTGGAGAAGCAGGACGTCTCGGCGCGAGAATTCGTCAACGAGGTCCACTATGGCAGTCGGGTGTGGCGTTTCGTTTCGCAGCCCCTGTTGCCGCGCACCGCGGTGCCCGTGTGGCGGCAGACGCTGTTTTTGTTGGGTGCGTCGATGAGCCTGCTGCTTGCGCTGCTGGTTTGGTCGGTGGCGGGCACGCGTCGCAGGGCGCTGCAGCTGGGCATGCGGATGAGCCATCGGTACCGGGAAAGCGAGCAGCGCTTCCGCACGCTCAATGATCTGTTGCCGGCACTGGTCTTGATGGCGCACCCCGCCAACGGACGCATCCTGTATGCCAACACGGTCGCGCGCGCCCGGTTGGGCGAGAAGGTCGATGATGGTGCGTTGCTGGCCTCGTTGTTCGAGGACGCGTCCCTGCAGCGCTTGATGCGCGAACCGCGTGACAAGCTGCGTCCCAACAATGCCGAGGCGGTCCTGGTATCGCTTAATGGCGACCGTTTCTGGGCAACGATCTCGATGGCGATGGTGGCCGTCGGCGATGCAGATCGCTTGTTGGTGGTCGCCAGCGACATCTCCGAACAACGCCAGCTGACCGAGATGCTTGGCTACCACGCCAGCCATGATGCATTGACCGAGCTCTACAACCGCCGCGAGTTTGAGCGCAACGTGCAGCGTGTCCTGCGCACCTTGGAAAAAGACCAGCGGCCGTGCGCGGTGCTTTATATCGACCTGGACCAGTTCAAACTGATCAACGATACGTCCGGCCATATTGCCGGCGACCAGTTGTTGAGCCAGTTGGGGTTGGCGATGGCCGACCAACTGCGTGCCGGCGACCTCCTGGCGCGACTGGGTGGGGACGAGTTCGGGGTGCTGGCCACGGACACCGACGCCGAGGCCGCGCAGGTACTCGCCGAGCGCATTCGCGTCCGGATCGAAGGCCATATCTACGTCTGGGAGCAGCGCAGTTACACGATCAGCGCCAGCATCGGGGTGGTCATGCTCGATCGCCCGGGGCTAACGCTGGCTGAAGTCCTGTCGCAGGCCGACAGTGCCTGTTACATGGCCAAGGACCATGGCCGCAACCGCATCCATTTCTACTCCGAGCAAGACGACGAGACCGTCCGGCGGCGCAGCGAGATGGAGTGGGCAAACCGCTTGCGCACGGTGCTGGAAGAAGGCCGGTTGCTGCTGGATTACCAGGAGGTCCAGCCGCTGCAAGGGCAACCGGAGGACGATCCGCACATCGAACTGCTGTTGCGGTTGCGCGACGAGGACGGCCGGGTGGTGCCGCCCGGGACCTTCCTGCCTGCCGCCGAACGCTACGGAATGGTGTCGCAGCTTGATCGCTGGGTGATCGCCGAGGCGATCACCCATTTCGACGCGTTGCACACCAGCGGCCGGATACCCGGTCGGTGCGCATTGAACCTGTCAGCGGCGACGCTGGAGGACGATAGCTTGGCCGATTACGTGCTGGGCCTGATCGAGCAACATGGCGTGGCACCATCGCGGTTGTGCTTCGAGATCACGGAGACCGTGGCGGTGCGCAACCTGGCCCGCGCGGTGAAGTTCATCGAGCGCCTGCGCGGGGTCGGCTGCCAGGTCGCGCTGGACGATTTTGGTGCAGGGATGTCCTCGTTTGGCTACCTCAAGAACCTGCCCGTGGATGTGATCAAGATCGACGGCAGCTTCATCCGCGACCTGGACAGCGACCCGATGAGTCGCTCGATCGTCGATGCGATCACCGAGATTGGCCACCAACGCGGGCTCGATGTGATCGCCGAGTGGGTTGCGAGCGACGCTGCCATCGAAACCTTGCGTGCGCTGGGTGTCGATTATGGCCAGGGGTTCGCGCTGCATCGTCCCGAGCGGGTGTTGTACCAGCGTGATGAGGCGGGAAATTGGGACGCGTAAACGGCGGGAAAGTGTGGACTGCCTGCCTCTCGTCCTGATCGCGGCGAAGGATCGGTTGTGCTTTTTGTAGGAGCGGCTTTAGCCGCGAGCGCTTGATCTTGTTCTGGCTATTGCCTCTTGTAGGAGCGACGTAAGTCGCGATCAATGCATTCGGGATGGCCCTATCGCGACTTACGTCGCTCCTACAAAAGCCGAAACGAGATCAAGCGCTCGCGGCTAAAGCCGCTCCTACGAAAAGCACGACAAGCAGCTGTCGGGTTTGGGGCGCGCGCATCGCGTGTTACTCGTACTGCCCGCCCGGCGAGTCGATCCATTTGCGCAGGGCTTCGCCCTGGTCGGGCGGGACGGAGATAAAGCGGAAACCGCACCAGGACTGTCCCGGTGCGCTGGCGCGATCCTGCCAGAGCAGGTGCGCGCCGACTTCAAAATCGCCCACCCGGCTTTGCAGGTTGGGCAGGTAGAAGCGCAGCTGGTAGAGCGCATCGTCGACTATCGATTTGCTGGCCAGCAGCAGGATGCCGGTTTCAGACAGGTTGCCGATGCTGCCGACGACGGCGTCGGTCATGGTGTCGGTGACCAGGATCCTGTCCAGGACCTTGCGGCGGCGTGCGCGGCGGAACTCGTTGTTCACGTGCTGGCTCCGGCTGGTTTCGCCGGGTCGCCGCGCCCTGCGAAGCTGCGCAACGCGCTCAGGGTCGCCTGCCACGCGCGATCAACGATGCGGCCGTGCTCGGCGGTCACGATCTTTGCCTGTCCGGTAACCATCATCCGGGCGATTGCGTCCAGCGTTGTTTCGGCAACACGCTGGCCGCGCTGGTTGACGAACAGCGCATGGTCGGTCATCGGGCTGTACCAGGATAGGCGGCGGCGATTGATGTTGCCCTGCTGGTTGGTAACGAACTCGAACCAGGTGCCGTAGGGGATGACGCGCAGCTGCTCGTAGCGTTCCTGTTCGGCCGGCGTGCGTGGCGGCAACTTGGGCTTGACCTTGGCGTCGGCATCTTCCCCGAGGCGCGTGCGTGCCCGCAGCTTCATCGCCAGCTCGGTGCGGGTCGCTGTGTCGTCGGAGTCGTCGTCGGAGTCGGCGCGGGTCAGGCGTCGCGAGATTTCCGTGGCCTCTTCGCCGTGGTAGCCGACCTGCGACAGGGCGGTTTCGATATGCGTGGCCAGTTCGGGATCGGCGTCGGTACCGGACCCGGACTGCGCGCAGGCTTCGATGATGCGGCGGGTGGCATCGAGCTGTTGCTTCCATTCGTCGGAGTCGCTGCCCTGGCGCAGCAGGGTCAAGGTCAGGACGTCGGCCCATGCCTGGTTGAGCAGCGCACGGATGAACTTGGGTAGGGATCGCTCGCCGATCAGGCTTTCGATGGTTTCGGCGGCCTGGCGTTTGGCGACCTCGAGTTTTTCCTTGCCGCGCGCCGCGTCGATCAGGCGGCGTTCGGATAGTTCGGCCTTGTGTACCAGGGTGTGCAGTTCGGCCTGCAGTTTCTGGTTGCTTTCCTCGAAGACCTTGGGGTCGCCGTCGTAGTTCTCGACCACGTGGTCGACGGCCTGTTTCATCGGGGCCAGCAATTGCGGATCGATATCGTCGTCGCCGAGCCATCGCGCGCCGGACTCGGCGACGGTATTGAGCAATTCCCGCGCCGGGTGCTGGGCACGGACGAAGAACGCGCGATCCTGCAGTGCCACCTGCAGCAAAGGCATCTGCAAGCGAAGCAAGAGCGCGGCGGCGGCGGTATCGCCGCGGATTTCGTGTTTGAGCTGCCCGTACAGCATGTCGAGCAGCTCGAATGTGTCGTTATCTTCGGGTTGCAGCCCAGCCGCATGGCCGTACTTCTGGCGGGCCTGTGCCAGCAATGTCTGCTTGATGTCAGGCAGGCTGCGCAGCGCGCCGGTGGGCGACTGCATGTGCTTCAGATTGGAGAGCGCCTTCAGGACCTCCGGGGTGTCGAGGGAGCGCTGCGGTGCCTTGCCCTTGTCCGGGCGCAGCTTGTCGAGCAGCTCGCGGCGTCCGGTCAGCAGTTGTTGGAGCTGTTCGAAGGCTTCCGTTTCGTTCGCGGTGTCGGTGACCGGGTCGGGCTCGCCCGGCCAAGCGGTGAAGGGTCGTTGGGGATCGTCATGCTGCGCCGCATCGGATCCCGCTTGCCCGGCGCGTCTCGTCCTGGAGGGCATGCCGCCACCTTGTGATCCGGCTCCTTGTCCGCCAGGACCATGCCCACCAGCGCCGTGGCCACCAGTGCCCTGCCGGCCTGTGCTGTGTCCGCGCGAGGATTTCGAGGCCGTGCCGTGAGATTGCGATTTGTCCCCGGAAGGGGCGCCACCGTCTATATCGCCGTCGTCCGTCTCCGCGGGGTCTTCGTCCGCGTCGTCGGCGGACTGCGCACTAGGGCGCAGCCGGATCGGCACGTAGGTCAGGCTGGGCAGGATCCCGTCCCGGGTGGCCGAGGTATTGAGGAGCTCCAGTAGTTGCGGGTAGTGCACCATCACCCGGCGCTCGAAGATGCGATACAACAACAGCCGCGCCTCCAGCGACACTTGCAGCGATTGCGCGGCATCGCGCATGACGCCGCACAATGACTGCGGCCCCAGCGGGATGCGTTGTGCATCAAACGCGGGTGCGCCGGCCAGCACGCCGAAGCGCTGGCCAAACAGGTGCAGGGTCAACGTGCTGCGCGATTCCTGGCGTGCGGCGATCTCGCGCAGCACGGCGGTTTCATCGATGGCGACCTGTTCGACCAGGCTCAGGTCACTGAGCTTGGTCGCTGGTGCCGGTGTTGTGGCAACGGTGTCCTGCACTGTCTTGCGCGCGACCATCGCGACGCTGGCCTCGAGCCCCGCCATGAAATGCGGCAGCAGGTCGGCCCGGTTCAATCGTAGGGTGCGCAGTGTTACCAAGTGATCGGATTCGATGCCCGGGTTGCGGGCGTTGTCGGCCAGGCGGAAGAGTTGCTGCTCGAATTCGGACAACATCTCGCCCATGGGGTGCTCGAGTTCGTCGGACGCGATGTTGAGCATGTTTTCGAGCACGCGTCGCACGCGCTTGGGCAGCTCTGCAGCAGCCAGCGATAATGGCGAAGCGGGATCGATAGCGGTAGAAGTTGCGGACATCCGGACACTCGGTCTCAAGTCCAGCCACGATAATAAGCACGGTAAAGCATCGACGGCCAGTATTTATCCAGTATTGGATGCGGATTTGTCCCGGAAGGGACGCCATATGTGCGTTAAACGACTTTTCGGGACTCAATCGGTCAGGAATAGACCGATTACGTCATTGGTAAAACGTCGCCCCAGCTCAGTTGGCAGGATCCATCCAGGGGCAGGGGAAGCCTCCGGCATGGCAAGCCAGCCACGATCGCGGGCGTGAGCGAGCTGTCCGGCGATCGATTCGCGTGGCAGCCCGGTACGGCGTTCGAAAGTGTCCAGCGCAAACCCGCCATTGAGCCGTAGTGCATTGAGCATGAAGTCGAAGGCGCGCCGCGGGCCTTCGATGTGCTCGTCGCCACCGATGCCGGCCGGGGTACCGGCGTTGGCCAGGTATGCGGTCGGATGCTTGGACTTCCAGCGTCGCAGGATCGTCTGCGCGTCGCCCAGGGTCAGCTTGCCGTGCGCGCCGGCGCCGATGCCCAGGTAGTCGCCGAAGTTCCAGTAGTTGAGGTTGTGTGCGCACTCGCGACCGGGCTGCGCGTAGGCGCTGACTTCGTATTGTGCGTATCCGGCATTGGCCAGCAATACCTGGCAGTGTTCCTGGATGTCGTAGCTGGTGTCGTGGTCGGGGATCCCGGCAGGCGGGCGTGCCGCGAACACGGTGTTGGGTTCCAGCGTGAGCTGGTAGTGGGACAGGTGTGTCGGCTGCAGTGCGAACGCGCGTTCGACATCGTGGGCGGCCATTGCCGGTGTCTGTTCCGGCAGCGCGTACATCAGGTCGAGGTTGATGTTGTCCAGGCCGGCGTCTTGGGCCAGCTTCACTGCTGCTTCGGCTTCGGCGCTGTCATGGATGCGGCCCAACCGCTGCAGGCAGCCGTCATCGAAACTCTGGATGCCAAAGCTGATGCGGTTGACGCCGGCGCGGCGGTAATCGGGGAAGCGGCCGTGCTCGGTCGTCCCGGGATTGGTTTCCAGCGTGATCTCGCAACCAGGCGCGAAGCGCAAGCGGCTGCTGGCGGCTTGCAGGAAGGCATCGATGGCGTCGGGCGGAAACAGGCTGGGCGTGCCACCACCAAAAAACACGCTGTGGACGACGCGCCCCCATACCAGCGGCA
>RCMY010003587.1_pt1 | contig 13692 bp, 13 predicted proteins | sample 2041341 | NCBI WGS metagenome assembly RCMY01 (sample SAMN09708234, study PRJNA481090) | Marine sediment metagenome, whole genome shotgun sequencing project. | reverse complement strand
GAGCGCAGCCAGTAGGGTTCGGTGGTGCCCGAAGCTCTCGAACCATCCCAGAACATCGACACCACAACCAGCGGCGAGTCCACGACCGACAATCACGCAGTGATCCGAGTTGGTCTCCTCGGATGCGGCATCGTTGGCGGGGCGCTCGTCGAACTGATCAACGAACGTGGGGGGGCCATTGCAACCAGCACCGGACTCTCGCTCGAGGTCACCCGGGTCGCAGTTCGCAGTGTCAGCCGTGACCGTGACATCGACATCGACCCGTCCCTTCTCACCACCGACGCCCGGGCCGTTGCCACCGGCGACGACGTCGACATCGTGATCGAGGTCATCGGTGGTATCGAGCCCGCTCGGGAACTGGTCCTGGCCGCCCTCGGCGCAGGCAAGCCCGTCATCACCGCCAACAAGGAGTTGTTGGCCAATCACGGTGCCGAGCTCTATGCCGCGGCGGCCGCCAGCGGCGTCGACCTGCTCTTCGAAGCGGCCGTGGCCGGTGCCATTCCGATCGTACGGCCGTTGCGCCAGTCGCTGCTCGGCGAAGACGTGTATCGCATCATCGGCATCATCAACGGTACGACCAACTACATCCTCACCCGGATGGCCGAAGACGGAGCCAGCTACGGCGATGCGCTCGCCGAGGCACAGCGTCTCGGCTACGCCGAGCGTGACCCAACGGCCGACGTCGAAGGGTTCGACGCCGGGGCGAAGATCGCCATCATGGCCTCGATCGCCTTCGGAGCGAAGGTCCTGGCGGGCGACGTCTATCACGAGGGCATCTCCAAGGTCACCCAGACCGACATCGCGTATGCCCGCAGGCTCGGCTACGAGATCAAGCTGCTCGCCGTCGCCGAGAAGACCATGACCGACAACGGACCAGCGGTCGGAGTTCGGGTTCATCCTTCGATGGTGCCGGTGACCCATCCGCTGGCCTCGGTTCGTGACAGCTTCAATGCGGTGTTCGTCGAGGGCCACGCATCGGGTGAGCTGATGTTCTACGGCCGTGGTGCCGGTGGCCGCCCAACGGCCAGCGCGGTGCTCGGCGATCTGACCGACGCCGCAATCAACTGGCACCGCGGCGCCCACCACGTCGTGCCAACCGGGGGAGACGTGGCCATCCGATCCATCGACGACCTCGAGACGGCGTACTACCTCAACGTCGAGGTCGATGATTCGCCCGGCGTCCTCGCCCAGGTAGCCGGCGTCTTCGGCCGCCACGGCGTGTCGATCCGTTCGATGGAGCAAGAGGACGTCGGCGCCACCGCTCGCATCGTCTTCATCACCCACGAGTCGATCGAACGAGATGTTCAGGCAACGCTGCGCGATCTTCGAAACCTCGACGCGGTGACCGGGATCCAGAGCGTCCTCCGAGTCGTGGCATGACCTTGCGGTACGAGTCGACCAGAGGCAGCGCGGCGCCGGTCGACTTTCCCGGAGCGTTGCTCGCCGGTCTGGCATCCGACGGTGGCCTCTTCTGCCCCAGCGACGTTCCCAAGCTGCCGACGTTGGCGGCCGACGCTGAGCCGCACGGAACGAAGGCGACCAATGACGTGGGCTACGTCGAGGTCGCCCAGGCGATCATGTGGCCATTCGTCGAAGGCGCCATCGACCAGGATGCATTCTTCGCGATGGTCGCCGAGTCCTATGCCGGGTTCCGCGACCCACAGGTTTGCCCCGTTGTCGATCTCGGCGACGGCCAGCACCTCCTTGATCTCACCCAGGGGCCGACGCTCGCGTTCAAAGACGTGGCCCTCCAGCTCGTTGGCCGACTCCTCGACTTCGAACTCGGTCGCCAAGGTCGCCACATGACAGTGCTGGTCGCAACCTCGGGCGACACCGGCTCCGCGGCAATCGAGGCGCTGCGTGATAGAGCGAACGTCGACATCATGGTGCTGCACCCCGAAGGCCGGGTCTCCGAGGTCCAACGACGCCAGATGACAACGGTCGACGCCGACAACGTACGCAATGTCGCGGTCGCCAACGCCAGTTTCGACGACTGTCAGAACTTGGTGAAAGCGGCGTTCAACAATCCGGCCATGCGCTCGGAGTTCGGCCTGGCCGCCGTCAACTCGATCAACTGGGCCCGAGTGATGGCTCAGATCGTCTACTACGTGTGGGCCGCACGACAGGTGGTCGGCGACACCGGTGACCCGGTCTCGTTCACGGTCCCCACCGGCAACTTCGGCAACATCCTGGCCGGCTGGTACGCCAAACGCATGGGCCTGAACATCGACCAGTTGGTGGTGGCGAGCAATCGCAACGATGTGCTCACCCGGTTCTTCGAGACCGGCACCCTCGCCTCAGAACCGGTGGAGCCATCCCTGAGCCCGAGTATGGACATTCAGGTCTCGTCGAACTTCGAGCGTCTCCTCTGGGAGGCTTCGGGTCGAGACGGGTCTGAGACAAATGCGGTGCTCGGTCGCTTCGCGGTGGAAGGGGTCTCGGCCGTACCCGCAGAGTGGGTCGAGGCCATCCGAGCCGAGTTCGATGCGGGCCGTCTCGATGACGAGGGGACGATTGCCGAAATCGCCCACATACACGATCGACTCGATCTCCTGATCGACCCGCACACGGCGGTCGGCACCAACGTGGCTCGCCGGTTGCGTCGCAACCCCGAGGTTCCGATGATCACGCTGGCGACAGCGGCTCCGGCGAAGTTCCCCGACGCAGTCGAACAGGCAACCGGTGTCCGCCCACCACTTCCGGCTTTCCTGGCCGAACTGTTCGATCGTCAAGAATCATGTGACCACTCGAACGCATCGTTGGATGACATCGCTGTCTTGCTGCGCCAGTTTGCACACCGCTGAAAGCGGTTGGTGTGGGAGCGCTGAAAGCGGTTGGTGTGGGAGCGCTGAAAGCGATTTCACCCCTGGTAGTCTGCTCAGCGCAGGATGTGAGTGCCTGGTCCTACCGGCAGCACCCCTTGCACAGCGGCAGTCCGACAATTGTTTTTCGACAATTGTTTTTCAACAATTGTTTTTCGACAGTGGTTGACACCGCCTGACCAATTCGCACTGCGGCGTGCGTCGACCCGACGCTCACGCCCGTTCCATGTCGGCTGCCGACGAAGCGCTTGCACTGGCCACAAACCCAGGAGTACATGAATGTCTGAGCAGGTCATCGACCGTGCCACTCTCGAGAAGAAGGACAAGGGGGAACTGACGACGATCGTCAATGCCCTTGGCGGCAAGGCAACGAGCCGGATGAAGAAGTCCGATCTGATCGATCTCATCATCGAGCACTCCGGTGCAGTTGTTGCCGCTTCCGATGCCAAAGCCGAGGCTGAGGGAACGACTGGTGACGGAACGTTGTCCGAGCAGACAGGCGAGACGGCGTCGTCCGGCGCCGACTCGTCATCGTCGGGAGGCGGGAATCGTGGCGTGTCGAACGACCGCGACGGTTCCGGAGATTCGGCTTCGGAAACTCGTGCGCCTCGCCAAGCCGGCGGTCGTGGGACCAGCTCCCGCGACACCACACCTCGTGAGACCACCTCCCGCGACACCACAGCTCGTGAGACCACAGCTCGTGAGACCACAGCTCGTGAGACCACACCGGCGGGAAGGTCCGGCAACGACAAGAGCCGCACCGGTGGCGACGACAGGAACCAGTCACCCGGCAACGACCGAGGGTCAGGTAACGGGCGCAATCAGGGCGGTAATCAGGGCGGGGGCCGGAGCCAGACGGCCGACCGCAGCCAGAACGATGGCTCGAAGGCTGACCGTTCCGGTGACGACAGCAGCCAAGCCGAGAGCCAGAAGGGCCAATCGGGTTCGGCGGCCGGCAGCAGTCAGAGCAATGCCGGCCAGAGCGGCGGTCAGGGCGGCGGCGGTCAGAGTGGCGGTGGTCAGAGTGGCGGTCAGGGACAGCAGCCCAAGGCCGATGACACCGAGAATGGCAACCGCCGGCGCCGGCGCCGTGGGCGCGGTCGCGACCGAGACGACATGATCGAGCCCGTCACCAACGAATCGGTCGACGTCGCCGGGATTCTCGACCTGCGAGACGACGGCTACGGATTCATCCGTGTCGATGGCCTCCTGCCCTCGAAGGACGACGTCTACGTCCCGGTCAAGCTCGTCCGACAGTTCGGCTTGCGGCGAGGCGACCTGGTCACCGGATCGGCCCGCCCCGCGAACCGCAACGAGAAGAATCCTGCGCTTGCCGATGTCGAGTCCGTCAACGGTCGCTCGGCCGACGAGACCTCTGAACGACCCGAGTTCGACCGGCTTACTGCGGTCTTCCCCGATCAGCCGCTGCATCTGGAGCGCACGGATGAGCCTGGTGCGGTCACCCCCCGGATCCTCGATCTGGTTGCTCCCATCGGTCTGGGACAACGGATGCTCGTCGTAGCACCACCAAAAGCAGGCAAGACCACGCTGATCAAGGAGATGGCACGTTCGATCGAGGTCAATCACCCCGACGCCGAACTCGTCGTGCTTCTCATCGATGAGCGGCCCGAGGATGTCACCGACATGGCCAGTCACCTCGAGCACGGCGATGTCGTCGCCTCCACATTCGATCGGCCCTCCGACGAGCATTGCTCGGTCGCCGAACTCACGCTCGAGCGGGCGAAACGCATGGTTGAAGCCGGTGCCGATGTCGTCATCATTCTCGATGGCATCACCCATCTCGCTCGTGCATACAACATGGCAGGGTCATCGACTGGCCGGACGCTCGCCGGTGGCCTCGATGCCGGGGCCATCTACCCGACCAAGCACTTCTTCGGGTCGGCGCGCAAGATCGACGAGGGCGGTTCGCTCACGATCATCGCAACCGTGGCGGTCGAAACCGGCTCGGCCATGGACGACGCCATCTACGGTGAATTCGATGGAACCGCAAACGCCGAGGTGCGCCTCGACCGGCTCATCGCCGAGCGCAATATCTTCCCCGCGATCGACGTCGCCAACTCCGGCACCCGCAACGACCATTTGCTGCTCGACGAGGTGGCGAAACCGCTGGTCGACCGACTGCACTTGGCCCTCGCTGACCTGGTCAGCGGCGACAACGGTCATGGGGCGTCGGCTGCAGCGATGCTGTCCGAGCGTGTCGCCCAATCCGCAACCAACGAAGAATTTCTGAACGAATTCGCCTAGGGCCCGTCTCGCAGAGCGAACCAGGCGCCACAATGGAGCAGTTATGAAGACCGACATTCACCCCAACTACCGCTACGTGGTCTTCCAAGACCCCGGCGCGGAATTCTCGTTTCTCACCCGGTCAACGATTGAGACCAATGACACGATCGAGTGGGAAGATGGCAACACCTACCCACTGGCCAAGGTGGAAATCTCCTCGGCCAGCCACCCGTTCTTCACCGGTCAGATGCGCATCGTCGACACCGCCGGTCGAGTCGAGCGCTTCGAGCGTCGCTTCGGTCGTCGCCGCAAGGCCGGTGCCGAAGACGCTGGCGCGGAAGCAGCCGCCGGCGAAGACGCACCAGCCGAGAGCTGATCGTCTTCATCGGTGACGAGCCGAACATCACCGTTCGAAGCCAAGCTTCGCGGCCTGGTTCGCGAGCACACCGGTGCCGAAATCGAGATCGTCGAGTCCCCCGGCCCAGCCGGGGGACTCGTCGCGTCGATGGGGTATCTGCTCGCCGAGAGTTCCGCTTCAGCTGATGCCAACACCGGTTCGCTTGGGCGTCCCGAACGGATTCTCGGTCCGGCGCTGCTCTGGGCCGAGAAACATCGCCTGGAATCGCTGACGATCCTCACCGACCCCGACACCGCCGGGCACTTGATCCGGCGGGCCGGCCACTTCGGCGCCGGTCCTGGTGCCACCGATCTCACGATCGAAATCCTCGCGATCGATGGCATTGCGCTGAGTGTCGCCAAGCCTGCCGAGGTCCTCACGGTTCCCGAACTCAGTCCGGCCGAATGGTCCTTTGCCGGGCTCATCACCGAGAGTGGCGCACGGGCAGTCGACGATCATGGTCGCATCGTTGCCGAATTCGCGGGGCTCGAGGTCGCTCGGGTGCTCCTCGATCACAGCAATTCAGACAGCAGCAATTCAGGCAGCAACAATTCAGGCAGCAACAATTCAGGCGGCAGCAGTGCTGATGGCAGCGCTGGTCGTCCCGGCATCCCGGTGCTCGAGGTGGGTGTCGGCCAAGCTGATCGTGAGCTCCATCATCTCGTCCATCGTGACCTCGATCCCGACGCCGGCCTTCGCCGAGCGATCGCTGCGGTGGCGCCCCACCGACGACCGGGCGCCTCGCCACACCCGTTGAATCGGTTGGCGCGTGAGCGGTGGATCCGGTCCAACATTCTCGACGATCCTTCGCTCGTTGGTCTGGTGTCGGCCGATGCCGTTGCCCCACTGCGCCCACGAGACACGCTGCTGGGAACCCAACCCGTCGCCGCTGTCGGCGAACGAATCGACGGTTCACGAGTGGTCGTCGTCTGTTCGGTCGGCGTCGAGGTCGACCTGGCGGCCGAAGCTGCCGACTACCGCCATCGCTGCGACCCCAGCGCTGAACTTGTCGTTGTCATGCCACCCCGGGATCGCTACCCGGTGGTCGAACGCCTGATCGGCCGGCTGCCAAACACCATGCTGCTGACGCTCCCGCCCCCCTGGGAGTAGACGCCACGGGCTTACGCGCTCGCCAACATCCAACGCTTGGTTAGCCTGCAACCGATGCTGGAACGCCTGCGCACGCTCGAAACCGAATACGCCGACATCGAAGCTCGCCTTGGCGACCCCGATGTCGCCGCCGACAACAAGCGCTTCGTGCAGCTGTCTCGTCGCTACTCCGAGCTCGGTGATCTGGTTGCGGTCGGTCGTTCGTTGCGAAGTCGGACCGAGGATCTCGAGGTGGCGAAGTCGCTGTTCGCCGAGGCCGAGCCCGACGAGAAGGACGAGCTCCGGGCCGAAGCCAGTGAGGCCGAGGCCGATATCGACCGCCTCAGCTCCGAGTTCCGATTGTTGTTGCTCCCGAAAGACCCGAACGACGGTCGCGATGTGATCGTCGAGATTCGTGGCGCCGAGGGTGGAGAGGAGGCCAACCTGTTTGCTCGCGACCTCTTCGACATGTTCATGGGGTTCGCCGCCAACCATGGTTGGAAGAGCGAGGTGATCTCGGCTCAGCCCAGCGATCTGGGCGGCTATGCCGATGTCACCATCGTGCTGCGGGGCGACGGAGTATGGACCAGGATGAAGCACGAGGCCGGCGTGCATCGAGTCCAGCGCGTGCCGGTCACCGAATCTCAGGGGCGGGTGCACACCTCGTCGGCCACGGTGTCAGTGCTTGCCGAGGCCGACGAAGTCGACATCGCCATCGACCCGAACGATCTCACCGTCGACACGTTTCGGGCGTCGGGTGCTGGTGGTCAGCACGTGAACACGACCGATTCGGCGGTGCGGCTCACCCATCTGCCGACCGGCCTGGTCGTTTCGATGCAAGATGAGAAGAGTCAGCTGCAGAACCGGGCGCGGGCGCTGGTCGTCATGCGCTCGCGCCTTCTCCAACTCGAACAAGACAAGGCCGCCATGGCCGCGTCGGAAACCCGCAAGGGTCAGGTCGGCGGCGGCGGGCGCTCGGAGAAGATTCGCACCTACAACTTCAAGGAGAACCGGGTCACCGATCACCGGATCGGGTTGACGGTCTACAAGCTGGAGCGGGTGTTGGCCGGTGAACTCGACGAGATCAGTGACGCGCTGGTGCACGACGAGCGCACCCGTCAGCTCCAGTCGGAGATCGAAGATGCCAGCTGACGGATTGGGCGGAGCCGGTGACGAGCAGCTCGACCCGCTTGAAGCGGCGTCCGAAACGACCGTGTCGTGGCGAGAGCTGCTCATCGAGACCGAGCAGCGGCTTGGCCGCGCCGGGCTTGCCGATCCCAAGACCAGCGCCCGCCGCATTGTCGAGGAGGCATCGGGCTTCGAAGGTGCCGCCCTCGCGCTCGGGTTGGCGGAACTGGCAACCATTCGCGGCGTGAGTCGCCTCGACGCCATGGTGGCACGGCGAAGCGGCGGCGAGCCGCTCCAGTACGTGCTCGGCCGCTGGGGGTTTCGCCACCTCGACTTGATGGTCGATCGGCGGGTGTTGATTCCTCGCCCCGAGACCGAGGTGGTTGCCGAGCGGGCACTGGAGGAACTCCAGCGAATGACCGGGGAACTCCAGCGAATGACCGGGGAACTCCAGCGGGTGAGTGCTGCTCCGATCGCGGTCGATCTTGGCACGGGGAGTGGTGCGCTCGGGTTGTCGTTGGCACGGGAGCACCAAACCGCTGAGGTGTGGCTCACCGATGTGTCGACCGATGCGCTCGACGTCGCTCGGGCCAACCTCGCTGGCCTTGGCCGACACGGTGCCCGGGTTCGGATCCTGCAGGGTTCGTGGTTCGCCGCGTTGCCCGTCGATCTGGCAGGCCGGGTGTCGGTGATCGTGTCGAACCCTCCCTATGTCTCACCCCATGAGGAGCTGCCGGTCGAGGTGGCGGCATGGGAGCCAACGGAAGCACTGATCGCCGAGGCCGACGGGTATGCGGCGTATGAGGTCTTGCTCGGTGAGGCTCCTCGATGGCTTGTCGCAGGTGGCGCCCTGGTCGTCGAGAGTGCACCTCATCAGGTCGAGCGTCTGCGAGAGATGGCAGCCGACGACTTCGCCGTGGTCGAGCCATTCGACGACTTGTCGGGTCGTCGTCGAGGCATCATCGCCAGACTGGCGACGAGGCGTTGAGACTCGCTTCGCTTTCGCTCGTGGGTGAGCGAGGCTAGGATCACGGCGCCCGAGGCGGCGCGTGCCGCTCTTGCCTTTGAGAGGTCGCCATGTTCGGACGAAACAACAAACTCGATGTCGATTGGCTCAGCAAGGTCACGTTCTTTGACCGCTTCACGCCAGCCCAGGTCGAACAAATCGCCCAACTCGGTCAGCGGGTCGACGCCGATCCGGGGGCCGAACTGACCGACCAGGGACGCTACGGCGACGTGTGTTACCTGATCATCGAGGGTACGGCGAACGTCTTGATACGTGACGAGTTCGTCACCTCGGTTGGGGCCGGCACGATGGTCGGTGAGATGGCGTTACTCGAACACCGTCCCCGCAACGCAACCGTGGTTGCCGAGACCCCCATGGTGTTGGTCTCGTTCGGAACGAAGGAGTTCCGCAAGATCCTCGATGACAACCCGGATCTTCGTGAGCTCGTGCACGCGCTCCTCGTTGCGCGTGAGCGAGACAACAGCGCCCGCAACTGACACTGGCCGGTAGCCTCGTTACTGGCCTATCAGCCGACGAGGAGCACCGGATGAACATCGCTATTGGGTCCGACCACGCGGGCTACCGTCTCAAGACGGTGATTGGCGAGCACGTTGCCGGGCTCGGTCACACAGTGATCGATGTCGGCACGAACTCCCCGGAGTCGGTCGACTATCCCGACTATGGAGCAGCCGTTGGCGACGCGGTGGTTTCGGGGCGGGCCCAGTTCGGCATCGCGGCATGTGGCAGCGGGATCGGCATATGCATGGCAGCGTCGAAGGTGCCCGGTGTACGGGCCGCGACGGTGCACGACGTCACGTCCGCCCATTTCACCCGCCTGCACAACGATGCCAACGTCATGTGTGTCGGCGAGCGTTTCATCGGCGAACAGGTTGCGCTCGACGCCGTCGACGCCTTCTTGACGACCGAGTTCGAGGGCGGCAGGCACCAGCGCCGCGTCGACAAAATCGCAGCCATCGAAGCAGCACATCCAACAACGACAGCAACCACCACCTCCGAGGAGACCAACTGATGCCCTGGCCGATCGTCGACGACACCACCTACCGCGAACTCGAGGCCGCCGAGATCGAGCGCCAGAACACCGGTCTTCAGCTCATTGCTTCGGAGAACTTCGCATCACCTGCGGTCATGTCGGCCACCGGTTCGGTCTTCACCAACAAATACTCCGAGGGATACCCGGGTCGTCGCTACTACGGCGGCAACAGTGTTGTCGATCAGGTCGAGAGCCTCGCCATCGAGCGAGTCTGTGGCCTCTTCGGAGCGGATCACGCCAACGTGCAACCTCACTCGGGGGCCAACGCCAACATGGCCGTCTATCAGGCGCTGCTGGAGCCGGGCGACACCGTCCTTGGCCTTCGCCTCGACCAGGGTGGCCACCTCACTCACGGATCACCGGTGAATGCCTCCGGCCTCTTGTACAACTTCGTTGGATACGGGCTCACTGCCTCCGACGAGCGCATCGATATGGACCAGGTTCGAGAACTCGCGCTCGAGCACAAGCCGAAGCTGATCGTCGCCGGCGCAACGGCGTATTCGAGAATCATCGAGCCCGAACCGTTCCGAGCGATCGCCGACGAGGTCGGCGCCCTGCTGATGTTCGATGCGGCACACATCGCGGGTTTGATCGTCGCCGGCGTGCATCCGAACCCGATGCCGGTGTGCGATATCGTCACCTTCACCACGCACAAGACCCTCCGGGGTCCTCGCGGTGGCTGCATCTTGTCGACCGAAGCGTTGGCAAAACAGATCGACAAAGCAATTTTTCCCGGGCAACAGGGTGGACCACAGGAGCATTCCATTGCCGCCAAGGCGGTCGCCTTCGCCGAAGCAGCAACCAGCGACTTCGCGGCTTACGGCGCGCAAATCGTGGCCAACGCTAGAGCGTTGGCCGAGGCTTTGGGCGATGAAGGCTTCCGCGTCGTGTCCGGCGGAACCGACAACCACCTGCTCCTCGTCGATTTGCAGCCGTTCGACGCCGACTTGACCGGCAAGGAGGCGCAGTCGGCGCTCGACGACGCAGGCATCACCCTGAACAAGAACTCGATACCTGATGATCCTCGCTCGCCGTTCGTCACATCCGGTATTCGTATCGGAACGCCGGCAGTCACGACCCAGGGCATGACCGAACCCCAGATGATGGTGATCGGTTCGCTGATCGCTCGGGCTCTTCGGTCCCGAGACGACGGAGCGGCTGTCGCCGACATTCGCGAAGAGGTCGCCGATCTCTGTCGACCGTTCGCGCCCTACCCCGGTGCGATCGCGGGCTAGCCTCGGCATCCATGCCGTGGAGTACCCGCCGAGGCGGACAAGCGAGCCAAACCGTGACGCCAGAAGAGAACTTTTGGCGTCACGGTTGCCCTCGATCCCACTCGATGCTCGATGGTTGCCGTGCGTCCTGATCTGAGTTCGTACGTCGTTGTCATGGTCGTGGCCTTTGCCGTGACGGTCATGACCGTTCCTCTGTTTCGCGTCATCGCGGTAGCGAGAGGGCTGGTCGTCATGCCTGACGAGCGTCGAGCCCACGAGCGGCCGACGGCCACGCTCGGGGGCGGCGCTATGTTCCTCGGTTTCATCGCTGGATTCGGTCTCGCCTGGTACAGCGGCTGGTTTCCCGGTCTTTTCGGTGACTCGACCGAGCCGTTCGGCGTGCTCGCGGCGGCGACGCTGGCCTATGTGGTTGGTGTTGCCGACGACGTGCGTGAGATCTCCGCTCCGGCGAAAACTGCGGGTTTGGTACTGGTGGGCACGCTGCTCGTGCTCGGGGGTACCAACATCTTCTGGTTCCGCGTGCCGTTCCTGGATCTGTTTCTGCTCTCGCCCGACTTCAGCTATCTGCTGACCGTGGTGTGGGTTCTCGGTATGGCCAATGCCGTCAACTTCATCGACGGTCTCGATGGGCTCGCCGCCGGCATCATGGGCATCGGAGCGATCGCGTTCTTCCTCTATTCGCTGGAGCTGGGGAACGCTGGGGTGTTGTCACCCCAGAGTCTCGGCCCGCTGATCGCGGCGCTGGTCTTCGGGATTTGTGCGGGCTTTCTCCCATGGAACGCTCACCCCGCGAAGATCTTCATGGGCGACGGAGGCTCGCTTCTGCTCGGATGTCTGATGGCCGCCTCGACCGTTGCTGTCGGCGGTCGGACCGAGGAAGCGTTCAGCGGTCAGGCATTCTTCTTCTACGCCCCGCTACTGATTCCGCTCGTCATTCTCGGTGTTCCGATGTTCGACACGGCCTTCGCCATCGTTCGCCGGGCCTCACGTCGCCAGGGCATCGCTACAGCTGATCGCGACCACCTTCACCATCGCCTCATTCGACTCGGTCATGGCCACCGTCGGAGTGTCTTGATCCTCTGGGCGTGGACCGCGCTGTTGTCAGGCATCGTGTTGTGGCCGGTCTACAACGAAGGTGAAGGTGACGCCATCGTGCCGATCGGTGTTGTTGGAATGGCGATCTTGCTTTTTGTCTCGCTCCAGCCCGGATTGACCGCCAGCGACGAAGAACCGCAGGTCGAAGACCTCCCCGACCACTCACTCGAACCTGGCATCGTTCCGTTCGTTGCGCGCCGACCGCGGTCGGCGGACAGCGGAGAGGCGCCATTGGCGAACGACTCGACCACGTCGCGTGGTGAGATACGTGACCCAAGAGCGGGTTAAGGGTTGCATCCAACGTCCCTGACAAATATGGTTCTGGCCGTCGGGCAGTAGGGCTCGGCTTTTGACGTGAGACTTCCGTGGACGCCAAGCAGCCAGCACTGACCGAACAACTTCATTCGAGCAACGGTTCGATGGAACTGGTGTTGTCTGCCGTCCTCTTCGGACTCGTCGGCCTCTGGATCGATTCCAAGGCAGGCACGACCCCGCTCTTCGTGCTGGTCTTCACGCTACTCGGCTTCGCCGGTGCCGCTATCTCGGTCTACTACCGCTATCGCAGCGACATCGCTCACCTCGAGGCGGCACGCGATGACGCCCGGGTCGAAGCCGATCTTGCTCGTGGCGCTGCTGCTGCGCTTGCGGCGAATCGTCGAACGCTCGATGGTCCCGCCGGAGGGTCGCTCGTATGAACGTCCCATCATCGGCGCCGCTCGATCGACTCGAGGGGCCATCGCCCGCCGCCGAGGTCGCGATCGACATGGTGAAGCGAGGGATCCCGTTCGTTCCCTTCGGTGTCATGGCAGGAGCTGCGTTCGCCGGCACCGACGGCGCATGGTCGGTGGCCTTTGGCATGGGGCTGATTCTGGTCAACTTTCTGCTCGCGGCCTTTCTCCTGGCGTGGGCAGCACGCATCTCGTTTGCGCTCGTTGCCTCGGCCGCTCTTGGCGGTTATGTACTGCGGCTCGGACTCATTTTCGCGGCCGTGATGTTGGTGAAAGATCAGTCATGGGTCGCCATGGTCCCCCTCGGCGTTACGATCATCGCCACGCATCTGGGACTCTTGGTGTGGGAACTCCGGTTCATCTCCGCCTCGCTCGCTTTCCCCGGTCTGAAACCTCGAACCTCGACGCACAAATCTGGTCGTCCGGTTGCGGTCGGCCGTCGCTGACGCTCTACTCACTACGCACTCTTTGCCGTTTCCCACTCTCACCACCGCTTTTCGCCGCTGCACTTCGCCAGCAGCCGTTCGTCCGAAACAGTCAGTCTTCCGCAACTAGGAGTACCTCAGGTGTTCGCCCTGGAATTCCCACCAATCGAAAATCTTGTCGAGTGGCCTGCCTACTTTGGTGAAGGCACCATCTTCGAATTCAACAAGATCGCGCTGATCAGTATTTTGGCGGTGATCATTCCTTCGGTGTTGTTCCTCGTCTCCAAGAAGGAGTTGGTCCCGACCGGACTACAGAACATCGTGGAAAGCACGGTCGGTTTCGTCGACAAGCAGATCGCTCAATCGGCGATCGGACCCGACGGTGGCAAATATCTGCCACTGCTGTTGAGTATCTTCCTCTTTGTCTTCTTCGGCAACATCTTCGAAGTCATCCCGACCTTCCAGATGCCGG
>RCMY010003586.1_pt1 | contig 13700 bp, 2 predicted proteins | sample 2041341 | NCBI WGS metagenome assembly RCMY01 (sample SAMN09708234, study PRJNA481090) | Marine sediment metagenome, whole genome shotgun sequencing project. | reverse complement strand
AGACAGCCACGAAAATGCTGCGAAAATGGTTGTTGGCATCGGCACCGGCTTTAACGCCGCCCCCGTTTTCGACACCGAATTCGGACGGCTCGTCACCCCCTGGCTGCTCGCCGAGTCCGCCGTCGGCCGCGGCATCAACGAGGACATCCGCGAGGCCCTGCGCGCCGCGATGCGTGAGGTCGTGCGCTCCGGAACGGGCTCGGCGGGCGACGTCGACGGCTTCACGGTCCGCGCGAAGACCGGGACCGCGCAGGCCGCCGAGGACGTCGAGCACGCCTGGTTCGTCGGCACCGTCGAAGGGATGGGCTTCGCCGTCATCGTCGAGGACGCGCTCGGCGGCGGGGGCCGTGTCGCGGCACCGCTCGCCGCGCGGTTCCTCGACGAGCTGTCGGCGCTCCGCGAGCTCGCCGGCTGAGGCGAACGCTCGGGCTACCGTCGCGGCGTGCTCGAGCGGAGGGACGGCACCTGATGACGCCGGACTGGGTTGCGCTGCAGCGTGAGCTCGCAGCGCTCGCGCAGAACGGCCGTCACTACGCACGGCTGAAGGATCCCGTCGACGACTGGGACGTCGAGCGATACGAACGGATCCGGGAGATCGCCGGCGCGATCGTCGACGCGGGAGCGGGCCACTCCCCCGGTTCGATGGCCCGGGTGCTCGCCGACGAGGTGGGCCACGCGACCACGAAGGTCGACGTTCGCGGCGTCGTGGTCGACGACGCCGAGCGCTTCCTGCTCGTGCGCGAGGCGAGCGACGGACGGGGGGGCCTCCCGGGCGGCTGGGCCGAGCCCGGGTCGTCGCCTTCCGAGGCCGTCGCGAAGGAGGTCCGAGAGGAGGCCGGTCGAGATGTCCGCGTCACGCGGCTGGTGGGCTGCTTCGATCGTGACCTGATCACCGGCGCGGAGCCGTATCCGTTCCGCGTCTACAAGCTCTACTTCCTCTGCACCGACCTCGGGGCGATCGACCGCGGCGGCGGCACGGCCGCCGCCGAGACGACCGACGTCGGTTGGTTCCCCCACGACGATCTGCCCCCGCTCTCGATCGCGCGGACCGGGCCGGACCACCTCCGACGTGTGCGCGAGGTCATCCGAGATCCTGCTCGCGGCCCGGAGTTCGACTGATGGAGATGTTCCTGCGGATCATCGCCGGGGTCCTCGGCATTGCGGTCGTCGCCGGCACGCTGCTGTCCGCGATCGGCACCGTCGTGCTGCCACGCGGGACGCGCTCACGCACGTCGACGACCGTCTTCCGCGTGGTCCGCACCGTGCTCGACATCATCGGGGGTCGCGACGACCACGTCCGGCGAGACCGCGCGCTCGCCCTGCTCACGCCCGTGTCGATGATCCTGATCCTGCTCGTCTGGCTGATCCTCGAGACGCTGGGCTTCGGCGCGATCTTCTGGGCGACCGGTACCCCAGAGCTCGGCGACGCCTTCGTCCTCGCCGGATCGTCGCTGCTGACGCTCGGGTTCGCGCCGACCGACGGATCCCTGCTCCAGACCTCGTTGGTCTTCCTCGACGCCACGATCGGGCTCGCGCTCATCGCGCTGCTGATCGCCTACCTGCCACAGATGTACGCGGCCTTCCAACGACGCGAGCAGCGGGTGGCCCTGCTCGAGGTGCGCGCGGGGTCACCCCCGTCGAGCGTCGAGATGCTGACGCGCTTCCACAGCATCGGCTACCTCGGCTCGCTCGACGAGCTGTGGGTGGAGTGGGAGATGTGGTTCAGCGATCTCGACGAGTCGCACTCCTCGCTGAGCCCGCTCGTGTTCTTCCGTTCCCAGGACCCGCAGCGGTCGTGGGTCGCGGCCGCCGCGGTCGTGCTCGACACGGCCGCGCTCCAGGTCTCCGCGATGGGTCTGCGGTCACCGGCGCCGCAGCTCTGCATCCGCGCCGGCTACGTCGCGCTGCGCAACATCGCCGACGTGCTCGGCATCGCGCACGACGCCTCGCCCTCCCCGGGTGATCCCATCCTGCTCACGCGCGCGGAGTTCGACCTCGCGTGCGAGGAGCTCATCGCGGCTGGCATCACCATCGTCGACGACCGCGACCAGGCCTGGAAGGACTTCGCCGGGTGGCGCGTCAACTACGAGTCGGTGCTGATGTCGTTGTCCGAGCTGACGGTCCCGCCACCGGGTGTTCGCTGGCTCACCGACTGACCCACGAGCACGCCGCCTTCCGGGTCGTCCTCGTCCTCGTTCTTCCCACGGCGCAGGATGATCAGGATCCCGGATCCACCGATGACGAACGCGAGCGAGGTGAGGAACAACCAGCCCGCGCCGAGTCCGGTCCGGGCCAGTGAGCCGACGCCGACCTCGATCGGCAGCTCGAGCACGGAGAGCGCGTCTTCGGGGATCGGGTTGATCGCGGATCCGAGCACCGAGCCCTCGTTGATCAGGACCCCCTCGGCGATGCGGCTCACGGCGACGTCGATCAGGACGACCGTGCGGTCACCAGCGAAGATGACGTCGTCGTACACGCAGGTCACGAGCGGCCCGTTCGCCGTGCAGCGCCACCCGATACCGGACCAGCCCTCGAAGGTCAGACCCTCCGGGAGCAGATCGACCAACGTGATCGGACCGCGATCGTCGTTCGGGCCGTCGTTGTAGATGTCGAAGGTGATGAGCCCGTCGCTGCCCGCGGCGAGCGGGGTCGCGGACTGCTCCAGCACGAGGTGGGCCATCGGACGGACGTCTGCCGTCGCGAAGGTGATGTTGTCCTCCATGCCCATGTCCGGCACGTCGCTGGTGACCACCGCGGTGTTGCTGACCTCGGGGAACGCAGCCGGGGAGATCGACACCGGGAGGTCAAGCGTCGCGGTTGCGCCAACGGCGAGGTACGTGCCGTATTCACACACGACAGCCTCGACCGGCGCGGCTGCGCCGTCGACGGACTCCAGCACCGCGATGGAGTCCTCGGGGGTCTCGCGGACACCGCACGTCCAGCCGGAGGCCGGGTCGAGCGTGCCGAGGGTCAGCCCCGGCTCGAGGACGTCGACCACGACGACGCCGCTCGCAGGAGCCGGTCCGCTGTTCGCCACGGCGATGGTCCAGGACCCGACCGAGCCGACGCCCAACGGGTGCTGGGCGGTCTTCACGACCGCCAGGTCCGCGACCCGGAGCACGCCGATGTCATAGTCGACCGCGACCGCGGTGTCGACCGGCAGCGGCAGCTCGATCGTCGTCGAGAAGCCGTTCTCCAGCGGGGTCACGAACTCCACGAAGCCGACACCGGGTGGCAGGAACTCCGCCGCGTACCGCCCCGCCGCGTCCGTCGTGCTCGTGACGAGGACGTCGTCGGGTGTGCCGGGCGTGTCGTCGGCGCCGGGCATGACCACGCGGATGCCGACGCCGGGCACGGGGCCCTCGTCATCACCGCGGACACCGTCGCCGTCGAGGTCGTCGAACACGACGCCCGTCACGACGCCGGCCCCTCGATGTCCGAGCTCGATGCCGCTGAGGGCGATGCCGACGCCGACGAGCAGCCCCGACGGCGCGAGCGTCGTGGGTGCCCAGCCCGAGGGCGGACGCTGCCAGATCGCGTACTCACCAGCGGGCAGCTCGTCGAGGACCCACATGCCGTCAGCGTCGGTCGTGACCTCGGCGAACGCGAGATCGTCTGCGGTGTCCGGGGTCGCGTCCGGTCCGGCCCAGACCACCCACAGCTCGACGCCGGGGAGCGGCTCGTCCTCGGGGTCACGAACTCCGTCGGCGTCGACGTCATGGAACGTCATGCCGCTGATCGAGCCACGACCGACGATCCCGAAGTCGACGTCGTCGCGGGCCTGGCCGGCGACGACCGGAACGCGGGCCACGCCGTCGCCTCCGCCGTCGCGGTCGTAGCCGGGCTCGGTCCCGTCGGGGTACTCCGCGACGTTCACCTCGAAGATCCCGGCGGGCACGCCCTCCATGATCCAGAAGCCGTCGTCGTCGGTGCGCGTCGTGTCGTAGACGAGGTCGTCAGCGGTGCCGATGAGGTTGTCGGGGCCGGCCCAGCGCACGTTGATCGGCACGTCGGCGACGCCGTCCTCGGTGTCGTCGAGGATCTCGTCGCCGTCCACGTCGAACCACACCCGGTCGCCGAGCGAGCCCGTGCCGTCGAGCCCGAAGTCGATCATGGTCCGCTGCTCGGTGTCAGCGAGGTCGAAGGTGAAGACGCCGTCCGGCGTCGTGTCCGGGTCACTGACGACCTCGAACCCGTCAGGCGAGCTCAAGGTCACCCGGACGCGGCCGCCGGAGAGCCCGACGAGCGACCAGGATCCGTCGGCCTCCGACACGGTCGTGAAGACCGCGTCGTCGTCCGTGTCGAGCGTCCGGTCAGCACCCCACCAACGCACCTCGATCGGTGCGCCTGCGATCTCGGGTTCGCTGGGGTTGTCGTCGTGCAGCCCGTCACGGTCACGGTCCAGGTAGACCTCGCCACGGATGCTGCCGTTCCCGGCCAACCCGAAGTTGATGTCCTCGTCCTGCTCCGCCGGTCCCAGCGTGATCTCCGCCACGGCGTCCGCGTTCGGGAGCACGTCGCCGTCCGCGTCGCTGACGATGATCATCCCCGTCGGGAAGGCGTCGACGCTGACGCGGAGCCGACCACCGGGGACCCGCTCGACGGCCCACGCCCCGTCCACGTCCGTCACCATCGTCGGGTAGCTGGCGTCGTCGCCCGTCCCGAAGACCGCGTCGGGCCCGGCATGGGTGACGAGGACCCGGACATCGCCGATCGGCGACTCGGAGGGGTCGATCACGCCGTCATGGTTGAGGTCGAGGAACGTGACACCAGCGAGTCGACCGTTCCCGATCAACCCGAAGTCGACGTCTTCGCGCGTCTCGCCCGGCCCCAGGGCCACCACTGCCGACGCGTCCTCGGATCCGTCGAGGTCGTAGCCGGGGGTGAACCCCGACGGGAACGTCGCCTGGACCGCGGTCACCTCGATCGGACCTGGCGGGAGTCCGTTCGCGACCCAGACCCCGTCGGCGGTCGTGGTCGTGTCGACGACGACGTCGTCGGCGGTCCCCTGCGTCCCGTCGCCACCAGCCCACGTCGCGATGATGCGGATGCCCTGCATGCCGGGTTCGTCGGGACCCTTGGCACCGTCCTCGTCGACGTCGTGGAAGACCACGCCGGTGACGCCGCCGGAGCCTCGGTAGCCGAAGTCGTAGCCGGTCACGTCGCCGCTCAGGTCGGTGACGGCGGTGTTCGGGCTGGTCGTGCCATCCGGGTCGCTGCCGGCGACGACGCCGTCGGGCAGCCCGGCGACGTCGACCGTGACGCTCACCTGGCCGTCGGGCAAGCCCGCGACCACCCACGAGCCGTCGGCCGCGGTGGTGCGGCGGATGGTGACGTCGTCCGGCGTCATCAGCGACCCGTCGCTCCCGGACCAGACGATGAACACCGGCATCGAGCCGAGCCCGGGCTCGCCGACCTCCATGACGCCGTCACCGTCGCTGTCGAGGAAGGCCGATCCGGACAGGCGATGCGGACCGACGAAGCCGAAGTCGAGCTCATCTCGCATCGCGCCCGGCGCGACGAACAACGAGCCGACCTTGCCGTCGGGATCGTTGGTTCCGTCATCGAGGTCGTAGGTCGGGATCATCGTCAGGGTCGGACCGCCGACGACATCGAGGCTGTAGGTGCCCTTCACCAGGTAGGGGTAGACGTACTGACCGAGCTCGCCGGTCAGTACGCTCGGCCACACGACGTCGTCGCTGCCGCCGAAGCTGCCGCTCGGACCCGCCCAGGTGATCTGGAGCTCGACCAGCGAGAGCCCGGGCTCGTCGGCGTCAACCTCGCCATCCGCGTCGAGGTCGAACCAGACGAGGTCGCTCGCGACACCGGTCCCCCGGAAGCCGAAGTTCGCGGTGGCGGTGCCGCCGACCAGGGTGAACTCCCCGACGCCGTCGAGGACGCCGTCTGGCTCTTCGCTGGGGACGATCCCCTCGATCGACGTGACGGTGGCGACAAGCCTGTACTCGCCGTCCGGGACGCCGGGGAGCGAGTAGGAACCATCGTCACCGCTCGTCGTGCTCCACGTCTGGTCGTCAGCGTTGCCGAAGATGTCGTCCGGGCCCGCCCATCGCAGGTCAAGCTCTGCGCCGGCGATGCCGGGATCGGTGACCCCTTGGGTGCCGTCACCATCGAGATCGAGGTAGACGACGGTCCCGATCGCGTCGCGGCCAGTCAGGCCGAAGTCCGCGTCAGTCCTGGACTGCCCTCCGAGGAGCTCCATCTCCGCACGGCCGTCCGAGCCCCCGTCGGGGTCGGTCGCCGGGGTCAAGCCGCCGGGCATGGCCGCCGTCACGTAGACGTCGAAGGTCCCTGCGGGCAGGTTCGGGTAGACGTACGCGCCGTCGACCACCGAGAACACCGGAGGCAGGATGAGGTCATCGGGCGTGCCGAGCTCACTGTCCGGACCATCCCAGCGAACCGCGACACCGACGCCCTCAAGGCCCGGCTCGTCTCCGTCGACGACCCCGTCGGGATCACGGTCGAACCAGATGTAGTCACCGAAGGATCCGGTGCCGGCGTAGCCCATGTCGGCATCGTCGCGGGTCTGCTGGGCGAGCAGGACGAGCTCGATCTGGTGCGGGGTTCCGCCATCCGGGTCGAGCGTCTGCACGAGGCCACCCGGAAGGCTGAACGGATCCAGGGCGATGAGGTAGCGACCGGCGACGGCCTTCGTGTACTCCCAGTGGCCTGCGCTGTCGGTCGTGAGCGTCACCGCGACGTCGTCCGACGTCCCGAGCACCCCGTCGAACCCGTAGAACGTGACCGGCACGTTGATCCCGATGAGACCCGGGTCCTCCTCGTCCTCGACCCCGTCCGCGTCGAGGTCGAGGAAGATCCTGTCGCCGATGAGACCGACGCCGGTGAAGCCGAAGTCCTGGTCGTCGCGGCTCGCGCCAGCATCGAGCGTGACGTACGCGATGCCGTCCGGCGGGCCTTCCGAGTCGGCAGACGGTTCCATGCCGTCGGGAACCCCGGCGACGACGACGAGCTCGTAGTTGCCCGCGGGCATGCGACCGCCGTCCCAGAGGCCGTCGGCGTCGGAGACCTTCAGCGGGAAGTTCGCGTCGTCGATCCCGCCCTTCACACCGTCCTGGCCGAACCAGGTGACCTTGATCGAGACGCCGGGGATCGGTGGTTCGTCAGCGCCGTATCCACCGTCACCATTGACGTCATACCAGACTTCGTCGCCCAGGCGTCCGGTCCCGACGAGCCCGAAGTCGACGTCGCTTCGATCCTCGCCCTCGAGCAGCACGAAGGTCGCCGAGCCCGCGGTGATCGCTCCGTCGACGTCGCTGCCGAACGCCATGCCTGCGGGGGTTCCTGCGGTGACCTCGACCATGAACATCCCCGCGGGGAGATCACGGACCAGCCACGAGCCGTCCACCTCGGTGGTGACGATCGGGAACGTGACGTCGTCACCGCCGCCGGGCGTCTCGTCCGAGCCGAACCACGTGAGCCGGATGTCGACGTCTGCGATGCCCGGCTCCCCCAGGCCTTCGAAGCCGTCGTCGTCGACGTCGAAGTAGACCCTGTCCCCGACGCTGCCCGACCCACCGAGGCCGAAGTCGACGTCGAGCAGGCTGTCGCCGTTGGCGAGCGAGACCGCGACGATCCCGTCCGGATCGACCGTGCCGTCGTCCTTGTCGTAGCTGACCACGGTGCCGAGCGGCAGGCCGTCCACGATCGACACGACGTAGTCGCCGCCGTACAGGCCGTCGAACCGGTAGGACCCGTTGGGGTCCGTGGTCTGCGAGGCCACGAACGCTCCACCGCCGTCGCGAAGCTCCACCGTCATCGCTTCGATCCCGGGCTCTGCCGCGCCCCGTGCCCCGTTGGCGTCAGCGTCGTACCAGATGTTGTCACCGATGGACGCGCCCGTGGCTGAGATCGTGATCGTGGCCTGGTCGTTCTCGCCGAACGCGGAGTTGCCCGGGGTCGAGTTCGGGTCTGACTCGTCGCTCGTCATCACCTGCGCGTCGAGACGGTGGTTGCCCACGGCTTCGACGACGCCCTCGAGGACGAGCGAACGCACCGATCCCGACGGCATGCTGCCGAGGTCCCAGGTCGTGCCGTCGTAGTTGCCGTCGAACGTGAACGTCTGGCTGCCCACACCGGCTGGCCGGATCGTCTCGACGGTGACGTCGTCCGCGGCGTCGGGGCCGAGGTTCTCGACGTTGATGGTCCACGACACGGGATCGCCGCGGTAGTAGGGACCGGACGTCGCGGTCATCGCGAGCATGAGGTCGGCTCGCTGGACGTGGATCTCGGCGGTGTCGGCGGACGGTCCGAAGCCCTCGTCGAACTGGTCGAGCGCGAGGACGTGCGCCTCGTTGACCACCGGATCAGGGTCTCCCAGCACCGGGTCGTCGGCGGTGACGTCCAGGATCAGCGTGACGGTCTCGCCGGCGAGGACGTTGCCGATCGCCCAGTCGCCCGACGCCGCGTCGTAGATGCCCCTCGACGGGGTGGCGGTGATCAGCGTCAGGACACCGGCGGGCAGCAGATCGTTGACGATCAGGCTGGTCGCGTCGTTCGGACCATCGTTGCGGACCTGGATCGTGTAGGTCGCCTGCGGGTTCGTCCGGTCCACCGTGGCGACGTCGACGTCCTTGATGACGACGATGTCGGCCACCTCGCGGACGATCACGGACGCCGTCTGATCGGTGCCGTAGACGTCGTCCGCGTTGCCCGCGTTCCCGTCGGCGTCGGTGGCGGTCACCGATCCCTGCATGACGTTCGGGACCGCGATGCCCGGGTCCACCGACGTCGCCGACGTCGGCACGGCGTCGACGCGGATCTGGATGTACTCGGTGGGCCCAAGATCGGTGACGTCGGTCAGGTCGAAGGTGAGCGTCCCGCCCACGTCGACCGGCTCGATGTCGACGAACCCGACGCTTCCGGGATAGGCGATGGTCGCGCCGCCGACGGCGTAGGTCCAGTTGGGCGGCAGGTCGACGACGATCACGACATCGTCCGCGAACGCCTGTGCCGCGCTGTTGACCACGCCGAGCGACCATCGGAACGACTGACCGGTCCGGGTCTCGGTGCTGGCACCGGACGCGGTCATGACGAGCTCCGGGAAGTCGACCCGCAGGGTCGTCGTGTCGACCGAGCCGGAGTACGCCCGGACCAGCGGGTCCGGGGAGGCGGGATCGGCCTGGTCGACGCCGAAGTACTGCGTGAGCTCAGCGGTCGCCGGGAGGCCGGCCGTGGAGGCCGTCGCCGGGAGCGCCCAGGAGTCCGTGACCTCCGCCGCGTACTGGAACGCGGTCGACGAGCCGGGGGTCAAGGGACCCGCGACGTCCCAGGTGATCGTCCGGCCGATCGGATCCCACACCCCGCCACCGGTGATCAGCGTCGGCGCGTCGAGCCCGACCGGGACCTCGTCGACAACGCGGAGGTCGTAGGCGTCCGAGGCGTCGCCCTCACCGGAGTTCGTCACCGCGATGACGTGCGTGACGACCGCGTCGACGTCGACGCGGCGCGTGTCGGAGTCACCGATCTGGCCGCCGATGTCCTTGTCGAAGTTCAGGATCGGCTCGACGACGAGCATGGAGTCCGTGACAGGAGCAACCTCCAGCACACCAGCGAAGTCATCCTTCCACGACATCCTGACGTCGTTGGCGAGCAGGTCTCCGCGGTTGACGGTGCCGCCGCCGGTCTTGGTGTCGTCGACGCGGACGTCGTACGAGAGCGTCACGACCCGTTCCTCAGCCGCGATCGCGATGTCGCCGAAGTCCCACGACAGGTCCGTCGTCCCGTCGACGTCCTCACCACCTCCGTCGGAGGTCACCGCGACCGGGAACGGCGAGCAGGCCCCACCGTTCTGGGTGCAGTTCACGGAGTCGAAGCCGAGGAAGGTGAGCCCGTCCGGCACGGTGTCCTGGACGAGCGCGTCGAGCAGCCGCGTGTTCGCGGGGATCGTGAACTCGGTCGAGACCAGGTCTGGCTCACCGATGGTGCGGCGCCCCGAGTCGTAGCCCGTCGCCAGGACCGGTTTCGCGATCTCGAGCAGCGAGTCGTCCGACACGACGAAGACCCGTTGCTCGGCCGGGCTGCCCGCCATCGTGTCACCGGTCACGGTGACGCTGTTGGTGTAGTCCTCGGCGGCGATCGGGGTGGCCGTCACGAGAGCGTGGTAGACGAGGTTGATCGTGGTCCCGGGCGCCACGTCGCCGAGCGGGAAGGTGATCTCGTTGGCGACGGCGTCCCACGTACCGTCGATGGCGCCGGCCTCGATCGTCGCCCCGTCGGCCGCCGGAGCCCCGCCCGTGTCCTCGAGCGGGATCATCTGGACCGGCATCCGGTCCACGACGACCGCGTCGTGCCAGAAGGTGTCATCGGCCGCCCCACCCGTCACGACCTGGACCGTGTAGCGGATCTCCTGCGACGGCTGGACCGGGCCCACGGCGTTGTTGACCTTGGTCACCGCAGGGACCGGACCGACGACGCGCGTCGTCGCAGACTCCGCGTCGCTGAACTCGGGCGACCCCAGGACACCGACCCACCCGAGCGTCGCGGACTGGGCGATGTCGATGCCCGCATCGATCGTGCTTCGCAGCGTCGCGTCGAACGCGATCTCCCACTCCTCGTCGACGCCGCTGACGTTCTGGCGGTCACCGATCTCGAGGTTGATCGTGCTGCCCGTGTCGCAGAACCGGAACCCGTTGGCCAAGGGTGAGGCGCAGTCCGGGGCGACGGAGCCCACGAGCCCGGCACCGGAGATCCGCGCGCTCCCGACCGCGTACGCGAGCTCTGCGGGGATGGCGCTCGTCACGTCGCCGCCGTTGAGCGCCGTTCCCCAGGGCAGCGTGATCGCCATCGAGGTCGAGACCGTCTCGCCGTTCGTCACATCGTCGAGCCCGGTGTTCCCGGCCTCCGTCACCGAAGTCGTGCGGAAGAAGTCGAGCGTCGCGAGCGGGAGCTCGATCGAGGTGTCGTCGTCGGCCCCGTCCGTGTTGGCGCTGGCGGTGAGGGTCGGATCGATGTTGACGGCAGGGATGTAGGGGAGCTGTCCGGGGGCGCCGTCCTCGTAGACGTTGGTCTGCGAGAAGTAGCGCCGCACCCCTGAGTTCACCGCGATCGACTCGCCCGCGGCCGCGGCGGCGGACGCCCCGGTGCCGTCGGGGATCAGGACGTCGAAGGTCAGCTGCCTCGTCTCGCCGGAAGCGAGGTTGGGGATGACCAGCGAGCCGTTGCTGCCGTCCCAGAAGACCGTTCCGTCGACGCAGGTGCCACCGTCGCTGATGTTGCTCACGTCGTCGCAGGCGAGCAGCGAGTCGATGATCGAGCGTGCCTCGATCTCCAGCGCAGAGGCCAGACCGTCGTTGTGCAGGGTGACGGCGATGCTCGCCAGCTGTCCCTGCCTGACGGAGACGCCGTCCAGAGGGCCCCCGACGACCGGGGTCCCGTCAACGGACAGGATGCCGGGGTCGATGATCAGGTACGGCTCGACGCGGTCGTGACGAAGGATAAGACGCAGGGGGCTCTTCGTCCCTGCCGAGTCCGTGGACACGACCTTGGCGATGTGATCCAGCACGTCCGAGCCGTTGCGGACCTGCGGCTGCTCGTCCAGGACCATCGAGAACTGCGCCTCGAACACCCGGCCGGGCAAGACGTAGGAGACCCCCTCGAGGTTCGTGTCCTCGAGGTCCCACGTGATCCGTGTCGGGTCCTCGGTCGTCACGACCGTCGTGACCCTGTTCGCGCCCGTGGTGATGACGGAGCCGGGATCGATGACGGCGCCAGGAGGGATGAACGCCTGGACCTGCACGTCGCCCGTCGCGGTCCCGTAGCCGAAGTCGACGCGGATGCGACGACAGACACGATCTCCGCCGCGTGCCTGCTGCGTCTCCGTGACGTACGTCGCGCTGTTGCAGATGAGCTCGGCCACCGAGGGCAGCGCGTTCTCGGCAAGCCCGTGGCTCAACGTGGCAGCATCGGCCGTCAGCTCGGTGCTGGCCGTGTGGAGGTCCGCGATGCCGTTGGTCTCGGCGTGGTCGATCGACGCGCTCAGGGTGCACGGGGGCACCTCGGCACCGTCCACGCACCTCGCGAAGTCCCGCACCGAGGCGCTCACGGCGTTGGCGACCACGTCACCGGACAGCAACGGGGTGTCGTCGGAGAAGCCCTCCTGCAGGTAGGTCCGTGTGAGGGTCTGCGTCGTCAGGGTCGAGACGGTCGACGGCGCGAGGTCGGTCGGAAGGTCCCATGTCAGGGCCACCGAGCCGTCGGCGCTCTCCACCGCGGAGGCATGGGCGAGCGGTGCCGGGGCTGCGCCGTCGTAGCCGAAGCGGGATGTCTCACCGGCGCCGCACCGCAGGTTCGGGACGGCCACGCCGAGCGGGCAGAGCCCGTCCGGGACGGTCTCGGAGATCGTGATCGGCGCTGGCGCTCCGGTGTCGCTTTCGCGGACGCCCCAGCGGTACTCGGACATGGCGATGGTGTGGTTCCACGTCGTGGTCGTGCCTGCGCCGAGCGCCGACGACGAGGTCTCGGTGCGGATGCGGACGTCCTCGGACGAGTGCGTCGTGACGGACGACGCGGTCACCGGGTTCACGCCGGACGCCAGGGTTCCCTGGTACTGGCCCTGAGCGCGTCCGCGCAGCTGAACCACGCCTCCGTCGGACGTCTCGACGCCGTTGTTGTTGTCGAGGTTTGCCGTCTGTCTGGGCGTGTCGCCGACTCCGGCGGAGGTCGGCGGCCGAGCCCCGGTCCAGGTCAGCGAGTTCTGCTTGAGCGGGATCGCTGCGAGGAACGACTTCGCTCCTGTGGCCCCTGCTGCGAGGTCGAACGCGTCGTCAAAGCGAACGTGGGTCCACACGCCGACCTGGAGCGGTCCCCCGCCGTCCGGGTCCGTCAGCAACGTCTCGACGACCTGGGGAACCGCGCAGTCCACGGGCGACGGATGCGAGATCGGGCCCGAACCGGGGAACTCCTCAGGGCTGCCGAGGTTGGTCCCGGCGCTGGACGTGAAGTCCTCCGTCCCGCAGGACAGGAACTCCCAGCCGCCGGAGAGCCACGCGTCGAGGTCGACCTGGTTCGTGGCGTTGACGGAGTTGTTCTGCACGGTGAAGGTGTGGACGACGGGATGGTCGTGCACGCCCCGCAGGACCGCGGCGTCCTCGCCCGCGTCATCGGTGATCGTCAGGATCGTGGCCACGACCGGCGTGAGCACGGTCTGGCTGTCCGTGCCGGTGAAGCCACCGGACGGCACGCCCGCGGTGCTGAACGCCGGGACCAGCGACGGCGCGGAGTTGATGTAGGCGTCCGCGCCCAGCAGGTAGGCCGAGCCGGGCCGATGGGCGCTCAGGAGCGGCTCGGTGTCGTGCGCGATCTTGAGGTCGAGCGAGGCGGAGGATCCGGGCCCCAGATCCGCGACGTTGTGCCAGATCAGCGTGGTCTGGTTCGCCGTCGGCGCGTTCGCGAGCATCTCGGGCTCGTCGAGGCTCGCGGATCCCGCCACGTAGGCCACCCCGGGAGGCAGGACGAGCCGCAGGGAGAGGTTGTGTCCTTGGTTCGCCGTGGGGTTGGTGGCGGTGAGCGTGATGTCGGCGTCTTCGCCGTAGAGCACCCGGTCGTCGGTCACGAGCGCCAGGTCGATGTCGGGGTTGCCGGCGGCTTCTGCCCGCGGCGCGAGGAGCGCAGGGAGACCGGCCGCGATGATCGCCAGCGCCACCAGCATCCTGAGCGAAGCGCTC
>RCMY010003585.1_pt1 | contig 13704 bp, 13 predicted proteins | sample 2041341 | NCBI WGS metagenome assembly RCMY01 (sample SAMN09708234, study PRJNA481090) | Marine sediment metagenome, whole genome shotgun sequencing project. | reverse complement strand
ATTGTGGTATATCTCCATTTCTAAGGTAGAATACCTCCATTGGGAAGTTTCTTGATGAAGCTTTCAATTGTTCTTTTCCATTATCGATGGAAATTCCACAATCCTTTAAAATTTGAAGGGATTCCTCATTAAGTCTTCCCGATTTCTGAATAGCAATTCTAATTTTAGACATTTTTTTAATTTAATGCTTGGCAACCAAAACAGAGTTAAATATAAAACCCGTTTGATTGCTCAAACGGGTTTTTAAATATGTTGTACTACTACAATACATTCCTACCTCGCCTAAGCGTGAGTATGAATATGATGATGTGTAGTTCTGTTCTTCATTATACTGTAAAAGTAAAAGGTATTTTCCATTTCACAAAACAAAAGTTTAAAATGAAACAAAAATAATTAACTCCGTGTTTTAGTTATTGCCCAAAATTAATGGAAGACCATCGCTACCACCTACAATGACCACCTTTGAATTAGGTGACTCTGCTAATTTTAATGTAGCATCTATACCTTTATCCTTTAAAATTTGGTCATTTAAAGAAGCGCTTAAAATACGGTTGGCATCTGCTTTACCTTGCGCTTCAATAGTAACCTTTTCAGCCTCTTTCTTAGCGGTAACCAGTCTAAACTCATATTCTAAAGATTCTTGTTCTTGCTTTAACTTTCTCTCGATAGCATCTTTAATCGTTGGAGGTAAAGTTACATCCCTTACCAATATTTCATTCAATTGAATGTATTGTCCTGAAACTATTTTTTGAGTCTCGTCAAAAATCTCTTGTTGAATAGCATCTCTTTTACTCGAATACAATTGCTCTGGCGTATAACGGCCAACCACAGAACGTGCAGCAGATCGTATCGTTGGTAATAATACTCGTTGAATATACTCCGTTCCCTTCTCTTGGTGCAATTTTCCTAAATCACTACGAATAGGTTCGAACCAAGCAGACGCTTCCAATTTAATATCCAAACCATTACTTGACAATACATTCATACTTTCAAGCACTTCTTGTTGTCGTACTTCATAAACAGTCACTCTATTCCAGGGTGCTACTAAATGAAATCCCTCACCCATTGGTGGCTCATCGGTAACTACACCTCCACCAAAAGTTTTATACAAAACACCTGCCTGACCTGAGTCAATGGTAACAGTAGATTTTGATATTCCAATAATCAATACAATAAAAATAAATATTGCGGGTAACGCAATCTTTGGTAACTTATCCATTCGTGTCTATTTAAATTAATCCGTTAAATTTTCTGATAAACCACTCTGCCGCGAAAGCAAAAGCAATGATTGCCAAAAGAAATTTGAAATCGATCAAAGATACGACATTTATAGTGCTTTTCTCTATAGGCACATAAGAGTCATTCATTATCAATTCACTTTTTAAATCATCTATTTGAGAAAAATAAAATTGCTTCCCTCCAGAATTTAAGGCAAGTTTCTCCATTCTTAAATTATCACTAGATACAAACTGATTTTCCATATCGAATTCAGAAATAACAAATGACCCTGCTTCATATTTCGCATCATTTTCAACCGATACTTTAAAATCATAGTCACCAGCCAATAGATTTGAAAGGTCTGCTTCAAAATATCCGTTTTTTAATACCATCGGATTATCTTGACTAGAATTCGTTTTCTTATTAGTAACCCTAATTTTCATCTTTGCATTTGGGTCAAACAAAAATGCTTCATCAAAATAGGTTGCAGTTATAATGGCATTTGTGCTGCCTTCGTATACTTTTTCATATTCAACATTAAGGCGCGATTTATTCTTGATACTGGTTAAGTAGCGAATCAAATTACCCATAAATTCGTCAAAATTGATAAAATCACCCGTATTTCTAAATGTTTGCATGCGCCATTTCCAAAGATTTTCGCCAACTAACAATGCCTGTTTTTTAGAATTGTCCTCTATGACTGATAATAAAGGCTGTTGTATATTCAATCCTTTAATTTGAGTACCTAGCATTGCCTCATAAGGTTTTTGAAAAATGATCGGTCCTGCGTCACTTATCAATGGGGGAAAATCGGTTAAATCGAATTTAGAAATATCATACTTTGAGAATGTAGTATTCAACAATGCAAAAACCTCTTGTTGAGGATAACCATTTTCTATTTCAAAACCAACATTTGCTTTGTTCAAAAATGAATAATCTGTGTGTGTGCCAGTAATAATAAAAGTGTTTGCATTTTTACTTTTAGCAAAATCAATAGAATTTTTGAATTTAGCTGTAGGTTGATAAAAAATAAACAAATCAATTTTCTCTAAAACACTATTGGTAGCATTAGATTTTAAAATGGAAACTTCTCGTTGTTCATTGCGTTCAATCGCTTTTTTAAGAGCACCCAAATCTGGATGCAAAACGTCAGAAATTAAAGCAATCTTCGTTTTCTCATCAATGACCTCAATGTTTGTACTTCTTCGGTTGTTTTTAATATTTCGTTCTTCAGCTAATTGAGATACTTTTACAACCAAATTTTTGATTCCTACAGAATTAGCATCTATTTCAATGGAGATGGTTTTAAAATTAGATTCGCTATTAAAAATTAAATTCTCGCGATGTACGATTCTATCATTCATATTAACGGTTACGGTTGTAGAAACAGCCGTTTTACCTTGATATGAAATATAGGTTTCTAATGGGAATTTATTTTTTAGAAAGGCATACTTGTTAGTTAAAACAGGCCCAACAGATAAATCTTTATATTTTGTGGTATCTCCCAAGACTACAGTATAAAGAGTACTATTTTCGTCAGGTTTAAAATAACTGTAATCTTGACCAATGGTCTGGTTACCATCAGATAATAAAAGAGTTACCGTCTGTTCACGTGCAAAAATATTTTTTAAAGCAGAAAGAGATTTGTAAATGTTGGTATTTTTATCATTAAATGTTAAGCTATCAAGAACATCTAATTCATTACCAAATCGATAATCACTTATTTTAAACCTACTTGAAATTTCTTCAGAGGCTTTTAATTCAGTAATCAGCTCTTTAATTTCATCTCCACTTTTAGAAATGGAACTTGAATTATCAGCTAAAAACACCAGATTTGGCTTTTCTAAACTATAAGATTTTTGAGAAAACTGAGGGTTTATCAATAAAACGAGTAGACCAAATATTCCTATAAATCGAAAAAAGGCTAAGAACAAATATATGTTGCTTTTAGTCTTTTGTTTATATACATATTGAAGCACAACTATACCTAGAGCAACGATAGCAGCAAGAATAATATACAATACCGTTATAGTTTCCATGTATTTAGAAAATATTATGCCCAATAGGAACAGACAAATTATCTGTTAATCGAATTATTTGTTTTCGGCTTAAGTTAACATTCCACCGTCTACATTCAATACCTGACCGGTTACATAACTAGAAAGGTCTGATGCAAAATAAAGACATGCATTAGCAATATCCTCTGGTGAACCACCTCTTTTTAAAGGAATACCATCTCGCCAGCTTTGAACAGTCTTCTCATCTAGTTTTTCTGTCATTTCGGTTTCAATGAAACCTGGTGCTATTGCATTACATCTTATATTTCTTGAACCTAATTCAAGTGCCACAGATTTTGTAAACCCAATCATACCAGCTTTTGATGCGGCATAATTTGTTTGACCCGCATTACCTTTAACCCCTACTACACTACTCATATTTATAATAGAACCACTACGTTGTTTCAGCAATGTGCGTTGAACCGCCTTGGTCATATTAAAGACAGATTTTAAGTTGATATCGATTACCGAATCAAAATCTGCTTCAGACATACGCATTAGAAGATTATCTTTTGTAATTCCTGCATTATTGATTAACACATCAATTCTTCCATCGAAATCCTCTAAAACTTTAGCAACCAATTCTTCTGCTTCTTGAAAGTTAGCTGCATTACTTTTATATGCCTTAGCTTTTACACCTTTAGCCTTCAATTCTTTTTCTAATGCAAGAGCAGGAGCTTCGCTTGAGCTATATGTAAAGGCAACATTGGCTCCATGGTTAGCAAATACTTGGGCGATACCCATTCCTATTCCCCTACTTGCTCCTGTAATAATTACGTTTTTATCTTCTAATAATTTCATAAGTCAATCATTTACCTAAGATCGTTTACCAAATATACCTTTTGTTTGAATTATAGACTAAAAAAAATCCCGCTACAAACGGGATTTTATATGAATAATATGAGTTTTTAACCCATTACCTCTTTTACTTTCAAACCTATTTCAGCTGGAGAATCAACTACGTGAATTCCGCATTCTCTCATAATTCTTTTTTTAGCTTGTGCCGTATCATCACTACCACCAACAATTGCACCGGCATGACCCATTGTTCTACCTGCAGGAGCAGTTTCCCCTGCGATAAAGCCTACAACTGGTTTTTTACTTCCACTAGCTTTATACCATTGCGCGGCATCAGCTTCTAATTGACCACCAATTTCACCAATCATAACTACACATTTAGTTTCAGGATCATTGATTAAAAGCTCTACAGCTTCTTTTGTTGTAGTTCCGATAATTGGATCACCACCTATACCGATAGCAGTTGTAATACCTAAACCTTGACGAACAACTTGATCAGCAGCTTCGTAAGTTAATGTACCGGACTTAGATACGATACCAACATTACCTTTCTTAAATACAAAACCAGGCATGATCCCTACTTTTGCTTCACCCGGAGTAATTACACCAGGACAGTTAGGACCTATTAAACGACAATCTCTATTTTTAATGTAGTTGGCAACCATAACCATATCAGCAACTGGTATACCTTCTGTGATCGTAATAATTACTTTAATACCTGCATCAGCAGCTTCCATTATTGCATCAGCAGCAAACGCTGGTGGAACAAAAATAATACTCGTATCAGCGCCTACTTTTTCAACAGCTTCAGAAACCGTGTTGAAAACTGGTTTTCCTAAATGCTCCTGTCCTCCTTTTCCTGGTGTAACACCACCCACAATATTAGTACCGTACTCAATCATTTGCTCGGCATGAAAAGTACCTTCGCTACCAGTGAAACCTTGTACGATTATTTTGGAATCCTTATTTACTAATACGCTCATACTACTGTAGTTTTATTTTTAACAGAACAAAAATATAGGTTTGTTAATGAATTTTAAAGCATTAACACGCTTATTTCTCCTCTAACTTTTTAATTATTTCTGGAATCTTCTTTATATATGCTAATTGTTTCAATTTTTCGCGGGATTCTTCTATAGGTGTGCCAAAATAACTCTTGCCGCCAGCCACCGATTTAGTAACTCCTGTTTGCCCCATAATAACCGCATTTTTACCAATCGTAATGCCACTATTTGTACCTACTTGACCCCATATGGTCACTTCATCTTCTATAATAACGCAGCCTGCAATACCCGTCTGAGATGCGATTAAACATTTCTCGCCAATAACTGTATCATGACCTACATGAACTTGATTATCGAGCTTTGAACCGAAACCTATTGTTGTATCTCCTGTCACTCCCCTATCTATAGTACAAAGTGCACCTATATCGACGTTGTTTTTCAAAACAACTCGTCCACCAGAAATCAATTTATCAAAACCTTCTGGGCGCTTTTTATAGTAAAAAGCATCTGCACCTAAAACACTACCCGCATGTATGGTCACATTATCGCCAATAATACAATTATCATAAATGGATACGTTGGAATGTATAAGGCAATTATCACCAATAGTTACATTGTTACCGATAAAAGTATTTGGTTGTATTACTGTATTCTTTCCAATTTTTGCAGTAGTTGAAATGGAATGGCTATTCGGAACAAAAGGTTGAAAGAAAGTAGTTAGTTTGTTAAAATCTCTGAAGGGGTCATCTGATATCAGTAGCGCTTTACCTTCTGGGCAATCAACATTTTTATTGATTAAGATAACTGTAGCCTTAGACTTTAAGGCTTTATCATAGTATTTTGGGTGATCTACAAATACAATATCACCATTCTCTACGACGTGAATTTCGTTCATTCCCAAAACTGGAAAATCATCGTTACCCACATATGTACTTGAAATGATATCGGCAATTTGCTTTAATGAAAATGTAGTAGGAAACTTCAACTGCTAAATTTGATTAGTAATTAATACAACGTTGGATTACTCCTTAACACGTTCCATATAAGAACAAGTAGAAGTATCAACTTTTATCTTATCTCCTTCATTAATAAATAAAGGAACATTAACCTCGGCACCAGTTTCTACCGTTGCTGGTTTAGTCGCATTCGTTGCAGTATTACCTTTAACGCCTGGTTCTGTATACGTTACTTCTAATACAACACTTGCAGGCATATCTACTGATAATGGCATGCTATCCTCTGTATTGAACAAAATCGTAACAATTTCTCCTTCTTTTAATAAACCTGGCGCATCTAAAGAACTTTCCTGTAAAGTGATTTGATTATAATCATCCGTATTCATAAAATGATACGTTTCACCTTCAGGATATAAATATTGATAAGAACGTGTTTCAACTCGTACATCTTCAATTTTATGGCCCGCGGAAAAGGTATTGTCCAATACTTTACCAGAAGTAACACTTCTTAATTTTGTTCGTACAAAAGCGGGGCCTTTACCTGGTTTAACGTGTAAAAACTCAATTATTTTATAAATATCATTATTGTATCGAATACATAGTCCTTTTCGTATATCTGATGTAGATGCCATTAGTGTAAATTATTAATGTTGTTAACTTATTTAAACATGAGGTATGTCTTAGTTATTGCTAAAATAACCTTTCATAATACCACGTTGCGAATCGCGTATAAATTGTAGTATTTCGTCCCGTTCAGGAGTTGCTTCCATTTCTGCTTCAATAATTTGTACGGCTTGTGAATTATTGTAGTTCTTTTGATAAAGAATTCTGTAAATATTCTGAATCTCCCTAATCTTTTCAGACTCAAAACCTCTTCTTCTTAATCCAACAGAATTAATACCAACATAAGAAAGTGGCTCTCTAGCTGCTTTAACATATGGCGGTACATCTTTTCTAACTAAAGAACCACCCGTAACAAAGGCATGTTGACCTACAGAAACGAATTGGTGTACTGCAACCAAACCTGCAAGAATAACATTGTCACCAATAGTAACGTGACCTGCTAATGTTGAGTTGTTAGAGAAAATACAATTATCTCCCACCAAACAATCGTGAGCAACATGACAGTAGGCCATTATTAGGCAATTTTTGCCGATAACAGTTTTCATACGATCAGATGTTCCTTTGTGAATTGTGGCACACTCTCGAATTGTAGTGTTATCACCAATAACTACAGTTGTTTCCTCACCATCATACTTTAAATCTTGTGGAGATGCAGAAATTACAGCACCAGGAAAAATATTACAATTTTTCCCAATACGAGCACCTTCCATAATAGTTACATTAGAACCTATCCATGTACCATCACCAATTGTTACATTGTTGTGAATGGTAGTAAATGGTTCAACTACAACATTTTTAGATATTTTAGCGCCCGGATGAATATAGGCCAAAGGTTGATTCATTCTAAGTTCTTTTAACTATTTGCGCCATTAACTCTGCCTCACTTACCAATTTGTCATTTGCATAGGCATATGCCTGCATATGACAGATACCTCTTCTTATTGGTGTAATTAAACTGCAATGAAATATTAACGTATCGCCTGGTAATACTTGTCTTTTGAATTTCACTTTATCTATTTTCATAAACAAAGTCAAATAATTTTCTGGATCAGGAACGGTACTCAAAACCAAAATACCACCCGTTTGTGCCATAGCTTCTACTTGAAGTACACCTGGCATTACTGGAGCCCCTGGAAAATGACCAACGAAAAAAGGTTCGTTCATCGTCACATTTTTCATACCCACTACATGCTCATCAGAAAGTTCGATAATACGGTCAATTAATAAAAAAGGAGGCCTATGAGGAAGCATATCCATTATCTTATGAATATCCATCAACGGAGGCAAGCTTAAATCATATTTTGGAACTTTATTTCGTTTTTCTAATTTGATAATTTGTGAAAGCTTCTTCGCAAATTGGTTATTTACATGATGACCAGGTTTATTAGCGATAACCTTACCTCTAATACGTGTGCCAATTAAAGCTAAGTCTCCAATAACATCTAATAGCTTATGTCTTGCTGCTTCGTTAGGTTGATGTAATGTTAGGTTATCTAAAATACCATTAGCCTTTACAGAGAGCTTCTTTTTATCAAAAGCCTTCTCTAATTTTGCCATTGTAGCTTGTGATATTTCTTTATCCACATAAACGATAGCGTTGTTTAAATCCCCTCCTTTTATTAGTCCGTTTTCCAATAGCATTTCTAACTCGTGAAGGAAACTAAACGTACGGGCATTTGAAATTTCAGATTTAAAATCAGAAATCTTATCTAAAGTAGCATTTTGAGTTCCTAAAACTTTAGTCCCAAAATCTACCATCGTCATCACTTGATATTCGTCTGAAGGAATAATTGTTATTTCGCTTCCGGTATCCACATCCTTAAAAGAAATAACTTCTTTAACAATGTATTCTTCTCGAACTGCATCTTGCTCAACAATTCCCGCATTCTCCAATACTTCTACAAAAAATTTAGAGGAACCATCCATAATTGGGGGTTCTGCAGCGTTCAGTTCAATCAATACATTATCAATTTCAAGACCAACTAAAGCCGCCAAAACGTGCTCTGAAGTTTGAATTTTCACACCATTTTTCTCCAAATTGGTGCCCCTTTGTGTATTCACAACAAGATTTGCATCTGCTGGGATAATCGGCTCACCTTCTAAATCTACCCTTTTAAATGCATAACCATGGTTTTCACTTGCGGGTAAAAATTTAATGGTAACATTGCTACCAGTATGTAAACCAACTCCTGTTAGGCTTACCGCTTTACTAATTGTTCTTTGTTTTTTATTTGTTGTACTCATCCTCTGTCCTTCTTTTCTAAAGTGTCGATTCTACTAATTATTTTTGATAAGTTCTTAAAATGAACATATGATTTGTTATAATCACCATAATTTAACGCTGGTGAACCTTGTAAAACCTCGTGGTCTTTTACATTTCTACCAATACCTGATTGGGCTTGTATTTTAACAAAATCACCAATAATGATATGGCCTACAATACCCACTTGACCACCAATCATACAGTGCTTACCAATTTTAGTAGAGCCTGCAATTCCTGTTTGAGCAGCAATTACGGTATGTTCGCCAATCTCAACGTTGTGGGCAATTTGAATTTGATTATCTAACTTCACACCTTTTCTCAAAATAGTAGACCCTAAAGTTGCACGGTCTATAGTTGTACCTGCTCCTACATCAACATTATCTTCCAAGATAACATTACCTGTTTGTGGTACTTTAATAAATTCTCCATCCTCATTTGGCGTAAAACCAAATCCATCTGCACCTACAACCACTCCGCTGTGAACAACACAATTATCGCCTATAATGGTTTCTGAATAAATTTTAGCCCCTGCAAAGATGGTGACATTATTACCAACCTTTACGTTATCACCAATGTATACATTCGGATATACCTTTACATTATCTCCAAGAGTTACATTATTTCCCAAATAAGCAAAGGCACCAAGATAAACATCAATACCATAGGTTGCTGTGTCCGATTTAAAAATAGGTTCTTCAATACCTAATTTATTATTTTTAACCTGGTTATAGTACTCCAATAATTTAGAGAACGATTTATAAGCATCCTCAACTATAATTAGGGTAGTATTTAATTTGTGTTCAGGAATAAAACTTTTGTTTACAATTGTTATAGAAGCCCTGGTTTTATATATGAACGAAGTATACTTCGGATTTGCCAAAAAAGTTAGAGAGCCTTCTTCGCCTTCTTCTATTTTAGCAAGTTTATGCACGGCTATTTCTGGATTTCCATGTACTTCTCCTTCTAAAATACCTGCAATCTGACCTGCTGTAAATTTCATGGGCGTAAAAGTAAGAAAAATAGTTAAACTGCTTCTTTTGGGTAGCACATATAATATTTGGTCACCGTTTTAGAAAGTGCATTCAAATTAAGATGATCCGATAATTTAGCAACATCTGTTATTTTTCCATTTTTTCTCAAGATATTAATATTCTGATGCTCTCTATCATAAGCCTTATTCTTTAACTCACCTTTAAAAACAAAATAAGAGGTTTCCTCATTCGTAAGCTTAAAATGCTTCATTATTTTATTGAACTTATTCTTAAACTTGGTTTCGTTTATTGGTTCTTTTTTAACTTTAATATGTAAAAGCTTTCTATTCAATATCATTTCACATAATGTAGAAAGCACAAAATCATCAGCATATTGCCATTCTTTTAAAGCAGCCAATATATCGACATCATCTAGTTTAGCAAACTTTGATAAAGTGGCTCTATCAAAATTAGTTTTATCGATATGTTGCGATAAGAAATAAAATAATGGTTTGCTGCAATTTAAAGTTGCTCCACTTTTAATTAAAAATCGTGCTCTTTTCAAAATACTGATAAGCAATTGCTCGGCGACAACACCTGTTTTATGCAAATACACTTGCCAATACATAAAACGCCTAGCCATTAAAAATTTCTCGACCGAGTAAATTCCTTTCTCTTCAATTACAAGATTACCGTCAACAACATTCAACATAGTAATTAAACGCTCTGCATTTGTATTGCCTTCAGCAACCCCAGTATAAAAACTATCTCTTTTTAAATAGTCTAATCGGTCCATGTCTAACTGACTTGAAACCAATTGGTTTAAAAACTTTTTAGGATGTTTACCCGTGAATATTGAGATTGCTTCCGTTAAACTTCCGTTAAATCGTTCATTGAGTTCTTCCATAAACTGGAGTGATATGAACTCATGACTTACACCTTCAACGATACTATGCTCCATAGCGTGAGAAAAAGGACCATGCCCGATATCATGCAAAAGAATAGCTCCAAGCAGTCCATCAGATTCAGACTCCGTTACTTCAACTCCCTTGAAACGAAGTACTTGTATCGATTTTTGCATTAAATACATACAACCGAGTGCATGATGAAAACGAGTATGATGTGCACCAGGATACACTAAATAAGATAACCCCATTTGCGATATTCTCCGTAACCTTTGAAAATAAGGATCGGCAATGAGGTCAAATATTAGCGTATTAGGGATTCTAATAAATCCGTAAATTGGATCATTAAAGATTTTCAATTTGTTTGATGTCTTCAAGATAGATTTGTCTTTTCTGAAATTAACATTTCAAAGTTATACAAAAGCATCAGCATAGAATTTGATTATCGTCAAATAATAATACAATGAACAAGATAAAAATATTATGGGTAGATGATGAAATCGATTTACTCAAACCTCATATCATTTTTTTAGAAGCAAGAAATTATGAAGTAATTACCTGTCTAAGCGGTCAAGAAGCATTAGAAGAATTAGCAGAAAAAAGAGTGGACATTGTTTTTCTTGATGAAAATATGCCAGGTATTTCTGGTTTAGAAACTCTTTCTGAAATAAAAATAATTGACAGTTCTTTACCTGTTGTGATGATAACTAAAAGTGAAGAAGAATTTATTATGGAAGAAGCTATTGGTTCTAAAATAGCAGACTATCTTATTAAGCCTGTAAACCCGAATCAGATATTACTTTCTCTAAAAAAGAATTTAGACCATTCTAGATTAATTTCTGAAAAAACAACCAGTAACTACCAACAAGAATTTAGAAAGATTGCAATGGATCTTTCTATGGTTAATAGCTATCAAGAATGGGCCGATTTATATAAAAAATTAATTTATTGGGAATTACAATTAGAAGAAATTGAGGACAGTGGAATGTTCGAAATACTTGAATCCCAAAAAATGGAAGCTAATCAACAATTCGGGAAATTTGTAGAGCGTAATTACCCAGATTGGTTTACTGATGCTGATGCCCCTATAATGTCTCACACTCTTTTTAAGGAATGGATTGCACCGGAAATAAAAGACCAAAAAACATTGCTAATTGTTGTAGACAACTTACGTTACGATCAGTGGTATGCCTTTGAAGATACTGTGAATTCATTTTACAAAAAGAAGAAAGAGGACTCTTATTATAGCATTTTACCGACAGCAACACAATACGCTCGTAATGCCATATTCTCAGGATTGACCCCGCTGGATATGGAAAAAAAGTATCCGAATTGGTGGAAAAATGATACTGAAGAAGGTGGTAAGAATTTATTTGAAGACAAGTTCTTAGGTGAACAACTTAAAAGACTTGGACTTGATTTAAAATGGGAGTACCATAAAATCAGTAGTTTGAAACAAGGCAAACATTTAAGTCAAAATTTTAAGGCTCAAAAAGATAATGACCTAACGGTAATTGTTTACAATTTTGTAGATATGCTTTCCCACTCAAAGACTGAAATGGAAGTGATAAAAGAACTAGCTTCTAACGACAAGTCTTATAGGTCTTTGACCACAAGTTGGTTTAAGAACTCACCCATGTTAGAAATTATTCAACAAGCTCAGACCCTTGGAATGAAGTTAATCATTACCACCGATCACGGTACAATAAATGTAAAATCCCCTTCAAAAGTAGTCGGTGATCGTGAGACAAGCTTAAACCTTAGATACAAAACAGGAAGAAGTCTTACCTACGAAAAGAATGAAGTGCTAGCTGCCAAGGACCCTAAATCAATTTATTTGCCTAGTATAAATATGAGTAGCTCTTACATTTTCGCGAAAAATGATTATTTCTTCGCATACCCTAATAACTACAACCATTATGTAAGTTATTACAGAAATACCTATCAACATGGTGGCGTTTCATTAGAAGAAATGATTATTCCTTTTGTAGTTTTGGAGCCTAAATAAATTAAAATTTATGGAATTCATTTATCGTGAAAATGAGTTGAAGAAAATTGCGAATGAGATAATTCATAATTCAAAAAGTAAAATTCTCGCATTTTATGCGCCAATGGGTGCTGGTAAAACAACATTGATAAAAGCAATCGTTAAAACATTAGGTGGTAAGGACAATGTTAGCAGCCCCACTTTTGGATTAGTAAATGAATATGCTGGTAAAAATGGTGACCTTTTAGGATATCATTTTGATTTTTACAGATTAGAAGATGAAAACGAGGCCATGGATATGGGCTTGGAAGACTATCTTAATACGAAAGGATGGGTTTTTATGGAATGGCCAGAAAAAATACCTAATCTAATTCCTATTGATGCTCAAATAATCAAAATTGAAATATTAAGTGAGAAAATTAGAAAATTAATGCTCCTAAACAATTTATAAAAATTGTGATTATCAAGGTAAAGCGTTTTTATGATTTTTTAGTATCGTTTCAATTGAATTTTTATTGTAATTTTTCGATGAAATACATGCAATTCGATGAAACGTTCATAAAATCAGGTGAAACGTGCAATTTTAACGTTTAATAACAATTTGTTTGTACATTATTTCTTACGTTTGTAAGGAGAACTAATTCTTGTTTAACCAAAAACCCCTTGAAAATGAAAAACAAAAGAACTTTTCTTGCGTCTTTAGCATTAGGTGTATTTCTTTTAGCAATGGCTGCACCGATTATTGATATCGATAATCAGCAACTTAACGTTGATAAGAAAAAAATTGATAGAAGAATATAATTTTATTCTTTTTATTAGAATTTAAAGAGCAATTATATTGCTCTTTTTTTTTTATATAATATTTAGTATTATACTTCGTTAGCATATAGTAATAGTATAATATGGTTCATAAAGTTAAAC
>RCMY010003584.1_pt1 | contig 13706 bp, 10 predicted proteins | sample 2041341 | NCBI WGS metagenome assembly RCMY01 (sample SAMN09708234, study PRJNA481090) | Marine sediment metagenome, whole genome shotgun sequencing project. | reverse complement strand
TGAGGTGCTCGCCCATCGTGATCGGGCTCCACCAGCGGTTGTCCCATTCGGTGGGGCGCTCTTCGAGGCCGTACCGCTCGACGAGGTCGGCGTTGGAGGTGTACCACTGCGGCCGTTCCCATGAACGAGCGCTGAAGAGGAAGGCGCCGAGTTCCTCTTGGCGGGAGAAGTAGGGGCCGACCTGCAAGTTGCGGCGGCTCTCCCACTGCTCCGACGGGTGAACGATGCCGTAGGTCTTGTTGAAGTGCTCGTCGGCGCGAGCCCAGATGTGCTCGTCTGACTTTTCCGGCTCGTAGAAGCGAGCGATGTCGGAGGCGTGTGAGTCGATGACACGGGGGTAGCCGTACGTCATCCACTCGGCCACGACCTGGGCCATGCCAGGACCTTCCTTCACCCACACCGCAGCCGCCGACCACAGGTTGCGCACCTCAGGGATCTCACCGAGGCATGGCATGGCGTCTGGGGTCAGGGAGAGAAGGCCGTTGATGGCGTACTTGATCTCAGCGTCGCCGAGCATGTCCATCAGCTCGATGGCCTGCTCCATCTGATCGTCGAAGTCGTCTGGCGTGAATGGCATCTCGGTCGGCGACAGCGCCGCTTCGTCGTTCGAGGGGATCTCGTCCGGGTGATGCAGGATCGGACGGTGAGCGTAGGAGCCGACCTCCATCGAGCCAGAGCTCTGACGCTCGTAACAGAAGGTGTCCATGTCACGCACGATCGGGTAGCCGATCTCGTTGTTGGTCTCGGCGAGGATGTCCATGGGGCCAACGTCTGCCATCTGGTGGACGGCGGGAACGAGTGGGATGTAGGCGCCGGCCATGTTGGCGACCCGGTTGCTCCACACGCCGCTGGCAATCACGACATAGTCGGCTTCGATGGTGCCCTTGTCGGTGACGACTGCCTTGATCTTGGTCTGCCCGGGAACGTGGCTGTCCTCGGTGATGAGGTCGAGGACCTCGGTGCTGGCGAAAACCTGAACCGCCCCCTTGTCGAGGGCTTTCTTGCGCATCTGGGTGCCGGTCTCGAGTGAGTCGACCACTGACACGCTCGGGCAATAGAAGCCGCCGAGGATGACCTCTTCGTTGATGAAGGGCACGAGCGCTTTGACTTCTGCGGGGGTGAGCAAGCGGGCGTCCACGCCCCATGACATGGCCGAGGTCATGCGCCGGTTGAGCTCGTTCATGCGCTCTTGCGTGCGGGCGACCTCGATGCCACCACAGTCGACCGACATGTCGAGATCGCGATACTGGTTGGCGCTCTGGACACCGAGCAGCGCCATCTCCTTGTTGTGATCGACCGGGAAGATGAAGTTGGATGCGTGACCTGTCGAACCGCCAGGGTTGGGCAGCGGGCCTTTGTCGATCAGCACCATGTCGGTCCAGCCGAGGTCGGCCAAATGCCCGACGAGGCAGTTGCCGACGATGCCGGCACCGATCACCACGACCTTGGCGTTGCTGGGGAAATCACTCATGTTTGGCCTCGTTCCGTGCGGTGACTGGGGTGTCTCGACAAATCAGCAAAACACCGTTCGGCGACAACAACGCTCGACGTTGACAATGCTCGACGTTGACAATGCTCGACGGTGACAGTGTCGAGAGTAACATTTCTCGACACTGATATATCTGCTGCGTATCATGGCGATACTACGCATCGACCCCGACCGGGGCAACCCCCTCTTGAACGGCGACATGAGCGCAACCAACTCACCACAGCTTTCGTTGAGCGAGCAGGCGTACCAGCGCATTCGCCAGCAGATCATCCAGCTCGACCTCGCGCCAGGCGACGTGGTGCGAGAGGACGCGCTGCGATCACAGCTCGACATCGGCCGCACGCCCATTCGTGAAGCGCTGCAGCGTCTGGCCCGAGAGCACTTCATCCAAGTCATCCCCCGGCGTGGCATGTTTGTCACTGCCATCGACGTCGCCGAGCTGTCGACCCTGCTCGAAACGCGGTTCGTACTGGAGCCGTACGCGGCTCGGCTCGCTGCGGCCAGAGGCACAGACGAGCAGTGGGAAGCCATGGAGGCCGAGCTGCTGCGGGCCGAGCTGGCGACGCTGCCCGCCCGTGAGTTGATGGCCACCGATCGGCGCTGTCACGAGATCATGTGGGAGGCAGCCGAGAACCGCTTCCTCCTCGACACCCTCGACATGCTCTACGCCCAGAGCGATCGGTTGTGGCACCAGTACCTGTCAGACGTGCCAGACATGAGCCATGCCGTGACCGAACACATCGAGATTCTCGATGCACTGCGGTCCGGTGAAGGCGACCGGGTGGCTGCGCTGATGGAAGAGCACGTCCATTCGTTCGACAAGCGCATCAGGGCGGCTGTGACCGCTCACCTGGCGTCCCCACTGGCCGGCTGAACACCTGATCAACTTCCACGATGTGGGAGTGTTTCGCCAGGCGGGAATCGTCTCACTCAGAACAACAGGCTGTCAGGCCGTTTACAAGCCTCGCCCGAGTGAGTAGTACTTGCCACTAGTGGTGCATGCGCACTGCTCTCGATCGACGCCGGAGCGACACATGGCATTCCCCTCAGACCTCGAGATCGCAAAGGGCGCAAAGCTCAAACCGCTTCCCGAGATCGCCAAAGCGTCTGGCATTCCGCCCGAACTCCTCGAGCCCTATGGCGTCGGCGCAGCGAAGATCAAGCTTGACGCCATCGAAGCCATGGCTGACCGCCCCACAGCCAAGTACGTCGTGGTTTCGGCGATCACTCCGACACCGCTCGGCGAAGGCAAAACCACCACGACGGTTGGGTTGGGTCAGGCTTTCCAACACATTGGATCGTCAGCCACCATCGCCATCCGTCAGCCCTCGATGGGCCCGACCTTCGGTATCAAAGGCGGCGCCGCCGGTGGCGGGTACAGCCAGGTCGTTCCGATGGAACTGTTCAACCTCCATCTGACCGGCGACATGCACGCCGTCACTGCCGCTCACAATCTCTGCTCGGCCATGCTCGACGCCCACCTCTATCACGGCAATGACGCTGGCTTCGACATGTACAACATCACCTGGCGCCGAGTGCTCGACGTCAACGATCGCAGCCTGCGTAACGCCGTGATAGGCCTCGGCGGCCGCCTCGATGGCGTGCCCCGCGAGACGGGCTTCGACATCACGGCAGCATCGGAGGTGATGGCTGCGCTGGCCCTGTGCTTCTCGATGCAGGACTTGCGCGAGCGCCTCGGCCGGATCGTGCTCGGCTACTCGAAGGAAGGCACGCCCATCACCGCCGAGGAGATCGGCGCCGCCGGCTCCATGGCCGTCATCTTGATGGAAGCCATCAAGCCCAACCTCATGCAGACGCTCGAGAACACCCCTGCGCTCGTGCACACCGGCCCGTTCGGCAACATCGCCACCGGCAACTCATCGATTGTGGCCGATCGCATCGGCATCCACATGAGTGACTTCCTCCTCACCGAAGCCGGATTCGGCGCCGACATGGGCGCCGAGCGCTTCTTCAACATCAAGTGCCGCTACTCAGGGATCGCCCCAGATGCGGCCGTGCTGGTCGCGACGGTGCGTGGTCTGAAAGCCCACTCGGGCAACCATCACATCGTGGCAGGCAAGCCATTGCCCGAAGACCTTCTGAAGGTCAACCCCGACGAGGTCCACCAAGGGGGCGACAACCTCCGCAAGCAGCTCGAAAACATGCAGATCCACGGGGTCACCCCAGTCGTGGCCATCAACGTGTTCCCCGGTGACCACGACGAAGACATCGCCGCCATCCACGAGATCGCCTCGGAATTCGGGGCACGCGCCGCGATCAGCACCCACTTCTCTGACGGCGGCAAAGGCGCAGCTGAACTCGCAACCGCAATCAAGGAAGCGGCCGAGGAACCAAGCAACTTCGAGGTCCTCTACCCGGACGACATGTCAATCCGAGACAAGATCGCCACCGTCGCCATGAAGGTCTACGGCGCCGACGGCATCGATGTGTCTCCGGCAGCGGCCAAGCAGATCGACACCTACGAAGCAGCCGGCTTCGGACATCTGCCGGTCTGCATCGCGAAGACCCACCTGTCGATCAGCCACGATGCCAAGCTCAAAGGCGCCCCCACTGGTTGGACCCTCCCGGTTCGTGAGGTACGGGCATCGGTCGGTGCCGGGTTCGTCTACCCGATCTGCGGCGACATGCGCACGATGCCGGGTCTCGGCAAGACCCCAGCCGCTCAGAAGATCGACCTCGACTTCTCCAACTCCGCCTCCGGCGAGATCGTGAATCTGTCCTGATGGTCCTGTTTCGCAAGAAAGATTCGATCGTTGACGAGTTCCCTGAATCTGACGAGGCTCGGGCACACCGGCTCGAACTGACTCGCAACTTCACCATCGAGCTCGTCCCGATGAAGAGCCTCGACACAGCGCGCCAGCACCTTCCATACGGTGCGCCGCTCTCGATCACCTGCTCGCCAGCGAAAGGCATCGAGGAAACTCAGCGCCTGACCGAGGAGTTCCTTGCTGGCGGATACGCACCCATCCCCCACATCTCCGCCCGCATGGTGCGCGACCGCGCCCACACCATCGAGCTCGCCGCTTGGTGCCGCTCGGTCGGCGTGTCGAAGATATTCCTCGTCGGCGGCGATGCCGATCAGCCAGGCGCCTACTTCGACGCCATCGAGTTTCTCCGGGACTTCCTCGACACCGATCACGGTCTCGAAGCCATTGGCGTCACGGCCTACCCCGATCATCACGCATACATCTCAGACGAGAAGCTCCACTCGGCACTGCATGCCAAGCAAGAGATGCTGGCCGATGCCGGTGTGGCTGGCTGGTGCAGCACCCAGATGTGTTTCGACGCCGAGATCATCGAGTCCTGGCTGCGGGCCGAGCGCGATGCTGGCCTCACGCTGCCAGTGCATCTCGGCATCTCTGGCGTGGTCGACAAGACCAAACTGATGACCACAGGAATGCGCATCGGGCTCGGGCAGTCGCTCGGCTATTTGAAGAAGAACCGAGCCGCGATCACGAAGATGATGACGTCAACCCACTACGACCCGAATGATCTGTTGATGCCGCTGTCCGAGGCGAGCCTCGAACTCGGGATCGACGGCGTACACATGTACACCTTCAACCAGGTCGAGGCCACCGAAGCCTGGCGCCGAGAGTCCCTCGAAAGCGCCTGAGGCCAGCGGCCAACGATCAGGCTGCGACCAGGCGGGCGGTGAGAACGAACTGGGCTGCGCCGGCCACCAACGTGCAGACATGGAAGATCTCGTGGTAACCGAACACGGTCGGGACCGGATTCGGGTTTTTCCGGCTGAAGCACAGCCCGCCGGCGGCGTAGACGAGGGCTGATCCGACCAGCAGAGCCGCTGCGAGCACACCGGCCCTGGCGATGAGCGAAGGTAGTGCCAACAACGGCAGCCAGCCGAGCGCCGGGAAGAGCCACGGGCATGGATCCCGCTCGATGGTCAGTTGGGTGAGCTTGAGCATTGAACCGACGAGTGCTCCCCCCCAGGATGTGACGAGGAGGAGGACGCCCGCCCTGCCTCCGACGCCCAGGAGGGCAATCGGGGTTGTTGCACCAGCGATGTGGATGAAGATCATCGAGTGATCGAGCCGACGCATCCAGAAGCGAGCGATGATGCTGTCGGCCAGACGGTGATAGCTGGCGCTCGTGAGGAACATAAGGAAGCCGGTCAGCGCATAGACCGTGGCCGATGACCGAGCCTCGGGCGAGGCGTACCTCAGGACGAGTAGGACGCCTGCCGGAAAAAATGCGACAGCGCCGAACTGGTGGAACCGGCCACGGAGCAGTGGACGGTCGCCGTAGACCGGATTTGCTGCGAAAGCCGAGTGATCGACCAAACGGGTGTCAATTGCTGGTGCAAAGACGAGAGCTGCCATGCATCGAAAGTACGACCATCAGCCATTTGGCGAATCGGGGCTGCCCCCGAGCTTCAGGAGGCCGTATGGGGGGTCATCTGGTCAGCCGCCGGTGGTGGACCAATGCCAAGCCTCGCTCGGCAAGTTGATCAAGCCGAAACCGCCCGCATTGGCAACCATCCAGTTGAACCCAGGGCTGCCGGCGGTCAAGATCGCTCCGTTCTCGGTGAAATCGATCGCGAGACCAAGCTCGTGCTGGGAAAACCCGGGGCGAGCCGTGGGCGGCTCGCACTCGCCGGCTGGCCTTTCGAACATGTCGTAGCCGCTCGTTCCACAATGGGCGATGCGCAACGTGATCTGGTCAGCAACCGGGCGGTAGCCACCTCCGTGGAGGTTGATACCGTCGGACCGAGCGGCACCGATGAGAGCTTGCACCTGACCAGCAACCCCTGCGTTGACGCGGATCGGAGCGATGGCGACGGTCGTCGGGGTGGTCGGGATCGGTGCTGGTTCCGCGGTCGCCTGTGCGCCGGAATCGGCAGGAATCTCACGTTGGGCCACTTCTTCGCCGCCGCCGCCCGGCGTTGCTGGCACCTCGATTGGCACCTGCACCACAACAGAGGTGATCGTGACCATCTCGATGTCTTCCGACTCCGACTCGAGGGCTTCATGGCTCCAGCGTTCGATCGCCTCGTTGCGATCGGCGACCATCGACTCGAATCGCTCCCGGATCTGCGTGGCGTTTCGGAACAGTCGCTGCGCCGCAGCATCGGCGGCGACCCGATCAGCCAGAACAACCTCGATCCCTGCGACCTCGGTCTCAGCGTCGGCGATTGCGGCATCTGCGTCTTCGACCCGCCGAATCAGTGCTTCAGTCGCGGCGATGACCGGTTGGGCCTGCCGAGCTCGCTCGGCTTCGGAATCGTAGGTTTCCTGGAGACCAAGATCGCCGATGAGCCACATTGAGATCGAGTAACCCTCTACTTCGACCTCCATGTCAGCCCGGTGATCGATCGCATCGTCGAGGACACCCTCGGCGACCAGCAGCTCAGCTTCGGTTTCTGCGACTGCGGCGGCTGTTTCGACCGCTACACCCTCGGTGAACCGCTGGTACGCAGAGACCTCGGCTCGTCGCGGGACGATCTCGTCGTCTTGCAGTTGCCATGGATCGAATGCAATGGCCTCGAGTGCGGCTGCAGCCAGCTGGTCACCGTCAGCCAACGAGACATCGGCCTGGGCTCCAGCGACGCCAGGCGTCGCCACGAGGCAGAGCATCAGTGCGACAATCAGTCGCAGCAACAGAGAGGTTTGGCGCACCCCCGGGTAACGGCAGATCCGGCCCCGAAGTGTGACCATTTGGGCCGATCGACCCACCGTTCGACGGCACTCTCATTCAGCGATCTGCGCCGCCGTAACTGGCGCGAACTGTTAGCGTCCCCGGTCCCCATCGAACTGATCGCCATTTGCACGATCTCTCCTCCCTGATTGGCATTCGATGAACACTGAAGTCAAAAAACGCCCCGAGGCGATCAAGCCAGCAACCGCCGCTCCGACGCCGGAAATGAGCGCGGCCTCCGCAGCCTCCGCCTTGCTTGTCGGCATGGCTTTGCTCATGATCGGCAACGGTCTCAGCGGCTCCGTGATCGGCATCCGCGCCGAACTCGAAGCGTTCAACGGGCTTGCCACCGGCATCATCATGGCGTCCTACTTCGGCGGCTTCCTCGTTGGCTCAAAGCTGTCCCTCCGCTTGCTCGGCTCCGTGGGTCACGTGCGAGTCTTTGCTGCGCTGGCCTCCCTGGCCTCGACAGTTGCGCTCATCCAAGCGGTCGCTGTCTCCCCCGTTGTCTGGGCACCAACCCGATTCATCACCGGTGTCTGCATGGCCGGCCTCTATGTGGTCGCCGAGTCGTGGCTCAATGACATCGCCACCGCCGAAACCAGGGGGCGAATTCTCGCGGCCTACATGGTCGTCTCGATGGGCGGCATCGCCATCGGCCAAGCGCTGCTCGTTGTGGCAAGCCCTCTCGAGGTCACGCTGTTCATCGTGGCCTCAGTGCTGATCTCGATGGCTGTTCTGCCGATCTCACTCTCGACGACCGCGTCTCCCCCGGTCACGGCCCCAGAGCCCATGTCACTGCGGAAGCTCATGAAGACGGTGCCCACCGGGATCGTCAGCATGTTCTTGGTCGGCACCTCAGCTGGTGTGCTGTTCGGCATGGGTGCGGTGTTCGCCACCCGCTCAGGGTTCACCAGCAACGAGACGGCGTTGTTCCTGTTCGCCCCCATCGCCGGTGCTGTTGTGTTCCAGTTCCCTCTCGGCATCTTGTCCGACCGTGTGCCCAGGCGAGGTCTCCTGGCGATCGTTGCCACGAGCGCTTCAATCGTCGCCCTCGTTCTGACCACCCTCGACCCGACCTCCGCGCTCGGAACCGGTGTCATGTTCGTGCTTGGCGGTCTGATGTTCCCGCTGTATTCGCTGTCGATCGCCTACACGAACGACTGGATTCCGAACTCGAAGATGGTGGCTGCCAGCTCATCGCTGGTGATGATCAACGGCGCTGGCGCCGTCATTGGCCCGCTGCTCACCACTGCGCTCTTCATGGTGACCGACCAAGCCTTCTTCATCAGCCTCTGTGGCACCCACGCCCTGATGGCGGCCTACATCGGTTATCGCATCATGGTGAGGGACGCGCTCCCGATGGACCGTCAGCGTCCATGGGTGCCGATTTCATCTCGGACCACAAGCGCCATTCTGGTGCTGGCCAAGCCCGTGCGCCGCAAGAAGCACCCGGGTCACGACGGAGCGTCGAATCGCCGCAACTGATCGGCCGATGTGAAGAGCCGCCGAGAGATCCCGAGACTCATCACCGCTGTCGTGGTCGCCACGCTTCCAAGCACGAGATACATCACCGACAGCTGCACCCGCACCGCGTCAACGGGCTCGACCCCGGCAAGGATGAGGCCAACCATCGCTCCAGGTAGCGCGATGATGCCGACTGCCTTGGTCGACTCGATCTGCGGGACCAGAGCGGTGCGTAGCGCCTGACGAAGGTGGGGCTGGAACGCTTGGGTGGCGGTGAGGCCCAGAGCGAGCCGGCCCTCGATGTCGCCTCGCTGTTCCGATGCAGCGGTGAAGAGCTGTCGCGAGACCAGCACCGTCGCCGAGAGTGAGTTACCAATCACGATCCCAGCAAGCGGCACGATCGTTCGACCCTCGATCTCGTACACACCGAACCCGAAGAGCACTCCGAGCGTCACGGTCGCGCTGGCTGCGTACGCCATGAGAGAGAGGCGGAACACGGCGGGCACTTCAGCGGCTCGCTGCTGTGTCGTGTAGGCCGCAAACAGATGCATGAACACGAGCCAGACAAAGGAAAGCACCAGCGGATCGTCTGGGTCAACAATGAGTTGGAGCGCGTAGCCGACGAGGATGAGCTGCACCAACGCCCGTGCCGCTGCGAACAGAACGCTGCGCTCCAAGCCGAGGCCACGCCACAGTGATATGCCGACGGCAACAGCAATCAACAGCGATGAGGCTGCCATCCCGAGCAAACCAATGTCTGTACGCCCCATCACGCACCGACCAAGGCGCGTACTGCCTGATCGGGGTGGCCTGACAACTCGTCGACATGGCCGAACGCCGCAACCTCACCATCGATGAGCACAATCGCGTGGTCGGCAAGGCGTCGAAGCTGATCGGTGTCGTGTGTCACCCACACGATCGGTACCCCATCACCGGCCACCTCGAGGCCCAGATCTTCGATGGTTCGTCTTGCGTCGTGATCGAGAGCGGCCGTTGGCTCGTCGGCCAGAAGGACCGTCGGGTCGGTCAGCAGCGCCCGAGCAACGCACATGCGCTGGGCTTCGCCTCCGCTGAGATCAGCCGCCCGCCGCTCCAACAGTTGCGCTCCGAGACCGACGTGTTCGAGGACATGGCGGGCTCGATCCTCGGTCACGTCTGGTTCGGCGACTCGGAAGTTGGCGAGCACGTCGCCATCGAAGAGCGGCGGACGCTGGAAGACCATGCCGACCCGACGGCGCAGGACTGCTGGCTCCCAGTCACTGAGCGGGCGCCCGTCGAGCGAGATCGAGCCAGACAGCGGGTCGTCGAGCCGATTCAACAGACGAAGCAGCGTTGACTTCCCCGATCCGGATGGGCCGGCCAGGGCAGTGATGCCGCGGCAGGGAATGTCGATGGTGATCCCCTTCAGGATCGGCCCGTCGGCGGGCCCCGCCACGACATCGACGAGCTGGAACGAGGGCTCTGCGGTCACGGAGGCACCGTACGCCTGTGCCAATCCGCTCCCTCAGACGGAAGCAGGCTCCTGGTCTGCATCGTCAGCGGGCAGATGCTGCGCCGGCGGCTCGTGATGGCCGCCCTCGATGTTGAGGTTGGGCAGGATCCGATCCAGCCAGGCTGGTAGCCACCAGTTGCGTGCGCCGAGAAGCTGCATCGTCGATGGCACCAACAACATGCGGACCACAGTGGCGTCGATGAACACCGCCGTGGCAAGACCCATGCCGAAGAGCTTGATGATCCGGTCATCCTCGAACAAGAAGCTGCCGAAGACGACGACCATGATGGCTGCGGCCGCCGTGATCACTCGAGCGGTCATGGCCAATCCGTCAGCGACAGAGTTCACCGGGTCGCCGGTGCGTTCGAACTCTTCCTTCACTCGTGAGAGCAAGAAGACCTCGTAGTCCATCGACAAACCAAAGACGATGGCGAACATCAACATCGGGATGAACGGCTCGATGGGGGCACCTTCGATGCCGAACACCGAACCGAACCAACCCCACTGGAAGATGGCAATGATGATTCCGTAGGCGGCGCCGATCGACAGCATGTTCATGATCACTGCCTTGAGCGGCACCATGATCGACCGGAAAACCGCCATCAACAGGAGGAATGACAACAACAGCACAACACCGAAGAACACCAGGATGCGTCCGCCGAGGAACGATGTGAAGTCGATGCTTGCTGCGGTTGAGCCGGTGACGAACGGCGTCAAACCGCTGTCGGCGATCGCGTTCGGCACGACCTCATCGCGCAGGACTTCGACCAGTAGTTCGGTCGCCTCGTCCTGGGGCGACGTTGTGGGTTGCAGTTGGATGATCGCCGCTTGTGGGTTCTCTGGATCGTTCGGGAAGGGCGGCGACGCAAAGGCGACACCATCGGTCTCGTTGAGAGCTGCAGTCAGACCCTGGAGGACCTCTAGGTCGGCCGGCGACGACAACTCGGTCACGATCGCGAAGGGACCATTCGCACCAGGGCCGAAACCTTCGGCCAGGAGGTCGTACGCCTGACGAGTCGTGGTCTCCTCGAGATAGTTGCCCTCATCGGAGAACCCCAGGCGAAGTCCGAGCAGGGGCGACGAGAGCAGCAGCAGGAATGCGGTACCCCCGAGGGCAAAAAACCAAGGGCGAGCCTGGATGGTGCGGCTCAGCTTGTACCAGATCGTGTCTCGCACCGCGACTTCCTTGCGGGGTGGGAGTGCCCGTTTGAGCGGAGAGTTGAAGGGCAGCGAGCCGGTGATGAGGGTGACGATTGCGAGCCCGAACAACGGCAGCGCTGTGGTGGCGGGGTCGAATCCGAGACCAACGCACAGAAGCGCAAGCGAAATGAGGACCGATGCAGCTAGACCGCGGTAGCGGGTCAGGTTCACGCGACGCTGCACGATGCCGAGCGACGCCGGTAACAGCGTGATCGAAGTGGCCATGACGACGGCCACCGTGAGGGAAGCACCGATGCCGAGGCCGGTGATGAATCCGAGCCCGATCAGCAACAAGCCAAGCAACGAAACCACGACAGTGGCACCGGCAAAGATCACCGCTCGGCCAGCCGTGTCGAGTGCAACCGCGGTGGCATCCTCTGGCTCGAAGCCTTGCGCCAGCGCCTCGCGATAGCGAGTGACAATGAAGAGTGCGTAGTCGATGCCAACGCCGAGCCCGATCATCAACCCGATCGTCGTGGCGAAGTCAGGAATGCCCATCACGTTCGACAGCAGCGTGATCAACATGGCGCCGATGCCAACACCGAGCACGGCGACACCGATGGTCGTACCCATGGCAACGACCGAACCCATGGCAACGATCAAGACAAAGACGGCGAAAGCCAGACCGAGAACTTCAGACTCAGGCGGTTCGAACTCGCCGAACGCAGCGCCGCCGATCTCCACCCGCAAACCATCGATCTCTTGAATGCCCAGGCCTTCCTCACCCGTCGCCTTGATCAGCTCTTCGATGGCCGCACCCATCTCCTGGGCCTTGATCTGATCCGTGCCATTCGGAAGGTTGATGCTGGCGTAGGCGATCTCACCGGCCCGATCGCCGGCCGAGGCAATGTTGGCCTCGCCGCCCTCGTCATAGGGGCTCCGCAGTGACAGGTTCTCGAACGTCTGGCCCTCGCCAGACTCGGAGCGAATTGTGTCGAACAAACCGCGCATCACGGCGGTGACCTCATCGTCATTCACGCCTTGTTCGGCCTCGAACACAATCGAGCCGGGGAGGCCAGCGCCTTCACCACCGAAGTATGTCTCGATCACTTCGAAGCCCGATGCCGAGTCAGATTCGGGGATTTCGAAGCTTCCGTCGTAGGCAGGGCCGACGGCGGCGGTAGCGGCTGCAATGCCTACGAACGTCACGATCCAAGCGCCAACAACCTTCCACGCATTGTTGAAACACCATCGGGCAAGACGTTCGTACATGTGGGACTCCTCGGCGGGCAGATCGGCGGTGGGCACCGAAGGCGAGCGAGGCCGACGATTACGCTACGAGAGCGTAGCGATACGATGCATCAGGTGCCAAACACTTTCGCCGATCGAGACCGAAGTCACAGTCAATAGAGCATTTCGTCGCTTCTAGGGATCCATCTTCAAACGCTACGCTGGCGTCTCCATGGCAAGGCCACGCAGTGAAGCAGCACGACAAAGGGTTCTCGACGCAGCGCAAGCCGTGCTGGGCGAGACCGGTGTCGATGGCTTCACCGTCGAACGAGTGGCCAAGCGTTCAGGCGTGGCAAAGAGCACGATCTATCGCCACTTCCCCAATGGGAACCAACTCATGCTGTCGGCTCTCGGCTGCGTGGTCCAGACGTTTCCCACGCCGAACACCGGATCCTTGAGCGGCGACCTCGAAGCCTTCATGGGACATGTGTTGCCGATCATGAGCGACCCGGCGATCGCTCAGGCCATGCTCGGAGTGGTTGCTGCTGCAGCGACCGACCCGGAGATCGCCGAAATCCACCGAGCGATGATGGCTGAGCGCCTCGGGCCCATCGTCACCATCCTCGACCTGGCGAAGGGGCGAGGCGAACTGCCCCAGGATCTCGACACCGGCATCGCACGCGACTTCATCGAGGGTCCATTCTTCATGCGCAAGATGATCCGCTGCGAAGTCATCGACGAGGCGACCCTCCGCCAACTGGTCGCCCTCATCACCGCAGGCCTCAGATCCTGGGGCTAGACGTATTCGTCGCGGAGCTCGCGCTTGAGGAACTTGCCGTTGGCGTTCTGCGGCAATGCCTCGGTGCGGAACCAAATACTGCTCGGGATCTTGTGCTTCGCCATGAGCGGCAGCAAGAACTCGACCAACTCTTCACTCGTCAGCTCAGCACCTTCGCGTAACACGATTGCAGCTGCGACGCTCTCACCGAGCCGGTCGTCTGGCAGCCCGAATACTGCGGCTTCGGCGATCGCCGGGTGGGTGTAGATGACCGTTTCGACCTCGGAGCAGTAGATGTTCTCGCCGCCACGAAGAACCATGTCCTTGGCCCGATCGACGATGTGCACGAAGCCGTCGTCATCGATGAATGCGATGTCGCCGGTGTTGAACCAACCGTCCTTGATGGCCTCGGCGGTCGCTTCTGGCCGATTGATGTA
>RCMY010003582.1_pt1 | contig 13708 bp, 13 predicted proteins | sample 2041341 | NCBI WGS metagenome assembly RCMY01 (sample SAMN09708234, study PRJNA481090) | Marine sediment metagenome, whole genome shotgun sequencing project. | reverse complement strand
GGTGTGACGTACAGATGATCCGGTTCGAGACGCACAGCGTCAACGGCCGGTTCAACCCTCAGTGAAGTGATGCCTTCCAGGATTTGATCAAGCACACTCGGGTGCGTGGGATCCATGTGCAGAGTGAGTATGTAGGTGAATCCACTATCGAGTGGTAGATTGGGCAGCAGCTTCTTTAACGCCCCGATGCCGCCGGCCGATGCTCCGATCGCAACAAACAGTCTCGGCTTAATGGTTTTTGTTCTTGGCATTGAACCCTCCCGTCATCACTGCTGCAAATCACGCCAGCCTCATCCGAATCTGCAAAAGCCGCGATAGTGCTCAGAGACCTTGAAAACGATCGCTTTTTGGATCGCAGAGGTACAAGAATCCTGGATTCGCCGTTGCTGAGGTCAATCAAGTTGCTGGGTGTCATGATTCGACAGGCTAACAGCAACGAGTGTTTTAAATGCTGATGTCTGCCAATTTCACCACCGATAAAGCCATACAACGATGTTGTGCCAAGCAACGGAGTTGGGAAGATTTTTTGCGGTGCTCTGACATGTGTTATGGTTTTTCACGGCTCGAAAAACGACCGAAATACCACTCTCTGGGACCCTGAGAAAGTCCGGAGCTTCACCCGACAGCGACCAGACTCGACGCCGACAAGACTCAGGTCGCGACGCGCATCGGAAGAAGTCGCGAGTACTCCTTTTTCACCACGTCGTAGCACTCGCAGGTACGTTTCTCCAACCCGTCGCGATCAAGCACTGTAATGCGCCCACGGGAATAGTGGATGAGGCCTGCACTCTGCAGTTTGAGTGCCGCTTGCGTCACACCTTCGCGCCGCACCCCCAACATGTTGGCGATCAGCTCCTGAGTCATGACGAGCTCATTGCCACGTAAACGATCCATGCTGAGTAGCAGCCAGCGGCACAACTGCTGGTCGAGCGAATGGTGACGGTTACACACCGCCGTCTGCGCCATTTGCGTGATCAGCGCCTGCGTGTAGCGTAGCAACAGGTGCTTAACGGGACCGGAGAGACCGAACTCATCCTTGATCATCTGGCTCTTCAGGCGATAGCCTTGGCCAGCGCTTTGCACGACAGCGCGGCTCGGCGTTGTCTCGCCGCCCATGAACAGAGAGATACCGACCACACCTTCGTTGCCTACGACCGCGATCTCGGCCGATGCCCCGTCCTCCATGACATACAGCAGCGAAACGATCGCCGTCGTCGGAAAATAGACGTGGCTTTGAAGATTGGAGGACTCATAGAGGACGTAGCCGAGCGGCAAGTCGATCCATTCCAGCAAGGGCTGCCAACGTGCCCATTCTTCAGGTGGCAGAGATTCCAGCAGCTGGTTGTCTAACGGATGCAGTTGTTTTTCTAGCAAGTTATACGCGATGGACATTATATTTCCTTCCGTGAGTTTGGTTGCGGGGTAACAGGGACTACTCCGCAGTCGGATAGTGGCAAGTTCATGTCAGTTCAGCAGTACAACGTTTCAGTGATACAAAAAGGATCCCCCTCTGTTGGGACACACAGGTTGATTAGCGCCTCGGGCCAGTGTGCAGTGCTAAATTGGAACACAATAAATTACGTGCGTATATACGTACGCACCTGTACGCAAGCCCACCGATACCCAATGGATTCTGCTTGCCGGGAATCTCCCGTCCCTTGATGAGCGAGGACGACGTGAGTGGGCCGCCTTCGAGGCGCTGACAATTGGCCATGGTGGCATAGCGCTATTGCAGCGAGCCACCGGTATGTCGCGTATCACCATCGGCCGTGGTATCCACGATTTGCAGGAACGTGGCGCTGCTCAGATCGAGTCGCCGCGACGGGTTCGTCAGCCCGGTGCGGGCCGACCGACCAAATTGTCCGAGGAGCCGGAGTTGCTTGGTGGGCTGGAATCACTGGTCGAGCCCGAAACGTGTGGGGACCCGCAATCGCCGCTGCGATGGACACTCAAGAGCCTGCGAGTGCTGGCCACCGAATTGAGTGAATTTTGCTACACGGTGAGTTACCGCACGGTAGGCACGTTGCTCAAGAAACCTGGCTATTCTCTGCAAGCAAATGCAAAGAAACTCGAAGGCGCTCGGCATGTGGATCGTGACACACAGTTTCGCCATGTTGCGCGCCAGAGCAAGAAACGGATCAAGGCAGGAGAGCCGGTGCTGTCGGTGGACACAAAGAAGAAAGAACCTTTAAAAACGGGGGTCAAGAGTACCGCCCGAAGGGTGAGCCGGAGTCGGTGAAGACTCATGACTTCAAGGGTGAGTTGGGTCGCGTTGCCCCCTATGGCGTCTATGATATCGGTGACAACAAGGCTTGGGTGAGTGTGGGAATCAGTGCCGACACCGCCGAATTCGCCGTGTAGAGTCTGCGTCGTTGGTGGGAGGAATTAGGTCAGAAACGCTACGATTCAACGCAGGAGATATTTGTCACAGCAGACTGTGGCGGCAGTAACGGCTATCGAAGCAGGCTCTGGAAGCTTGAGCTGCAGGAACTAGCCGACGAGCTGGGCATCGCGATCAGTGTGAGCCACTTTCCACCGGGAACAAGCAAGTGGAACCGGATTGAGCACCGCCTATTCAGTTTCATCACACTTAACTGGCGCGGTAAACCTTTGCATGACTATCGTACGGTCGTCGAATTAATCGGTGCGACAAAAACTCAGGAAGGACTCGAGGTGTATTGTGAGCTTGATCAAAACACGTATGAAAAAGGCAGGAAGGTCACTGAGAAGGAAATGGAATCGATTAATCTGCACCCCAACCGATTCCGCGGGGAATGGAATTACACGAAAAGACCTCGACCATATTCAGGCAGCGGATTTGTATAGGCTATTTTTCACAACTCCTTACACCTGCCGATAGACGAATCGATGCAGGAGCCATTCTAACGGATCCAGGCAGGTCAGTAGCCCCCACGCCTGCCTGGAAGACTATCAAATAGCGTGAGCGTGCGACTATCAAATACCGTAGCCACGCTCAATACAACCGCCGCAATCACCGCAAACTGCTGATAGTCGATGATCAGGTCGTCTATGTCGGAGGGTTCAACATCCATCGGCAAAGTTTGCGCCGGTTCTATGGTGACGCACGATGGCGCGACAGTCACGCCGCAATCACCGGCGCGCTCGTCGACGACGCGACCAGGCTGTTCGACACCTTCTGGCACGGACACCGGCACTGGATGCCAACCCAGCGCGGCAGCTGGCGCACCGGTACAAATTCCGCGAATGCAGTCGATGCCCCTTGTGGTAGCGCGCACCTTGGACAGACGAATCATTCTGGCCAGCGCATGGCCTCCAGAACTGCCTCGCACTGGGCTTTCGTGCCATAGTTTTCCTGAAACGCCACCTCGCTGAGGCCTTTCTGAAACTGGATCGCGTTGCACGCCATGAAGAATACTATTTTAGATAACAGTACTGGTATATTATACAGCTACAGGTGTGACTGAGGCACATCGGTATTCAGGTACTTGTTTAACCAATTGTACTTGCGCTCAATCCCGCAAGGATCGGGCAATCTGGTCGATGATCGCCAACGCATTCGCTAACCAAAAGCGTAAGTGTCTTCCGCATGGCTTCGAGGTCTACTATTTTGGCCTCAATTTTTTTAAGGTGCTTTTCGACTACGTTTTTAACATCCGCACTGGCGTGGGTTTCGCTCCCGTAGAGGGCAAGTAGCGTCCGGCAATCCTCGATGGTGAACCCAAGCTTTCGCGCGCGCCCAAGAAAGGTCAGTTTGTGTAGGTCTGACTCGCGGAAAGCCCTATAGCCGTTGTTATCACGCAGCGGTTTTATCAGATCGATATCCTCATAGTAGCGGATGGTTTTTGGCGGTAGACCCGAGAGGTTGGCGGTTTCTCCAATGTTCATGAATTTCTCCCTATTATTCTGCTGGGACCAGGCTGAGAACCTGTTGTGCAGGCGGCACAGACAGACTGGTAGAATTGAAAAGTGCTGGTTTTACCCAACGGAGGCGAAGGGCATTGGACAGCACAAAAACCGACGACATGGCCATTGCGCCAGCTGCAAGAACCGGTGACAACATTATGCCAAAAGCCGGATAAAGCACCCCAGCCGCTACCGGGATCAAGACCGTGTTGTAGCCAAATGCCCAAAACAGATTTTGTCGGATGTTGCGCATCGTGTGCTTGCTTATTTCAAAGGCATTCACCACACCGGTCAGTTCACCGGACATCAACACCACGTCCGCCGCCTCAATAGCAACATCCGTTCCGGTGCCGATGGCAATACCGACATCGGCCGCTGCCAGTGCCGGGGCATCGTTGATGCCGTCACCGACAAAGGCCAGTTTACCGCCTTCACGCAGTTCTTCCAAAGCTGCAACTTTACCCTCGGGAAGAACCTCGGCCTTCACGATATCGATACCCAGTTCGGCAGCGATGGCATTGGCGGTGCCCCAGTTGTCGCCAGTAATCATGGCGACCTTCAAACCCAAGTCGTGAAGGGCACGAATGGCCATCGGTGTTGACGGTTTGATAGGATCAGCCACCGCTATCACCGCGACCAACTGCCCGTCCATGGCGGCATAAAGGGGTGATCGCCCCTTTTTACTGAGTGCCGCGCCAGTGTCCACCAGATTTCCGAGCCCCACGCCTTCGCGGGTCATCAGCCTGTCGGCCCCTACAAGAATGGTTTTTCCGTCTACCACGGCCCGGACACCATAGCCGGTGATCGAGGTGAATTCGGTGGTCTCTTTTCGCGCAATACCGCGGCTATCAGCGGCTTTGACAATCGCCTCGGCAATCGGATGCTCCGATTTGGCTTCCACAGCGGCAATAATGCCAAGAAGTTCGTTTTCTTCAAACCCTTCAGTCACAACCAGGTCAGTCAGGGCGGGACGCCCGGCCGTTAGCGTGCCGGTTTTGTCTAATGCCACAACGCTGGCTTCCTGCAACATTTGCAATGCATCGCCTTTGCGGAACAATACGCCCATCTCGGCCGCCCTGCCGGTGCCGACCATAATCGATGTCGGGGTCGCCAATCCCATCGCACAAGGACAGGCGATAATGAGCACCGCCACACCTGCAACCAGTGCTAAGCCAAGTGCAGGGTCGGGGCCGAATATGAGCCATGTCAGTACGGTAACGGCCGCGACCGCCATCACGGCAGGCACAAACCAGGCGGTAATCTTGTCCACAGCGCCTTGAATGGGCAGCTTTGCCCCTTGCGCGCGTTCTACCATCTGGATGATCTGCGCCAGCACTGTATCACCGCCCACCATCGTAGCCGTGAAAGTCATCGCGCCGGTTCCGTTTACGGTCGCGCCGACAACATTGCTACCCTCCACTTTTTCGATGGGCAGGGATTCGCCGGTAATCATGCTTTCATCAACATAGGATAACCCCGAAAGCACAGTGCCATCGACGGCGATTTTTTCACCGGGCCGCACGTGAACCACATCGCCCACAACTATTTCCTCAATTGGCAGTTCAACGACTTCCCCGCCACGCTCAACCCGTGCAACCTTTGCACCGAGGCCAACCAGTTTTCGGATTGCCTCGCCAGTGCGCCCTTTGGCGCGCGCTTCAAGGTATTTTCCCAGAAGTATCAATACAACGATCACTGCGGCAGCTTCATAATAGACATTCGCTGTGCCTTCGGGCAGCAGCCAGGGTAGGAAAGTTGCGACAATCGAAAAGCCATAGGCTGCCGTTGTCCCCAGAGCGACAAGAGAGTTCATATCCGGCGCACCTTTGAAAAGAGCCGGATATCCCTTGGTGTAAAAGCGAAGGCCAGGGCCAAACAATACGATCGTGGTCAAAACAAATTGCAGCAACCAGCTGTTTTGCATGCCAACTGTGCGTTCGACAAGGCCGTGCATACCGGGGATAACATGGACCCCCATCTCCAAAATAAAGACCGGCAATGCCAAAACTGCCGCAACTACAGTCAACCAGCCAAGGCGGCTGATCTCAGCCGCTTTCCGGTCAACCTTGCTTTCATCTTCACCGGCGTGCGCTTTTGAAGGATAGCCAAGCTCTGATATCACGCGCGCTAGGTTTTCAGGTGTCACCACACCGGGCACAAAATGAACCGTGGCGGTTTCGGTTGCCAGATTTACAGCAGCGTCCAGAACGCCCTCGATGGCCTTCAACTTGCGCTCGACACGGCCCACACATGACGCACAGGTCATCCCTTCGACATCTAATGTCGTTTCAGAGCTCACCATTGTATAACCAGCCCCCTTGAGAGACTTGGCCATACCGCCCAGATCGGCCGGCTCTTCGAAAGATACCTGCGCCGATTCGCTTGCTAGATTCACCACTGCCTGGCTCACCCCCGGTAACGCAGACAGCGTTTTCTCGATGCGGCCCACGCAAGATGCGCAGGTCAACCCTTCTACATTAAAATTAATTGTACTTTTCATAGCAATGAGTGCCTCCAAATATGTGGCCTGTGCTTATTATTGGGGTTCCAGTAACGGTAAGGTCAAGGGTTGGATATAAATAAATATTTTTGGAATTGACCTTCCTCGCCTTCGTCCAACGGGTCTTTCATTACGAGAGAGTCTGGAGAATCGACCTTATGAGGAAAAGCAAATGACGGTATCGAGTTCATCGATGACTGGCGCATCCTCATCTTATGATCGCGCTTGGAGCCGGATTGATTGGCAACAGGCGCAATCAGAGGTTCGTCGACTACAGATGCGTATCGCAAAGGCCGTTCACCAGCAAAATGATGCTAGTGGACGCTAGGTCATGTGAATGGCTTCAAAAAGGCTTGAGCCGTGTGTGGGAAAACTCGCATGCACGGTTCTTAGGAGGGCGGCGGCTGGTGACAGTCGCCGCCTATCCGCTCCGAACCCTCTATCGTCACCGTATAGAAAGTAACTGTTCTTGCGGCTTGGACTTCACCGTGGCGTTCAACACGCGCGGTTCTGGCCTGCAGCCCCGCTAGTTTTCGAATAGCTTCGCCTGTGTGTCCTTTCTTACGGGCTTGCAGATAACGACCGAGCAGGTTGAGCACGGTGATGACCGCTGCGGCTTCATGATAAACATTAGCCGTGCCCTCAGGCAGTAAACCGGATGTAAAGGTTGAGACTACCGAGAAACCATAGGCTGCAGAGGTGCCCAAGGCAACTAAAGAATTCATGTCGGGCGCTCCTTTTAGGAGTGCGGGGAACCCTTTGGTATAGAACTGCAGGCCTGGCCCAAATAGCACGACCTTTGTCAGCACGAATTGCAATAATCGGCTGTTCTGCAGTCCAATGGAGGTGCTGATTAGCTGATGCATGCCAGAAATTAGGTGTGTGCCCATCTCGATAACGAAGACCGGGAGTGTCAACACTGCGACTAGCCTCGTCAGGTGACCGAGGCGAGAAATCTCGGCGGCTTTGTGATCCGTCTTTTCCGAATTAACCTTGGTATTAATCGTTGCCGGATACCCGGCATTCGTCAAAAGAGCTGCAACATCGGCAGCACTGGTAACATCGTCAAAATAATGAACATGCGCTGTTTCGGTCCCCAGATCAACCGAGGCTTGAATGACTCCTGTGCCAACCTTCAGCGCCTTTTCAATTCGCTCAGCACAGGATGCACAGCTCATCCCGTTGACATCGAGCGTAACCTCTTGCGTCACCGCAGGATATCCCACATCGAACAGGGCTTTACGTCAGGTTCACGCTCGCTTGGACAACCCCGGGCACAGTGGCTAAGGCCTTTTAGACTCGTCCAACGCAGGAGGCACAAGTCATACACTCAACCCGCACGGACAAGGTAGTTCTAGTTTGTGTTTTCATGGACGCCACCGACTAATGTTTGCCAACTTCACGCTGTATCATGGACATTTCAGTTACTGGAATGTCAAGATCTTAATAGGGAAATCCTCAAGAAATTGATGATTTGCTCGATTAGCGTGATCCGTTTATCGAGGATGATCTACACGATTGTCGCGTCGTGACGGGTCGATTCCAAGTCGCGCACATCTGCCCGTCGTCACGAATCGATGACGAACACGCCATCCTCGTGCAAATGATTGTGTGGGCAATCGCCGAGAGAAATCCGAACACGGCACGCCAGTCGTGTTCGGTTAAACGAGGCTGACAAGCTGTTACTTGTTCGGTTGCCGGGTCATGCGCAGATAGGGCTTGAGCTCGTTCCAACCGGCTGGAAACAGCTTCTCAGCTTCCTCGTTGGACAGCGCCGGTGATACGATGACGTCGTCTCCATCCTGCCAGTTAGCCGGCGTAGTGACCTTGTAGCTGTCTGTGAGCTGCAGCGAATCGATCACCCGGAGGATTTCGGAGAAGTTGCGGCCTGCGCTCTTCGGATAAGTGAGCGTCATGCGGATTTTTTTGCTGGGATCGATCACGAACACTGAACGCACGGTCGAGGTATCGCCAGCGTTCGGATGGATCATGTCGTAGAGTTCGGCGACCTGTCGGTCGCTATCGCCGATGATCGGAAAGTTGACCGCCGAGCCCTGGGTTTCCTCGATATCCTTGGACCACGCCCTGTGGTCTTCTACCGAGTCGACCGAGACCACAATCACCTTGGCATCACGCTTGGCAAACTCTGCTTTCAGTCCGCCGACAACACCGAGTTCGGTGGTGCATACCGGGGTGAAATCAGCCGGGTGTGACATCAGCACACCCCAGTCGTCGCCCAGCCATTCGTGGAAACTGATCGTGCCTTCGGTGGTCTCGGCCCTGAAGTCAGGGGCGGTATCGCCTAGTCTAATACTCATTCTAAACTCCTGGTTTGTGAAATTATTTAACGATGGGCGGCCGCCCGTAACGAACGACCACGCCTTTGGTGAAGAGGTCAGCCTTTGTCAGTGCTGCCCTTCGGGTGGGCGGATTTCTTCAGCTGGCATTGCCTCATAATGTTGCAGGTCGCCATCATCTCGTTCATTTGGGACATCATTTTCATCTTGGGCATCTGGTCGCCGTGTTTCATGCCCATGCCACCCGTTTGACTGTGGTCTTGTGCATCATCTGTCCCATATCTGCGCTGTCCTGAGCAGTGTTATCGTTCGGGGTGGCGGCAAAGAGCGCAGGCGCCAGGACGACAGAGGCCGTCACAAGCGTCGCGGCTGTGACGTTTTTCATTGTGTTACGCATGGTTCTTTTCCTCGATATATTTTGGTGACGGAGCCAGGAAGGAAGCGCACGCCATGCCATCAACCCACACTGACAGCGTAGTGTGTGTTTTCATGGATGCAACCTACCAATGATTGCCGACTTCACGCTGTATCATGGGCATTCCGGTTGCTGGAATGTCAAGACCTTAATCCGATATTTCGAGATAATAAGTAGGAATGAGTGCTGAACGCCCCCCAATCAACGGTACGACGCGTAGTCGATTTGTCCAGCACGGCTAACGAGAATAATGGAATAACACATCGATCACCGGCAATCGTTCCCTTGAATCGCAATTGCTTGAAGAGAGGCGCGGTGATGCAGCAATCCGGATGTGAGATGAATCAGAGTGTTGCTATTGGAGTAGCAACGATCATTTCAACTCTGTTGAAAAAAACCTAAACAATCACGGTCATTGCTTACGAGGCTTCGCGTTTTTGAAAAAGAGTTTCGTGCCGTTTCCTGCGTTCACCCCTGAAACCGGTTTAAACCAGTCCTTCGCTCAAAGCGATTCCACTTTACGTCGTTGTAATGTGCAGGCAATGGTACGGCAATGTTCGAAGACGATAATAGCTACCCATGAAGACACGAGATGTCTTCAGCCAGAAAAATCATTCACGACTTTTACAGAGATTACTATCTTGACTTCAAGAAACGTCATTGCTGCAGCTTGAATCGTTCTCGCCACTGCCATTTCAGGCGTTGCTTCTGCCAACATCAGCTCCGGCAATATCCACACTGACGTTCACAAAGATGGCGTTGCCACTCTGTTCGGAGGTGCTGATAGCCGCATTGATGCCAATGCTGCTGAACATGCAGCTGCAAGCTTTCCAGGTATTGATCAAGTGGTCAATCGGATCAACGTTTTCAACTAATGCCAATGGTGGGGCAGGCGATCAGCAATAAGCTGCTCGTCTGTTGTACTGATTGTTGTACAGTCACGGCATCTGCGGCAACATGACTGCATTTCATGGGCGATGTCATTCTCTTTGGTCGCAAACCAGTCGCCAGAAAAAGCACTCTGTGTCAGAACAATCATCATTGATGGAGCGTCGTCAAGGAGGCGCAGTTTGACGTACGACAGGGCAAACTGGTAGCAGCCCGAACGCTATGCACGATGTGGCAAGACACGCAATCGCCTGACCTGAACTCGTCCCCCTCAGTGCGACTCACTCACAGCAAGGAAGCCAGCAGGCGGCAACACCCAAGACTCTGAGCACGATCCAGTGCAGCTTTAGCAGTAACTATCCGCAAAAGACAGCCAATACCGGCACCCGCCAGTCCAGTGTTGACCATTCCGGAACCCAGAGCGTAAACGGGCCTTGGCTGATTTCGTTGACTTGACTGAACATGACATGCAGAGCAAACCAGATGGACAGTTTCAACATGACGCCCACCACCGCGGCCGTTATGCCACTCATGGCACCTTGCAGTCGTGTCTGCGTCCCCAGCCATTCGATATAGGGAGCGCCGACAAATATCCAGAGAAAGCAAGGTACGAATATTACCCACAAAACGACCAGTGCGTCGGCAATACCCAGCACCAGACTCCCTTCGCGAAAGGTTGCCAGAAAACCGACAAACTCGATCACCAGAACCAAAGGCCACGGGGTCGTTTCGGCCAAGCCGAGCCCATCCACCATTTCGATAGTGCTCAGCCATCCATCCTGCACCACGACATCCTGCGCCATGTAGGCAAGCAACGCATAAGCGCCACTGTCCCAGCGAAGAGGCTGGAATCTTCATGGTCCGCCGTTTTTGGATGGAAGGACGACGCCAACAAGACAAGGGTACTACCGGAAAGCGGTGGGCCGGGAGGAAGCATGAGGTAGAACCTGCATACTTAGCGAACAGCGAATCAGCTCTATTCGCTCCAGATCCGCACGTTCTTGCTAAGCAGCGGCTGGATGTTTGTGCCACCGTTGAGGAACCAGATCATCTCCTTCACCGAAGTCTTCCAATAGACACGCTTGATCGTAAGGATGGACACACTGCCGTCTGACAGGTCAAAGCGAACCATGGTGCCAAAGATGGATCGCGTGCCAGCACCGGTGCGATCGACTCGTTCGTCGCCACGATCAAGAACCTGAGCGAGCAAGTCGAAATATTGATATTCCGAATGTCTCATACTAACGTTCTCTTTAAGGCGATCGGTAGATAAAACCTCTATCCAAAGTCTATAGTCGATCAGGCAGTACGGGAGTTGTAGGCAGAATACAGCAGATAGGCACCGATCAGAATCATCGGGAAGGACAACAATTGCCCCATGGTTAGCCAGCCGAATGCGATAAACCCCAGATCCTGATCAGGTTGGCGTACGAATTCGATGAAAAAACGGTAGACGCCATAGCAGATCACGAACATGCCAGACACCGCTTTTCTGGGCCGTTGAGTCGATGAAAACCACCAGACGATGGCAAACAGAATGACACCTTCACAGAAAAACTGGTAAAGCTGATTGGGGTGTCGGGGTTCGGGCCCGCCATTGGGGAAAACCATCCCCCAGGGCACATCGGTCACGCGACCGAACAGCTCGCCATTGATGAAGTTGCCGATTCGTCCTGCGCCCAGACCGAGCGGAAACGCCGGTGAAAAAAAATCTGCCACCTGGAAGAAGCTTCGCTGGGTATGCCGCGCGTACAGCCAAAACGCAACAATGACGCCGATAAATCCACCATGGAACGACATGCCACGCCAGCCCAGATCACTGAACGGGTTAATGGCATCCAACGGTCGTGTCATCAAAATGTCCGTCTGATAGAACAGCAGCGAACCAAGCTTGCCGCCCACGACCACACCGAGCACGATATAGAAAACAGCATCGCCGATTTCATCGGAATTCCAGCCAGAACCGGGCTTTTTAGCCCGGTGAGTGGCCAGCCACCAGCCTCCCAGAAAGGCAACGAGATAGGTGATGCCATACCAATATACGGTAATTGGTCCGAGCACAAAGGCGACGGGGTCGATATCAGGATATTGCAGCATTCAGGGCTTTGATCCGAGAGACATACGAGGGTCGATAAAGCCATGCAGTATAGCCTTGATAAGCCCTCGAATTGATGACACAGGTTAATCACCTTGAAGAAGGCGAGCGATACTTCCGCTCAGATACAGTGTCTCTGGCATGGCGACATTCACCGGGTGATCCGGTTGCTGTTGCAACGGCGCCAGCACCTGCAGACCTAGACTGCTATTGGGCATGCTCCAACGCATCTGTTGCTGCAAATTCTCATGGCTGAGAAGTTGCGAATAGGTGTAACAAACTGCAATCATCCAGCTCTCGTACTGCAATTATCGCGGTTTCACGACGGACTATGCCGATCGTACTAAACTGATCGCTTACATGAAGCACCTGTTGAACACCGCCGGCAATCCCTCGATGATGAATTTCGAACGGGTGCAGATCCTGTGCGATCACGCCGCTGGAAACTACCGAGTGCTCAACACCATGACGACGGAGCTGCTGGCAGTTGCGGTCAGGGGTGAAATTACCCAACTCGATGAAGCGTTGTTCTTGCGAGTGTTCGAACCGGCTAAATCGAAGTCCCGTTGGCTGAGACCTCTCGCTTTGGTGTGGTGGCATGTTGGACGTGGATACACGCTTGCGTTTAGCTTTGCCTCTCGAAGGTTTTGACGTCCTTCGCTAGCCAGAGTGCTTTCACACTAAGATTATTGACTGTTGTACCGTATCGCGACAACGTCGATTGAGCGTTTCATTTTGAGTTGACTCACACTTAGCTCAAGCACAATCTACAGGGAGTCGTACAGGGTCGCTAAGGTGTGATAGCCACCTTTAACACGCCATCACGCTGGTGGGAAAACAAGTCATAAGCACTCACGATATCATCCAGTTTGTAGCGGTGAGTGACCAATGCCTCCAGATTAACCCGTGAGGATGAGATCACTTCCATCAGTCGGCGCATGCGTTCTTTTCCGCCAGGGCACAGTGAGGTAATGATGCGGTTATCTCCCAGTCCGGCGGTGAAAGCGTCAAGCGGTATCGTAATATCGTCTGAATAAACGCCCAAGCTCGAGAGGGTCCCGCCCGGGCGAAGAGAGCGTAGACAAGCTTCAAACGTTTCCTGTCGCCCCAGCGCTTCGATGGCCACATCCACACCGCGCCCGTCTGTGATTTTCATCACCTCGGTCACCGGATCCACCCGGCTAAAGTCAATGACATGGTCCGCCCCCATTTGCCGCGCAATCTCCAGCCGTTCGGGTACGGAATCGACGGCGATGATTGTCGTGGCGCCTTTGAGCTTCGCACCGGCAGTTGCGCACAAACCAATCGGCCCTTGGGCGAATATAACGACGGCATCGCCAATCTGGATATTGGCATGCTCTGCGCCAGCAAAGCCGGTTGACATGATATCGGGACACATCAATACCTGCTCATCAGTCAGACCATCAGGCACTGGCGACAGATTAGCTCTGGCGTCCGGTACACGCAAGTATTCTGCTTGTGCACCATCAATCGTGTTCCCGAATCGCCAACCGCCAGCAGGCTTGAAGCCGTGTTTGGTATCCTGACCATCCTGCGACCATTGTCCGCACAAGCAGGCATTGGAATAACCGGACGGGCTGATGGCACCAGCGATGACACGCTGACCT
>RCMY010008302.1_pt1 | contig 13709 bp, 11 predicted proteins | sample 2041341 | NCBI WGS metagenome assembly RCMY01 (sample SAMN09708234, study PRJNA481090) | Marine sediment metagenome, whole genome shotgun sequencing project. | reverse complement strand
GACCGGCAACCGCCGAGTCACCGTGGATCAGTACCGGCAGAACCTGCACCTTCTCTGTGTCCTTGCGACGCAGCTGGCGCGCGTACACCGAACCTTCCACCACCGGATTGATGATCTCGAGGTGCGACGGGTTGAAGGACAGCGTCAGGTGCACCGGACCGCCCGGCGTCATGACGTCGCTGGAGAAGCCTTTGTGGTACTTCACGTCACCCGCGGTGAGGTCGATGTCGCCCTTGCCCTCGAATTCGGCAAACAGCTCGGACGGCGATTTCCCCAGCGTATTGACCAACACGTTGAGACGGCCACGGTGGGCCATGCCGATGACGATTTCCTGGGCGCCGAAACCGCCGGCGACGTTGATCAGCTCGTCCATGGCGACGATAGTCGTGTCACCGCCCTCCAGCGAGAAGCGCTTCTGTCCGACGTATTTCGTGTGCAAGTACTTTTCCAGCGTTTCCGCGGCGGTCACCCGACGCAAGATGCGCTTCTTCTTCTCGGCCGAATACGTCGGCGTACCGCGGATGCTCTCGAGGCGCGCCTGGATCCAGCGTTTCTGGGCAATATCGGCGATGTACATGTACTCGGAGCCGATCGAGCCGCAGTAGGTCTGGCGCAGTGCTTCGAGAATCTCGCGCAAACTCGCCTGGTCGGTCGAGAAGCCATGGAACGAGCCGACGTTGAACTGCGCATTCAGGTCGCCTTCGGTGAAGCCATAATAGGACGGCTCGAGTTCAGGCACCTGGGCACGATCCTTGCGCTTGAGCGGATCGAGATCGGCCCAGCGATTGCCCAGAAAGCGATAGGCATTGATCAGTTGCAGCGCGCTGACCTGACGCTTGTTATCCACAGCGGCCGCTACTCGCCTTGTCGGCGGACGTTTGGCCAGTTCCTCGAAGGCGGCAATGATGGGCCCGTGAGCCACGTCACGCACCGCGGCTGCAGCGCCCACCTTGAGCCCGTCGAAGTAGGTCCGCCACTCGTCGGGCACGCTCTGCGGGTCCGCGAGATATTCCTCATAGAGCTCTTCGACGAATGGCGCATTGCTGCCGAAGAGCATCGAGTTGCTACGCAGTTGCTTCATCATATGGAATACCACCCAGGTCTGGATTTGATCTGTCCGCCTTCGACAGGTGCGAGGGTATGTGCAAAAACGGGATGATCAAGCTGCACCGCTGTGACCACCCCGCATTGCATCTTGTTATTTCCCTCCCTCGTGCTGTTCCCCGTTACCGCTGTCCGAGGGGTACGACATCGCGCTGCGCCTTACCCACATAAAGCTGGCGCGGACGGCCAATCTTGTACTCCGAGTCGGTCAGCATTTCTTCCCACTGCACCATCCAGCCCACCGTTCGCGCCAGCGCGAAGACGCAGGTGAACATCGAGGTTGGAACCCCAAGCGCTTTTTGCACGATGCCAGAATAGAAATCGACGTTCGGGTACAACTTCTTCTCGACGAAATACTCGTCTTCCAGCGCGATCTTTTCCAGCTCCATGGCCAGCTTGAAGAGGCGATCGTCCTCCAAGCCCAGCTCCGACAAAACGTCATAGGAGACCTTGCGCATGAGCTTTGCGCGCGGATCGAAGTTCTTATATACGCGATGACCAAAACCCATCAACTTGAAAGGATCGTCCTTGTCTTTCGCGCGTTTGATGAACTCGCCCACATGGGAGACATCACCAATCTCCTCGAGCATGTTCAGGCAAGCCTCGTTGGCGCCACCGTGAGCCGGGCCCCACAGGCAGGCAATACCGGCGGAAATGCAGGCAAACGGATTGGCGCCCGAGGAGCCCGCCAGCCGCACCGTCGAGGTGGACGCGTTCTGCTCGTGATCGGCGTGCAGCGTGAAGATGGTATCGAGCGCGTGCACCAGCACCGGGTTCGGTTCAAACGACTCGCACGGTGTGCCGAACATCATGTGCATGAAGTTGGCGGTGTAACCAAGGTCGTTGCGCGGATACATGAAGGGCTGGCCCGCGTTGTATTTGTAGGCCATGGCGACGATGGTCGGAAGTTTCGCGACCAGACGGTTGAACGAGATGTTGCGATGCTCGGCGTCGGAAATGTCCATGGCATCGTGGTAGAACGCCGACAGCGCGCCCACCACGCCGACCATCACCGCCATCGGATGCGCATCACGCCGAAAACCAGTGAAAAACTTGTGGATCTGGTCGTGCAGCATGGTGTGGTTCTTGATCGTATTCTCGAACTCGACCTTCTCCGTGCTCGACGGCAACTCGCCGTTCTTGAGCAAATAGGCCACTTCAAGAAAATTGCAGTGCTCGGCGAGCTGTTCGATCGGGTAACCGCGATAGAGCAATTCACCCTTGTCGCCGTCGATGTAAGTGATGGTCGATTGGCAACTGGCAGTGGACAGGAAACCGGAATCGTAGGTCCACAAGCCGGTCTGACCCCCCAGCGAACGGATGTCGATGACATCGTTGCCGACGGTGCCCTGCATGATCGGAAAATCGTAGGCCTTTCCGTCGATAGTGAGTGTAGCGTTACGTTCATTACTCATAACTCGTCCTTTGGGTTACCCGTTGGTAATGCTATGCGTGGAAGAGCTGCTGCATGTACCCGGTCGGCGCATCGCTTTGATGAGCGACATCCAGCGCGACTCGGGGCATGCGGTGTTGCCATTGATCATGGCCCATAGATCGTGATCTTCCAGCAACAGCAGATCCTGCAGATCCAATAGCTGAGCATCGCTCAACTGATCGAAGTCATTTTCGAGAAAGCGTGCCAGTACCAGATCAAGCTCAAGCAAGGCCCGGCGACAATGCCAGCGCATACGTCCCCGGCTGACCGTCATACCGCCCGAACCAACATCATGTCCTTGATCTTGCCGATAGCCCGCGTCGGATTGAGGTGCTTCGGACAAACATCGACGCAGTTCATGATCGAGTGGCAGCGGAACAAGCGGTACGGGTCTTCGAGATTGTCCAGACGTTCGCTGGTCGCCTGATCGCGCGTGTCGGCGAGAAAGCGGTACGCGTTGAGCAAACCAGCGGGGCCGACGAACTTGTCGGGATTCCACCAGAAGGACGGGCATGCGGTGGAGCAACAGGCGCACAGAATGCACTCGTAAAGACCATTGAGTTCTTCCCGCTCCTCCGGCGTCTGCAAGCGCTCCCGCTCGGGTGGTGCTTCATCATTGATCAGGTAGGGCTTGATCGAATGATATTGCTTGAAGAACTGGGTCATATCGACGATCAGGTCGCGAATGATCGGCAGCCCGGGCAGCGGGCGCAGCGTGATCGGTTGCGTGAGGCTGTCAACGTCGGTCAGGCAGGCCAGGCCGTTCTTGCCATTGATGTTCATCGCATCCGAGCCGCAGACACCTTCACGGCATGAACGTCTGAATGCGAACGAATCGTCGAGCACCTTGAGGCGCACGATGGCATCGAGCAGTTTTTTGTCGGTATGCTCGAGCTCCACCGTAATATCCTGCATGTACGGCTTGCTGTCGCGATCCGGATCGTAACGATAAATCTTGAATTGAACGCTTCGTTTGCTCATCGGTTCGACTCCGGTTCTCAGTAAGATCGTGTCGCAAGTGCGATCGGCTCGACATCTTTAGATAAGGGTTGAAGCTTGACCGGCTTGTAATCCAGACGGTTGCCGTCGCGATACCACAACGTGTGCTTTAGCCACTCGGCATCCTTTCGACCATTCGGGAATTCCTCGGAATCAGGCGAATCGTCACGCACATGCGCGCCGCGAGACTCCTTGCGCGCCTCGGCAGAAATCATGGTGGCCTTGGCGATTTCGATCAGATTGTCGAGTTCCAACGCCTCAGTACGCGCCGTATTCCAGACCTTCGACTTGTCCTTGATCTGGGTGCTCTTAACCTGCTCCGCCACTTCGAGAATCTGCGTCACGCCTTCTTCGAGCAAGTGGGCAAATCGGAACACGCCAGCATGCTTCTGCATCGCACGCTGCATCGCCACGTGGACTTCGTGCACATCCGTACCGTTTGTCTGGTTCTCCAGCCGCGCCAAGCGTGCCAGCGACTGGTCGGCGGCATCTTCGGGCAGGGGTTTGAGGGTGAGATTTCCCGACTCGATGTCTGCAATCACGGTTTCGCCAGCCGATTTGCCAAACACCAGCAGATCCAGCAACGAGTTGGTCCCGAGGCGGTTGGCACCGTGCACCGAGACACACGCGCATTCACCTGCGGCGTAAAAGCCCGGTACCGGCGTATCAGGACTGTCGCCCGACGGCGCAATCACTTGCGCCTTGTAGTTGGTCGGAATACCACCCATTTGGTAGTGACAGGTCGGCACCACGGGAATCGGCGCCTTGATCGGGTCGACACCCGCAAACTCGATCGAGATCTCGCGAATGCCCGGCAGACGCTTGTTGATGACCTCAGGCGACAGATGCGTAATGTCGAGCATGACGTAATCCTTGTCGGGGCCACAACCGCGCCCTTCATTGATCTCGGTCACCATCGAGCGCGAGACGATGTCGCGCGAGGCCAGATCCTTCAGCGTGGGTGCATAGCGCTCCATGAAACGCTCACCGTCGCTGTTGCGCAAAATGCCCCCTTCGCCGCGCACGCCTTCGGTAATCAGCACGCCGGCACCGGCCACACCGGTGGGGTGAAACTGCCAGAACTCCATGTCCTGGAGCGGAACGCCCGCGCGTGCCGCCATGCCGGGACCGTCGCCAGTGTTGGTGAAGGCATTGGTCGAACTGTAGTAAATGCGGCCCGCGCCGCCGGTCGCAAAAATGGTCGCCTTGGCGTGAAAAATCGAGACCTCGCCGGTTTCCATTTCCAGTGCGGTCACGCCGAGGACATTGCCGTCGGCGTCGCGAATCAGGTCGAGCGCCATCCATTCGACGAAGAACTGCGTGTTCGCGCGGACATTGCGCTGATACAGCGCGTGCAGCATGGCGTGACCGGTACGGTCAGCCGCCGCACAGGAACGCGACGCCGCCGTTTTGCCGTAGTTCTGCGAATGGCCACCAAACGGGCGCTGATAGATCTTGCCACTGTCGAGGCGGTCGAACGGCATGCCGAAGTGCTCGAGTTCGACGACCACCTCGTTGGCCTTGCGGCACATGAATTCGATCGCGTCCTGATCGCCCAGCCAATCCGACCCCTTGACGGTGTCATACATGTGCCAGTGCCAATGATCTTCGGTCGAGTTGGCCAGCGATGCGGCCACGCCGCCCTGCGCTGCCACGGTGTGCGAGCGCGTGGGAAACAACTTGGTCACCACGGCGGTCTTGAGCCCCGACTCCGCCAGTTCCAACGCGGCACGAAGGCCCGCGCCGCCGGCACCGACGATTATTGCATCATAAGTTCGCTTAGCGACATTCACGCTTAGAGCCTCCAAAGGATCCGCGCCGCCCAACCGGCGTAGCCGATAAGCAGAACGATGACGATCGCATGGAGTGCGAAACGCACACCATTCGGTTTGATGTAGTCCATGAAGATGTTACGAACGCCGACCCACGCGTGATAAAAGACCGCCACGAAGAACAGGAAGGTGGCAAAGCGCATGAAGCCACCACTGAACATGTCGCGCCACGCCTCGTAATTCATCCCAGAAAGCATCAGTGCCTGTACCGCGAAGATCAGGGAGTAAAGCACCATCACGACGGCGGTGACACGCTGGGCCATCCAGTCCCCCAGCCCATAGTGTGCGCCTACAACAATGCGTTTTACCATAGCTTCACCCCGATGATCACCGTCAGCACCAGACTGACGATAACGACAATGCGCGCCGACTGGCGCGACGGTTGAAGATCGTCACCTATGCGCAAGTCGAGTAGCAGGTGGCGAATGCCGGCGCTGAAGTGATGCAGATAAGCCCACAACAGACCGAGCAGAATCAGTTTGACAAAGGCGTTGTCGACCGTGGCTTTATAGTCGGCAAACTGTTCGCGCGTACCGAGACTGTCTCCGAACAGGGACAACAGAAGCGGCAGCATGAGAAACAGGCCAGCACCGCTGATCCGGTGAAGAATAGACACAATGGCTGGCAGTGGCTGGCGGATTTCGTTCAGCGCCAAATACTTCGGTCGCTGCTTTGTGGCGGTCATTTCTGACATAGCTTTCCTCCCTCGTTCGTCGGCACGGACGCCGCTTGGCCGTCAAGAAACCTAAATGTTGATGCTTACAAACTGCTGACCCACCTGTCTTTGTCCTAGGTCAGTTCATTGAGATAGTAATGCTCGGCGGTCGAATACAGCCCGCGACGCCACTCGACCGGTCTATCGGCGTAAGTGTAGGTCACGCGCTCGACCGACAGCAGTGGAACACCTTCCTTGACCTTCAATGCGTCCGCCGTGGGACGGTCGGCGGCGACGGCCCGAATGCGTTCTTCGGCGCGAATCATGCGGACGCCAAAACGCGTTTCGAAAAGGCTGTATAGCGAACCGGCCCACCCCTGAAGAATGTCGAGCTTCAACTCACCGAAGATTTCCCCCGGCAAGTAAAGTTCATCAACCACTACGGGTTTTGCACTGAATTTCAATATACGCCGCACGACGATAATCAGATCGCCCGGACTGATTGCGAGCATACGCGCCGCTTCCTGCCCGGCCTTGGCACGCCAGCATTCAAGGGGAACACTGTTGGGCGCAGTGATGTCGCCGCCCTCGGGAACGAGGCGCAGAAACCGGAACAGCGCACGCGGATCGTGATGCGATGCAACATACGTGCCCTTACCCTGCTTGCGCACGAGAAGGTTCTCAGCCGCCATCTCGTCAATCGCCTTGCGCACGGTGCCCTGACTCACATTGAAACGGGTGGCAAGTTCCTGCTCGCTTGGAATCGATTGCCCCGGGCGCCATTCCCCCGTTTCGAGTCCTTGCAGAATCAGAGTCTTTATCTGGCGATAAAGCGGACTGAAGGTGGGAGACATTTGTGCCATAGCCAACTATTTCATCACAAAATCTTTCAAGCGTCTATGTTAGATGAATTATCTTATATAAGACATAAGACATGAATTGACATTACATTGACACTCGGCGTTGGCGCGCATACGATTTGACGGATTTGATGCGCCACCCGCAGCGGCATTGAATTGATTCGTTGCGCCGAAAGGTACCGGCGCCAATTCGATCTACTGATTTCACTTCACATTGATGAGAGGGAGAGTCGTCCATGAGCAAGTCACCCGTACGTGTCGCTGTCACCGGCGCCGCCGGCCAAATTGGTTACAGCCTCCTGTTTCGTATTGCCAGCGGCGAAATGCTCGGCAAGGACCAGCCCGTCATTCTGCAACTTCTCGACCTGCCGCAAGCACAGAAGGCCGTCAACGGCGTCATGATGGAACTGGAAGACTGCGCGTTTCCGTTGCTCGCCGGCATGCTTGCAACCGATGACCCCAACGTCGCTTTCAAGGATGCACAGATCGCCATACTGGTTGGCGCCCGTCCGCGCGGACCGGGCATGGAGCGCAAGGATCTGCTCACTGAAAACGCCAAGATTTTCACCGTTCAGGGTGACGCCATCGGCCAGCATGCTGACCCGGAATGCAAGGTGCTCGTCGTCGGCAACCCGGCCAATACCAATGCGCTGATCACCTTGACGACGGCAAAAAAACACGGTCGCATCAACCCCGCGAACGTGACCTGCATGCTGCGTCTCGATCACAACCGTGCGCTGTCGCAGCTCGCGGCAAAAGCCGGCCGCGATGTTTCCAGCCTTGAAAAGGTCGCTGTGTGGGGTAACCACTCGCCGACGATGTACGCCGACTACCGCTTCAGCACGTCGAATGGCGACTCGGTCAAGGATCTCATCAATGACGAGAAATGGAACCGCGACGTCTTCCTGCCGACGGTGGGCAAACGTGGCGCCGCCATTATCGAGGCCCGCGGTCTGTCCTCGGCAGCCTCTGCGGCCAACGCCGCAATCGACCATATACATGACTGGGTACTTGGCAGCCAGGGCAAGTGGGTCTCCATGGGCGTGCCGTCCGACGGCGCTTACGACATTCCCGAGGGCATGATTTACGGATTGCCGTGCACCACCGAGAACGGCAAATACACAGTCGTCAAGGGCCTCGAAATCGACGAATTTTCGCGCGAGCGCATGAACAATACGCTCAACGAACTGCTCGAAGAGCGCGAAGGCGTCAAAGACCTGCTGTGAGCTGAACTGAAACGGTCAGGAACGGTTACAACGCGGGCGCTCTTGGGCGCCCGCTTTTTTTGCTATGCTCCAAAAGCCATGAGCCAGCGTTTTCTCCGCGCCTCAGAGACTTTCCCTTTTCTTGCCATGCATCCCGATACCGTACTATTCCAGGAAGAACGCGCCCTACCCGACATGCCTGCCGTCGACCACTACGCTGGCACGAAAAACTGATCCGCAAGGCCTTGACGTTACAACATGCGCTGGGGCCCGTATTCGATATCACCTGTGACTGCGAAGATGGCGCGCCCGCCGGAGAAGAGACCGCGCACGCGCAGATGATTGTCGACATGGTGATGAGCGCGGACAACCGCTTTGGACGCCTTGGCGTACGCGTTCACGACGTCACCCACCCGCACTGGCAGCGGGACATCGACATCATGATTGGCGCCGCAGGCGCCAGGATCGCCTTTGTAACATTGCCAAAGCCGCGTTCGGCGGCAGACGTGAATACCCAAATTGCGTATCTGGAGAAGCAGCGTATAGCGGCCGGAATCGAAGCACCGATTCCGGTGCACGTGATCATCGAAACTCACGGGGCCTTGCGCGATGCGTGGCAAATTGCCGCACTTGATACCGTCGAAAGTCTGGACTTCGGACTGATGGATTTCGTCAGCGCGCATCACGGCGCGATTCCGGGCAGCGCGATGCGAAGCCCCGGTCAATTCGATCACCCGCTGCTGGCGCGGGCAAAGTGCGAAACGTCGTCCGCGGCCTTGGCCAATGGTGTCATCCCTACCCACAACGTGACCACCGAACTGAAAGATATCGACCTCATTCGTGGCGACGCGGAACGTGCACGCAACGAGTTTGGCTTCCTGCGGATGTGGAGTATCCATCCCAACCAGATCGAACCGATCCTGCACGCCATGCGGCCGGATTTTTCCGAGGTTGAACAAGCCATTGACATCCTTTGCGCCGCGCAGGACGCGCAATGGGGGCCGACGCAGTACCACGGCATCCTCAATGACCGTGCCTCCTACCGCTACTACTGGACCTTGCTCAAGCGTGCACACGCGACGGGCATGCCGCTGGGAGCGCGCGGCAGGGATCGATTCTTTGCGCAGTAGTCGGCACGCAAAATAAACAACGGCCCGGACGATCCGGGCCGTTGTTCATCTCGCCCCGGCGTAGCGATCAGTACGCGAAAAACCCACGTCCCGATTTGCGGCCCAGGTATCCGGCCTCGACCATCTCGACGAGCAAAGGGGCCGCGCGATACTTCGGGTCCTTGAAACCTTCGAACAGCACCTGCATCACCGCCAGTTGCACGTCCAGGCCGATGAGATCGCACAGCGCCAACGGGCCGATGGGGTGATTGGCCCCCAGCTTCATTGCCTCATCAATTTCCTCGGCGGTCGCCAGGCCTTCCTGCAGCGCGAACACCGCCTCGTTGATCATCGGGCACAACAAGCGATTGACCACGAAGCCCGGGCTGTTCTTGACCCGCACGGCGGTTTTATCGACCAGTTGCACCGCGGCCGCGGCGCGCGTATAGGTTTCGTCCGAGGTTTGCAGACCGCGAATCAACTCGACCAGCCCCATCATCGGCACCGGATTGAAGAAGTGCATGCCGATCACCCGTGCCGGTCTTCCGGTTGCCGCGGCCAGTTTGGTGATCGAAATCGACGAGGTGTTGCTCGCCAGCACGGCATCCTCGTGGACGATGCGATCAAGTTCAGCGAAGAGCTTGAGTTTGATATCGAGGTTTTCGGTTGCCGCTTCAATGATCACATCGCAATCGGCCAGCGCGGCGAGGTCGGTTGACGTCGTTATCCGGGCAAGCGTCGCAGCTTTGTTTTCCACCGTCATTTTTTCTTTCTTTATCAGACGATCGAGACTCCCCGCCACCGTCGCCAACGCCTTCTCAAGTGCGTCCTTCGAGATGTCGTTGAGGACGACGCTCGCGCCCGCGACGGAATACGCCTGCGCTATGCCGTTACCCATCGTGCCCGAACCCACTACCCCGATCTTCTTGATTTCCACCTTGCACTCTCCTGAATTTTCGGCCCCGCCGCATACGAAAATGCGCGTATCCGCGTGCTAACCTTGGAACGACAACCATCACTCGGGCGATTGTACCGATTTCATGCCGAACACCGGCTCACCTGCCCCGCCACCACCAAAGCGCAAGCTGAAGGTCAAGTACCTTCTGCGACAAGTACGCCGCTCCGGCATGCAGTGGCTATCTCCGGGTCGCTGGCGCACCCGCCTGATCATCGTCGGCGTCACCTTGCTCGCCGCCGTAACGGCAATCATTTTCGCCATCAGCGCCGATCTGGCGATCGAGGCGCACAAGGAACTCGCCCACCTGGTTTGGTGGGCAAGCCTGGTGATCGCGCCGGTCGGTTTCGGTCTCATTGCCTGGCTCACACGCCGCTATTTTCCGGGCACGGAAGGAAGCGGCATTCCTCAAGCGATCGCCGCCTCGTTGACCGATGATGACCGCATCCGCAAGAAGCTGCTTTCCGGGCGCATCATCCTCAGCAAGATCGGATTGACCCTGCTCGGCCTGCTCTCCGGTGCCTCGATCGGTCGAGAGGGACCATCGGTGCAGATCGGCGCAGCGGTACTCAACCTTGTCAGCGGAAAAAAATACGGGCGTATTGCACCGAGCCGCGATCTGATCATCGCCGGCGGCGGGGCCGGCGTGGCAGCAGCGTTTAACACGCCGCTCGGCGGCATCATGTTCGCGATCGAAGAATTGTCTCGATACCGCGCCTTCCGCGCCAACAGTATCACCCTGATCGCCGTCGTTTTTGCCGGTTTGGTGTCGCTGGCCGTGATGGGCGATTACACCTATTTCGGTCGCTCGAGCGACGCGCTCGACTGGCCGAACGGACTTTGGCCAGTGCTCATGTGCGGCGCTGCGGGCGGCCTGGCAGGCGGCCTGTTCACCCGACTGTTCATCGCTTCGTCGAAAGGCCTGCCCGGGAGTCTCGGTCGCTTCACCCGCGCTCACCCGGTCATCTTTGCCGCCTTCTGCGGACTGATCACCGCGCTGGTAGGCGTCGGCACCGGTGGACTCACTTGGGGGACCGGCTATGCCGAAGCAAAAGCCGCGCTTGAAGGCACCGCCGCGCTACCGATCTTCTTCATGTTTGCCAAGGCCTTCGTGATCTGGATCGTTTTCATCAGTGGCATCCCGGGCGGCATATTTGCGCCGGCACTGGCGGTCGGCGCCGGATTGGGCGCCAATGTCGCCCTGCTTTTGCCGGGCGAGGCCAGTTCGGCGGTTATCGTGCTTGGAATGGTCGCCTTCCTGGCGGGCGTGACGCAGTCACCCATTACATCGTTCGTGATCGTGATGGAGATGACCGCCAATCATGAAATGCTGCTGCCGCTGATGGCTGCTGCCGTGGTCGCGCAGGGATTTTCGCGATCTGTGGCACCGGTACCGCTCTACGACGCACTGGCCATCGGACTATTGCGCAGGATGACGCGTGAGCAGCGCGGTGTTGGCGAGGCAAACGCCCCGCCGGGCCGGGACGAAGAGGCCGAAACCGAAAGCGAGTTGGAAAAAGCACCGTCCTACCTGATCGCGAAACGGTCAAAGCCGGACGGTTGACGGGACGCGCTATTCAACGATACAACCGCCGTCGGGTAGGCTGGGCAGAGCGCAGCGAAGCCCAACGTTTGGCGACCATCGAGATGTTGGGCTTCCTGCGTCAGCCCAACCTACGATTCGACTCCATCAAAAAAAACCGCAGCCTGGGCTGCGGTTTTCTTGTGACGAATCAATGGCTCAGGAATCGATGATGGTGCCCGATTCACCGCTGCCGCTCATTGCCAGCATCAGCTCATTGATGCGTTTGACGAAAGTCGCCGGATCATCGAGTGTGCCGCCTTCGGCAAGCAAGGCTTGATCGAACAGCACCGATGCCCAGTCATCGAAGCGCGCGCCCGATTTCTCGAGGCGTTTGACCGCCGGATGCGCCGGATTGATTTCGAGGATCGGTTTGCTCGGGGGCGCCTCCTGGCCCGCAGCCTTCAGAATGCGCGCCAGATTCATCCCCATATCGTCTTCGTCGGCCACCAGACACGCGGGCGAGTCGGTGAGCCGGTGCGTCACGCGGACATCCTTGACGCGCTTGTCGAGGCTGGCCTTCATCTTCTCGAGCAGATCCTTGTATTCGTCGGCCAGCTTCTCCGCCTGCTGCTTTTCTTCAGCGTCTTCCAGACCGCCCAGATCGAGACCGCCCTTGGCAACCGACTGCAACTGTTTGCCATCAAAATCGGTCAGGTTGCCGATCACCCATTCATCCACACGATCGGCGAGCAACAGCACTTCGATGCCCTTCTTGCGGAAGATTTCGAGGTGCGGGCTGTTTTTCGCGGCGTTGAAGGTCTCGGCGGTCACAAAGTAGATCTTCTCCTGCCCTTCCTTCATGCGACCGATGTAGTCGGCGAGCGACACCGTGGCGTCCGCCGTATCGGTGTGCGTCGAGGCGAAACGCAATAACCCGGCGATCTTGTCCTTGTTCGACGTGTCCTCGCCGATACCCTCTTTCAGCACCTGACCGAAGGCTTCCCAGAAGGTCGCGTACTTCTCCGCTTCATTCTTTGCCATATCCTCGAGCATGCCGAGAATGCGCTTGGTGCAGCCGGCGCGGATGGTGTCGATGTCCTTAGATTCCTGCAGGATTTCACGCGACACGTTGAGCGGCAGATCGGCGGAATCGACCACACCGCGCACAAAGCGCAGATAGGTCGGCATCAGCTTTTCAGCATCGTCCATGATGAACACGCGCCGCACATAGAGCTTGATGCCGTGGCGCGCGCCGCGATCCCACATATCGAAGGGCGGCGCCGACGGAATGTAGAGCAACTGCGTGTATTCGTGTCGGCCCTCGACACGGGCGTGCGTCCATGCCAGCGGTTCGCCGAAATCATGGCCGACGTGTTTGTAGAACGCCTTGTACTCGTCGTCCGTAATCTCGTTGCGCGGCCGTGCCCACAACGCGCTGGCCTGGTTGACGGTTTCGTCTTCGTCAGTCGCGACCTGGGCTTTCTTCTCGTCGTCCCATTCTTCTTTCTTCATCACGATCGGCTGAACGATGTGATCCGAATACTTGCGCACCAGTTCGCGCAAGCGCCAGCCGTTGAGCAAATCGTCCTGATCTTCACGCATGTGCAGCGTGATCTCGGTGCCACGGTCGGCCTTTTGGATCGCTTCGATCTCATACTCACCCGCGGTATCGCCGGTGATCATGCTCTCCCACTGCACGCCTTCTTCGGCGGTGAGACCGGCGCGCCGCGTGCGCACCGTCACCTTGTCAGCAACGATGAATGCGGAATAGAAGCCGACGCCGAACTGACCGATCAGGTGCGCATCCTTCTTCTGGTCGCCGGTGAGCTGGCCGAAGAATTCCCGCGTTCCGGATTTGGCGATAGTGCCGAGGTTGGAAATCACCTCGTCGCGGCTCATGCCGATTCCGTTATCGCTGACAGTGAGCGTGCGTGCGTCGGCGTCGAAGTTGATGCGAATTTTCAGATCGCTGTCGCCCTCGAATAGATCGGCCTTGTCGAGCGCTTCGAAACGCAGCTTGTCGCACGCAT
>RCMY010003581.1_pt1 | contig 13713 bp, 13 predicted proteins | sample 2041341 | NCBI WGS metagenome assembly RCMY01 (sample SAMN09708234, study PRJNA481090) | Marine sediment metagenome, whole genome shotgun sequencing project. | reverse complement strand
CAAGTGGGTAGAGAAAATATGCTCCTTCCCCTATAATAGATAATATACTGAAAATTAGACCAATGGAAAATTTCAAATAGTTTATGTGTGTCTAGATAAGTTCTGCCATAAGGGTTTGGAGAAGAATAAGTGGGTCAGACCGAGGATCTTCTTATTCTTCATCCTGATGGTACGGGGGAAATGTTGGGCTAATTTTTATCTTGTGGAGGTGAGGGAACGGTTGGAAAAAACAGTGCATTCTTTTGAAATCATCAATGAGCGCATCATCATTAAGAGAATAGACAAGTCTCTTCTTACCTATGGAGAAATCCGGATTCCCAATTACCTCAGGGACTTTTTCCATTTTCATGAGATGGAAAAGCATGACCGTTGGGACATTGAAATCACCTATAATCATACCCTTTATTACGGGGTACTGTACCTGGATGACTACAAGAGACTCCGGGGGAAGCTCCGATGGGGAAAAGAGCTCACGAGAGAGCTTAGAAATACTGCATCCAAATATATCTATGAAAGTTATGGTTATGACATCCGGGAAGAAAATGCGCCGCTTCTTCGCATAGAGAAGGTGGACAGGCTCATCTTCAGAGCGGATGTGATTTTCCCAGAGGAAGTGGAGAAGGATGCCAAGGAGTACATGTTTCATGAAGATAAATTCATCTATGGAGTGAAAGCCCGATATGAACTGGATCCTGATGTTCGGCTTAAGGTCCTTAAAATCCATGGTGTCAGCTGTGGCATCTGCGGATTTAACTTTGAACATATCTATGGAGATGTGGCCAAAGGATACATACAGATTCATCAGATTGGCATGGAAGACAAGAATCTGGAGGAGCTTAATCTGGAGAAGGATTTTATTCCTGTCTGTGACAACTGCCATGGTATCCTTCACAGAAGCAAAGAAGTGGATCTGTCCGTGAAAGAGCTGCAGCAGATCATCAAGATTCAATCCGAACTTCATAAACTGGATAAGTAGAAAGTCTACCACATTGTATTGGTAGACTTTTTTCTATTATCAGATTATCGATGAATGTAAAGGATTTCTTATAAAGTAATCAATTTTTCAGGGAGGGTTTTCTAACTGATTCCCCTCTGTTATAATTGAGTATACGGACAAATAAAACTATTTGTAAATACACGAAGTACACAGGAGGTCGAAATGAGCAAAGCGTTAGAAAAGTTCCTATCAGAGAACCTGGACGATCTGAAGAGCAAAGGGCTGTATAATGAGATTGATATTCTGGAAGGGGCCAATGGACCCAAGATAAAAATTAGAGGAAGAGAACTGATTAATCTTTCTTCCAACAACTATCTTGGACTGGCAAACGATGAGCGTTTGAAGAATGCGGCAAAAGAAGCCACAGACAAATATGGCGTAGGTGCAGGTGCGGTAAGAACCATCAATGGTACCATGGACATTCATGATGAACTGGAAAAGACCCTTGCAAGATTCAAAGGCACGGAAGCTGCCATTGCCTTCCAATCCGGGTTCAACTGCAATATGGGGGCAATCTCTGCGGTGATGACGAAGAAAGATGCCATCTTGTCTGACGAACTGAACCATGCGTCTATCATAGATGGATGCAGACTATCCGGTGCAAAGATCATCCGTGTGAAGCATCAGGATATGGAAGATCTACGTGCGAAAGCAAAGGAAGCCATTGCTTCCGGACTTTATGAGAAAATCATGTACATCAGTGATGGCGTCTTCTCCATGGATGGAGATGTGGCAAACATTGATGGCATCGTAGAAGTATGTAAAGAGCTGGATATCATTTCCTATATAGATGATGCTCATGGATCAGGTGTCATGGGAAAAGGTGCTGGTACAGTGAAGCATTTCGGGCATGCCAAGAACATTGATTTCCAGATGGGAACACTGTCTAAAGCCATTGGCGTCGTCGGTGGATATGTGGCAGGAACCAAGGATCTTATTGACTGGCTGAAGGTTCGTGCAAGACCCTTTCTGTTCTCCACATCGTTGACTCCTGCCAATGCGGCAGCTTGCATTGAAGCCATCAGAATTATGGAAGAGGACCCAAGTCTTCATCAGAAGCTTTGGGAAAACGGAGATTTCCTGAAGAAAGAACTGAAAAACCTGGGCTTTAATATTGGAGCATCTGCGACACCAATCACACCAGTGATCATTGGAGATGAGACGCTGACTCAGAAGTTCTCCAGAAGACTCATTGAAGAAGGCGTCTATGCCAAGTCCATCGTCTTCCCTACAGTACCTATGGGTACAGGCAGAGTAAGAAATATGCCTACGGCTCAGCATACCAAAGAAATGCTTCTGGAAGCAGTGAGAATCTATGAAAAAATCGGAAAAGAATTAGGCGTAATATAAGGGAGAGCTACTATGAAAAAAATACTCATCACAGGTGCCATGGGTCAGTTGGGATCAGAACTGACCACTGTTTTACGAGATCATTACGGAGCAAACAATGTTATTGGTACAGATATCAGAAGACCAGAAGAAGGGTCACCCCTTTTGGAAGGTCCTTATGAGCTGCTGGACGTTCTGGATGGACAGAGAATGGCGGAAATTGTGAAGAATGAAAAGGTGGATACCATCATCCATCTGGCAGCGCTTCTTTCTGCCACTGCAGAAAGAAATCCAAAGTTTGCCTGGGACATCAATATGGGTGGTCTGGTGAATGCTTTGGAAGTGGCAAGAGAAAACAATACAAGCTTCTTTACGCCAAGCTCCATCGGAGCCTTTGGACCAAGTACTCCAAAGAAGGATACGCCTCAGGATACCATCCAGAGACCAACCACCATTTATGGAGTAACAAAAGTTTCTGGAGAGCTTCTTTGTGATTATTATTTCCAGAAGTTCGGGGTGGACACGAGGGGCGTAAGATTCCCAGGACTCATCGGTTATGTGACACCTCCAGGAGGTGGAACCACAGATTATGCAGTGGACATCTACTATGATGCACTGAAGAAAGGTTCTTATGAATCTTACATTGACAAGGACACCTTCATGGATATGATGTATATGCCCGATGCGCTCAATGCCATCATCCAGCTCATGGAAGCAGATCCTAAGAAGCTGATCCATAGAAATGCATTTAATATTTCCGCCATGTCCTTTGATCCGGAGATGATTGCTGCGGAAATCAAAAAACACATTCCTGAGTTCACCATGACCTATCAGGTGGATCCAGTAAGACAAGGCATCGCAAACAACTGGCCGGACAACATTGACTTCACAGCAGCCATAGAGGAATGGGGATTCAAGACAGAATATGACTTGGCAGCCATGACCAAGGATATGCTGGAAAAGCTTCGTATCAAGCTTAATATCAAGGACAGGTAAGGGAAGATGAAAGAAGGTGAATTTATGGGCGATGAGCTCTATGTAGTCAACAGCAGAATCCTGCCGGAGATTTTTACAAAGGTACTGGAAGTGAAGACACTGATTCATACCGGAAAAGTGAAAGACATCAGTGAAGGTGTAAAGGCAGTGGGCATTTCTAGAAGTGCGTACTATAAATATAAAGATCATGTCTTTCTTCTTTCAGAAGGAAGCAAAGGAAGAAAAGCAACATTTTCTTTCCTGATCAGCCACGAGGCGGGCGTTCTATCCAAGATTCTGGAGACCCTCCGTCAGTTCAATGCGAATATCATCACCATCAACCAGGATATTCCAATCAATAATGCGGCAAGCATGAATCTCACCATTGATACTCAGGAAATGAACATTGGTGTGAAAGAGCTTCTAGACATTTTTGAGAAAGAAGAGTATATCATCACTGTTCAGCTGGTGGCAGTGGAATAATGAAACTAAAAAAGAGCACGAGGGTGCTCTTTTTTGCTGTCCTTTTTCAGTTGTTCAATAGGGTGTCATGGAATAATGGTGGCGTAAGGTTAGAATCCGGCTTCATAGTAGTACCAATGGGCTGCAATTCTTTCTGTATACTCATAGTTGTCGCCATTCTCTTCTTCCCATCTCCACCCACCGTTCTTCGTTTTGGTGAAGTTTAACGCAGTGCCATCAAAACCCACTGGCTGATCTTCCCTGGTGTAGTAAAATCCAGCATAGGTCCCAGCTGAGGCTATGCCTGCACCTTTGCAGAAATACTCTATGATGAGACTCTCCTCATCATTCTTCCAGAAATTTTGTTTCTGCACACCTTCAAGCTCAAGAATTCTATCGTATTCCTCGTTTTCAATGCTTTCATTTAGAAACTCAAGATGTTCTATGACTAATTCCCTAGTATTTTCCTTAGTGCGATATCGTCCATAGGAACCAGCAAGAGATAGAAGGAGGATGAAAGCCAAAACGATGGCTGCAGCGGCAGCAAGCTTTTTGAACAGTTTACTGAGGATATTGTTTTTCATGGAACACCTCTCCAATATAATGATCGTTTGAAAGATGAGTATCACACGGAATGTAATGTTATTATCAAAAAGAGTATAACATATAGGGAGGGATATCCACTGATGAAAATCTGAAGACTTCATGAAAGATTGATAAAATAAAAAAGCAGTTCAAAAAATGAACTGCTTTGGAAATCGTCATTGGGTAAGTACTGTGTATACAAGTTAACTAATCTTAAAGCGATGCCGCAGATCTTCCATGACCTTTAGAATCATAAAAAGAAGCGCAGTGTCGATGGGAAACAGCAGAACGTTTTTCAGGACGCGTGCACCAAGAAGCACAATGAAAGCATCTCCATACATCATGCTGAGCCAAAGAGTTGTAAGGCCCAGGTTGATGACAAGGGTCACCAGTAGGGAACTGAGTATAACGTTCAGAAGCGTTACCTTTCTTTTGTAGAAAAAGAACCCGTAGAAAACACCGATGAGAATGGCGTTCAGGGTAAATCCTGGGAAGAAGAACCCATTTGGCCTCACGATGAATCCGAGAAGATCGCTGACAAAACCGATGACAGCGCCTACAAATGGTCCAAATAGCATTCCCCCGGCGGCAATGGGCAGCGAGGAGAAACTGATCTGCAGGGTTGGACCCAAGGGGACTTTAAAGAAAGATAAGACGACGCTGATGGCGATGAGGACTCCACCGATGGTAACCACGGAGGTTTTTCTCATCTCCTGTGCGGACAACTTGACTGTGTGCATCATTTTTTCCAAAAAAATGACCTCCCTTATTATTGGTGATTCACCACATAAAGAGAAGACTCCTTGTGTGGCAACGGAATGCGGATGATGTACCGTAAACTGGTAAAGCAGTTTTTCGTCCAGTGGCAACTTCCCGTCCATCTGGCACTTAACGCACATCAACCTACTTTGCCTACTCTCATTGTATGCAATCCGGAAGACTTTTTCAACATTTTCACAAGAAATAACACAGGCGCGATTAAGTTTAGCCCAATTAATTGAGAAGGAGAAATCAGAATGCACAGAACTCTTATATTCGCACGGGTTCAGTACTAGTTTTTACTGAAATAAACCAGATTTCAGTATTTTCTGGGTTTTAGATTTTTTCAGCTGTGATACAATCAAGAAAGAAGACTATCGTATATTTGAGGAGGATGTCATGAAAGATTTTCATAAGAACAACCGAAGCCGCATTGCGGATGGAATGAAAGAAGGGTCTCTGCTGCTTCTTTTTGCTGGAGAAGCCCCTAAGAAGTCTGCGGATGCAGCCTATGACTTTACACCAAACAGAAACTTCTATTATATGACAGGTATAGAAGAGGAGCGTGTAATCTTAGCCCTGAGAAAAACCGCTGGAAAAGTGGAAGAAATTCTTTTTATCAAAAGAAGAGATCCGGTCCTGGTGAAATGGGTAGGAGAAACCATATCTGAAGAAAAAGCAAAGGAAGTATCTGGAGTGGAGGAAGTAAGATTCCTGGATACCTTTGAAGGTTTCCTCAATCAGAGTATTTTTAAGGACGATCTTTCAAGAATCTATCTGGATCTTGAGAAAGACAGTTATGGAAGTCCAGATACAAAAGGTGTCCTGTTTGCAAAAGAAATTTCGGCCAAGTACCCTCAGGTGCGTGTGAAGAACATCTATAACGAAATCTGCAAGCTGAGAGTATATAAGACAGAAGAAGAGATTGCCCTCATGAAGAAGGCCATTGCAATCACCAAGGAAGGGATTGGAAATCTCATGAGAAATGCCAAGCCTGGTATGAAAGAATATCAGCTGGAGGCTCATTTCAATTTCACCCTGAAGAGTCATGGCGTGAAGGACTTTGCCTTCACCACCATCTGTGCTGCGGGGCAGAATGCTACAGTGCTGCACTATGTAGCAAATGACGCAGAAGTGAAGGAGAACGATCTGGTGCTTCTGGACCTGGGTGCACAGTATGGCTATTATAGCGCTGATATTTCAAGAACCTTCCCTGTGAGTGGTAAGTTCACCGAAAGGCAGAGAGTGTTCTATGACATCGTCCTGAAAGCCCATGATGAAGTGCTGAAGATTTTGAAGCCAGGTGTTCCTTATGCAAGAATCAATGAACTGGTTCATGAGATCTATGCAAAAGAACTGAAAGCTCTGGGACTCATCGAAAAGGATGAAGAGGTGAGAAAATATTATTATCACAATACCTCTCATTTTCTGGGACTGGATACCCATGATGTGGGCAGAAGAGAAGGTCTCCTGGAAGAAGGTATGGTCATTACAGTGGAGCCTGGTCTCTATATTGAAGAGGAAGGCATTGGCATCCGGCTGGAAAATGACATCCTGATCACAAAAGATGGCATGGAGAATCTCTCCAAGGACATTCCAATCCGTCCAGAAGAAGTGGAAGCTTTCCTGGCAACAAGATAAGAGTGAGAGGGGCAGTTGCAAAATAGTCCCATTGAGAGATAGATTACCTTACGTTGTCTATCTCTTTTTTGAATAAAACCTGGCTGAAAATAAGAAGAACTGGCTCCTAGAGCCAGTTCTAATAGGTTATAATTGAGTTATGAGAAACAAATTAACCTTCTATAATTTTAACAGCACTAACAAATCTTTGCAAGTATCAATGAATTTTGAGGTAGTGTCAAATTACTGTAGGAAAAAATAATTAGAGATCCCCCACCACTTTTACTTGTTATAGACCACGTATACTCTTTAAGATCACAGAAGTGCCTGATTTCTTATCTTGAAGGTAGAATGGAACATTAGGAAGTACTCCACCCGATACCTGATTTGCCTTTCTAAGAACATGACGATCCAGTTTGAGAATACTAGCTTCCGTTCTTTTTCTCAAGCTTTCTTTTTTCAATTGCTCAAAGAAACTCCCGCCATTTTGGCAGAAAATCCGCATACTGCTCATGTGGATCAATCCATCCTTAGACCAGCCCATAGGTCTGGAACTCAGTCTATCGGAAAGCACGTGGCTTACATATCCCTCAGCACATAGGGGAAGTTAGAAACTTCCATCAACCTCTAAAAGCTTAGACATCAAGCTTTATGGATTTTCGAGGTATAGTTGGGCAGTCTGACTTGTGGTGCTGTGTGAGGGGAAGCGTTTAAGGCCACCAATTATATCCGATTAGTTCAATTATATCTTTTGATAGAGTCTGAAAAATCGATCGAAATATAAATTCTGTTAAAATAGTATATAATAAAGTTTAAAACTAAGCTTGTTTTTGATCTAAGTTCTGATATAATGAGTTAAACAGATATGTTCATGTTAAGGGGATGGTGTTGATAGATATTCAGAAGGTGGATAAGAAGTCAAGGGATATGTTGGCGTATCTTAATACTAACACTAAACTTACTAGTGCAACATTAGCTGACGCATTTAATCAACACTACAAAATGGATTTAGATGAAGCACTTGGAACTCTATCCTTTTTAGAAAATAAATCCTTAGTAAAGGTAAAAACACAAAACGATGAAGTTGCGATAATGATACAGGTAACCCATTCCGGTCGTACATATGAGCAAGAATTAATAGAACAAGAAAAAAGACAAAAGAAGAAACTTTGGTCAGATAGATTTTGGAATATCCTTACATTGATTTTAAGTAGTATCTTATCAATTGCAATTAATTTGATAATGAAATGGAGGTTTGATATATGAATAGAATATATGTTCCAATCGTGAAATGTAAAATGGGTGAGCAAAAGGCTTTACTTAATTTAGACGACAAAGTAAAAGCTAGAATTATTCCACTTATTGAAATTCCTCTATTTTCTCAAGCTATGACTAAGAAAGGTATAACTATTGAAGAGTTAATTTCATCTTTCTGGCCCGAAAGGAACTATTTTTTTTACTTCATGCCTGATTGGTATTCAGATTTTGAGGATTTTAATGATTTTATAGAAGATAAAGTCAAGCCTCTTTGTCAAGATAGTTGCGCAGTCCCAGTAATAGACTTAAGTCTTGTGGATTTTGTTAAGGATTGGTCAGATATTTCGAAAAATGGGGTTGCTATTCGACTAAGAAACAATGAGTTCGGGCATATAGAAGATATATTGAATCCGTTATTTAATGAAACTAAGTTAAAAAGAAATCAAGTACATCTGATATTTGACTTGCAATATATCGGAGAAAGCGACTTATTTTCTAAGATATCAGTGCTTAAGGCTGCTTTTTCCGATTTAGATAATGCAAGCAATTTTAGTTCAATAGTCATTTCCTGCGTATCTTTTCCTAGGCAGCTTCCTTCAATGGAAAGCAAAAAAATCTATCGTTTTAAAAGAATTGAGACAGAGATATTCGCAATGGCATTGAAACTGTCTGAACGTTTTAACTTTAATTATGTTTATTCGGATTATGGCCCTTCTGATATCGAAGAAAGTATCTTTGTTGTCGGCATGTCTCCAAATTTTAAAATTAAGTATACAACGTTTGATGACTATCTTTACATAAAAGGGATCCAAGTAAAAAGGGGAGGACTAGATCTAGGAAATGTCCGAGAATTAGCAAAAATATTGGTTGAGTGCAGTGATTTCTCAGGGGAGGACTTTTCTTGGGGAGATAAGAATATTTCTGATATTGTACTAGGTCTTTCGACTAATTCAGGTAATTTAACAACATGGGTAAGCTACTCAATGAATCATCACATAACATTTATTACTCAGCAGATATAACAACGGACTGGCGTAAGATAATATTCCTATCGCCAGTCCGTACGTTTTTTAAGTGTCTCCCTTGTATAATCTTTAATAACATGTAAAGGTAGACTTTCTATCGCCATTTGTCGTAGAATTCGTCTGTTCTTTCCTGATAGACCTTTAAACCCATATTCTTTTAGTAACAATTCTATTTCATTTCGCCAAAGCAATTCTAGAAGTGACTCTGCGCAAACAGCAGTATTTCTTCGACCTCTTTTTTTTTGTTTAAATGCTACATTTTGATTCTTATCATAATAAGCTATATATACACCCCACCAATCAGGAACATACTCTTCAATAACAGATTGGTACTTTTCCCCCACAACTATAAATACTTTATCAAAAGTTTTATTGTAGAATTTCTGCTGTAGGGGGAGGCGGTCCAATGTATCTGCATCACTTTTTATTTCATAACCATGAAGGTTTCCGTTAGCAACAGCAATATCTATTCTTGATAATCCATCACAAATCGCCATTTCAGGTATAATTCTATAGTCATGGCCTTCATTAAGACATAATATTTTTTCCATTAAAGGCTTTCGGATATCCTTATCTTTCATCTTATGCAATGCTTCTCTCCTTTCAAAAATCATTTTCAAGTGCGAGTCTAAGTCCAGTAAATAAATCTCAACTTCAAGTGCATCAGCAATCTTTTCAATATTCTATAATAAAATACTTCTTATGAACCTACAGTGCTAAGGGGTCATCCGAACCTAACCCCATTGGGGTGAAGGTTCGGAACATTATAAGTAGGCATTGCTTAGCTTTATCTGTACTAATTCAAAGAATGACCGTAGAAGTTATGTATTCTAATTCATCTCTATCAGGAATCCGATAATTAATGTAATCAAACTCAGACAAAGATATTGATAAATTAGGATAATAATTACTAAAAATAAAATTCACAAAACGATTGAAACATATGGGCTGTTGTATAACCATCCTACAGTCCTCGTGTTGTGTATGCATATGAGTTGAAGGGTGATCAAGAGTATTAATGCTGGAGTCGAAATCTATTCGTATAGGACTACGCATTTTTATTACATCAAACCACTTAGGATCGCTAAAAAAGTCATCCAAAATCTGGATAGGTGAATAACCGTCCAAAAGTAAATTCCCATAATTATATGGAGCAGGCCACCATAGTAGATTTTGGGATAGCAATATATTGTTCTGAAAAATAAAATTTGCACGTAATAATGATCCATCAAATAGCAAACTGTGATAACTGTTATTTCTTAAGATATGAAGATATTGCTCAAGTTTAGTAAATGACTCACCAGCATTACTTCTGTCAGAAACATGATTTTTCCATGTAATCTGACAGTCAGGGGATGTGTAATCTGGTATTGTCATAGAGTTGTAACACACAGAAAGATGCTGTAATTGTAACATCTCTAAAGTGCTATTAACTTGTTCAACAGTACTTTGAGCAAATTGATTGATAGTCCTTTTTCTCTTGGACATTTATTTTTTCCTTTTGAGAACATTCATAAGAACGTCTAACTCCGGCAGAATATCTTGATCAACTTCCCCTTTTTCAAGCATCGAAATAAGCTCCTCTGCATATGAACGAGCCTTTCCTTCTTTTTTTCTATCCTCATCAGTACGCTCTCTGTTTAACTTTCTAATTCTTTCCATCTCTATTTTTGTAGGATTTTTGAAGGATAGACGAAAATCAGATTTTTTACATTGATTAAACTCATGCTCAAGAGTATTGCTTTCCCCAACAACACAGATACGAACCCATGCTCTTGATCTAGTAATAGCTGTAAATAGAATATTACGAAGTTTAACTAACTCGGCTCCTTCAGAACAATACTCACTATTTAGAATATAAACCATGGGAGATTCGTTACCCTTAGCGCGAAAGATGCCTGAACAAGTAATACTATCTACAATCCTGAAAACATCTTGTTCGCTATTAACCCCGGCCAATATAGAATTAAGTCCAAACTTTTGCAAGTATTTTTGAAAAATAGTATACTCGCTTTTTGATGTGTATGCTTCAGGAAAAATTACAAGGATATCATCTGGATCTAACTGGTCAACAGAGATGTTCTTATTGATTTCTTGTGCCACCCATGTATATTGGGATATTTTGGATTCGAAATTCTTAAAAAGAATGCTATCATTTACATCGAGTAAGGACTCAAAGTATTTAGGAGTAGAAGCATTCTTTCTTTCAATAGTAACTTTACGCCCATGATCTAAGCGGCCGTCCACTACCGAATAACCAATATCTCTCCAAAGCCCCGGATTATCAAAGGTTTGGATTGGCAAACCATTATTTCGATTATTGTAGATTCCAAAGCCCAATGCGTGGGCTAAAGTAAGTGTCCATGGAGGATTACGATAACAAATTGGTAAGATAATATCACGTTGTGGTTCATTATCAACATTTTCAATATTGATGAGAACGTCTCCATTTTCATCAACGCCAAACATTTCTTGTAAGGAAGGCATCTCCATATCTGATAAATTTTGCAATTCGTCATATGCCCAAATAATTCGTTTGGGGGTTTTGACATCTTTATAAATGAGTCTAAAGAATGCGCTAGGAAGATCTTGAGCTTCATCTATGAGAATTGCATCATAAGTATTGCCAAGCTCATGTTGTTGTGCAAATGTTAACAATTCTTCACACATACCTATAAATGGATTGTTTCTACCAAATTTTGATATAGCGGATGAGAGAGTATGAACAGGAGCATTCAACTTTTGTGCCAAATTATAATAAACGCCTTCTTCTGAACGACTTCCCCATGCATGCTGTATTTTTAGAGTATTCCAATCTGGATTTTCTCCAGAAAAATCATTTACAAATTTTGTGATTAAATCATAATATTGTTGTTTCATCGAACGTGTATAATACGTAATTAATATTTTCCATTCTGGATGATGGGCGTGCAGATATGCTGCTTTTAGTGCTAAGACTATAGTTTTTCCAGTCCCAGCAAGTCCCCTAATTCTTTGTGGACCATTGGGCAATTCATACGCGGCCTTTTTTTGCCATTCATCCAAATTTGCAATCTCTTTCTCAATTTCCTTAATAATAAAACCACGAGAGCCTGAATGAGTTGCATTGACGCGTTTTTTTTGTGGCCGAATATTTGTAACCTTTTGCAACGCTTCACATAAGTTACGATAAAATGCAAAATCAAAATGGGGAAGTTTATTAATAGTTTCAACTAAGTTGTCTATTGTGGCAAAATAATAGTCAGTGTTTTCCTCATTGAGATTTATATTTTCTTTGGACAGTACAGTGATAATTATAGGGTTAAAAGCCAAACTTCTTCCTGTTCTTAATGATCCATACTTTTTCAGATAGAAATCAAGATGGTAATATAAAGCATCTTGCTCATCTTTTAACGATTGGACATCTAAAGCAGTATTCTCATAAATAAATGCAACCATCCCACATTTTTCAGTTAATAAAAGCGCATCAATAGTGATTTTACTATCAGCGCTAGCAGTTAATGGATATCCTAAATAAAGCGTTCCACTATCTGATTTTGAACTCATATATTTTTGAATCTCTAGTATAAGCGACTCTGTTTGTCCGGGGTTTGATACAACGCCTCTGACAATATCAAAACTCATAAACTCACCTCTTTATGCTGATTCCCTTTCTATTTAGACTTTTTTTTATTATAGCATATAGTATTTCAAAATGTATCACAAGTATGCCTATCTAAACCAATAAATAACTACTAATCTAAGCTAATCCACAATATGAATATGGCTTGAATTATTATGATTTGTTGTAGCTCCTGACTTTAATAGTTAACGTTAAGCCTTTATGGAAATAGCAAAAGGCATTCATTTCTAAACCTCCCATCGACATTTTATCTACTATGTTGTTGAACATACACTATTTTCCATAAGATTTTACGGCTTTTATAAAGTACATATTGATGATTGATTATTTACCAAATTTCTTTTTCGCTTGCTTGAATACACGTTGATACGTCTTCACATCAATATAGCTACAGAGGCATATTTGGAATGTGATCCGGATTCCATTGACGTCAAAGAATAATCTCGCTTAGACGATCAGGATTTGAAGTTTTGCTTGTCCTTGACCTTATTTTTATTAATCTGGGATGGTCACCTATTTCAGTTCAAGAGGTTCATAATCCAGATCTGTCTCAAAATAATAGTTTGTTATATCATAGCAGACCGGCGCACCGATACGGGCAACATTAATTGTAATGGATCTATGCATCTGCTGCTGAGTCTCTTTGGTAATCAAACAAAGTGAGTCTAGGGTGAATAAAAGAGTCGCTATGTTTGATTGAAAAGCTCCTTTCTTAAGTATTTCTTTCAGTTCTCTAAGATAATTAGGATTAGGGATTCCTAAATATTCTAGCTTACTCAATGACTTTACGATGTAGATTATCTTTGCCTTCATTGCGATATCTTTACGCGATGGATAAATACTGTACAGCTTTATGATTTTATGTAATCTTATAAAACATAATTTAGTACAATAGATGAAAAGTTACGTAATAATATGATTTCGAAAACAAATAATCATTTAGTATATATTTATAAGAAATAATGCAAAAATATAATTGATCTGGATATCTAATAAAGTCAGAATTATTTGTATATAAAATCAAAACCGCCGGCTTAGCCGGCGGTTTCCACTGACCCTATAAGGGTCTTTTGCCAGCAGCA
>RCMY010003580.1_pt1 | contig 13718 bp, 14 predicted proteins | sample 2041341 | NCBI WGS metagenome assembly RCMY01 (sample SAMN09708234, study PRJNA481090) | Marine sediment metagenome, whole genome shotgun sequencing project. | reverse complement strand
AACAGTTACATAGTTCGACTATGCGCCTGTTACCACGCCTTGAAGACGAACAAAAATCCGGCGCAATACCATCAAGTTATTTCGTTCCCGTTCCTAAGGAGTAATGCGCTTCGCCTCGGTCGAGTACCGTCACGCCCGCAATCCGCGCCGCCAGAAGCGCTTGGCGCCCGTCATCGAACGACCCGCGATAGTATTCATGGTTGCCGGGCACCACCACTGCGGGGCACCCCAAATAGGCTGCAGCCTGCTCTGCGTAGCGCAGCGTGGAGACATCGCGTCGTGATTGCATTCTGCCGACATCGCCGGCCAGGATGAGGAGGTCTACAGTTCCGCCAAAGCTGGAGAGGTCGGGGCCGATCGCAAGCGGCTGAATGTCGGTCCAGCCAGGTCCCGGGTCCTGTTCCCGAATCTCGATGTGAATGTCGCTGTAATACAGCAGCTTGGACATTGCCCTTATCCCCGAGCGCGACTCCTCAAGCAGCGTGTGAGCAGGTCGAGCGCCGTGTTAGCGAATGCGTATAGTCATCCAGCCACCATCGCGTGGGCCGGAGCGGCGCCCATTACGGCGCTAAGCGCCATGCCTGGCGCACAAAAAAAAGGGCGGTACCCGGAGGCACCACCCTTTTATTGGCCTTAAACCCCAGGGTTTGTTAGCCAGATCGCGCCCTAACGATCAGAGCGCTACGATGTTCTCTGCCTGCGGGCCCTTTTGGCCTTGAGAGACTGTGAACTCAACCTTCTGACCTTCGGCCAGGCTTTTGAAGCCCGAGCTGGAGATGGCGCTGAAGTGAGCGAAAACATCGGGACCAGATTCTTGCTCGATAAAGCCAAAACCTTTCGAGTCATTGAACCATTTTACGGTGCCAGTTGTAGTAGACATAATAATATCCTATTCATTCAAGAGTAATTGCAGCCTTTTGATAAGGCCATTTGGCTGGAAGTGTTGCTATGACTTATGAAAAACAGGACGAGGTAACTACAGAAGGGACTTCGAAATGGTGGGCATAAATATAAAAACGTACTTTCAAGCTAAGTGAAGTATATACCTCGATGCTAATTAGTCAAGGTGGTAGTGCAGAGAAGGTAGCACTCAGCCGGTGTTGCCAATTCTGCCTCGACAACCCGGCGCAGCAGGCTTCCTGTTTCAGGTTTCGCTGTAGGGGAGCTCAGGTTAATGAATGAAAGCTGCAGACAATCTGAGGAGCACGGTCCGCCCGGTACCACGATCAGGTAAGCGTCGTTGGCTGAACCGCTGTCACAGGCAGCCCGGTGTTCAGCGGGATCGTTGTCGAATTGGTTGCCCAGGCAGCGACCCTAGCCCGAATACTTCGCGGCGCAGTGCCCACAGCCGTGCCGGACTCATCTCCAGACCGATGATAAACAGCAGCAGTATAATACCCAACTCGGTGAAATGCCGTACTTAATCGACATGGGTGGTCACATAGGGACCGGGTGAATGCGGCCCAACCACGATGCCAGCCACAAGCATTGGGCATCAATTTCGAGGTCAAGTCGTGGGCTGACACGGAAAACCGCCAATATGCTGGCCTGCTCTTGCTCGAACCGGGCGTCGCCGCGCTGATTAAGCCGAACTACCACAGTGATGAATACGACCGGCAAACAGGTATCGCGGCGCGGTGTTATATTCGCAGCATAGCCGCGCAGCCACCGCTGGCGTCCAGGCTGGTGCAAGAGATGCCATTGTCGGCCGCGGCGCAAACCGACGATGAGATTGTTGCTTTTTACCGACAAAATGGTCAGCCGGGATTCTACGCCAGCGGAACCTGTGCCATGGGTAGCGATAGCACAGCTTCTGTCGTGGACGGGAGTACTCGCGTCCACGGCGTCGTTGGGCTGCGCGTGGTCGATTGCTCCATTTATTCGGAAATGCTGTCAGGCGTTACCAACGCATCTATTATGGCCATTGCCATGCGTGCTGCCGAGAGGGTTTTCGACGATCAGAGGACATAACAGAGTTTCCAGCAGAACATGGGGGTAATCCCCACGTTTGAATATTACGACACGATTGTCACGGTCGATTATCGTGTGGGTGATATGATCCTGTCGGAGTGAAAAATAATTTGATTATACTCACTTAGGGTTAATCCGCAGCAACGCCAAAAAGGTTCCTGCCTATCGATGCGGCTGATCTACTCCTTGATGTTAACCGACGCGCTTCCGCTCAGCCAATGCGTCGAGGCTGAGTTCGGCCGCGAGGATGCGCTCCGCAGTAGCGAAGTCCTCGGGCGCCAGCAGGTCGACAGCGGGACGGCCTGTGAGGCTAGCCGTCAACGTTGAACCCGCCGTGGTGGCGGTCGCCCGCCCGGCAATGAAGGACGGCTGCAGATCGAATGCTTGCATGACACCGAGCGCCGCGTAGGGGTCACTCGCACATAGCACCACGGCCCGGATGTGGTCGCCAAGCAAGCGAATCGCAGTTTCGCCGTTGTAGGGCTCGAGTGGCGACGCTCCCGCTTCTACGACCACGACGTCGGCCTGCAAAGCACCGATCCGTGCCAGCAGCGGCGTTGTGGCCTGCTCAAACTCTTCGGCTGACACAACAGTTGACGGCAGGCCAGCATCGACGAAGTCGAGGATCCAGCGTGCCCCCGCGTCGCGCATTGCCAGTACATCGCGATAGCGGCCGACACCGGTCAGTTTCGCAGCCGCGACATTCAGCCCACGCTTGGTCAGAATTCGAATAAGGCGCGCCGCGGCAAGTGTCTTGCCGGCATCCATTGATGTGCCAACAATGAGCACCACCGGAGTATCGAGGCTGGCAGCGGGGGCCGCTGCTGCAAAGTCGCGCATTTGCGTTGCACGTCCGTCGCGCATCACATGCCCCAGATAATGCAGCGGTGCCAGGGTATCTGCAAACGGCGACCGCGACGTACACTTACCCATCAGCCCCGCAATACTCAGCAGATCCAGCTCAATGGGCTGGTCGTCATGCGCTTCCTCGACGGCCTCCCAGGAGCCAACGACTTCGAGCGTAGCGGACCGCCGACCCAGTGCGCCGATCAGATGGTCACCGGCAAACAGCTTGGCGACGCGGCCATTGCGCAGCTCGACCTCATAGTCACGGTGCATGACATTATCGCGCACGCAGCACGCAATATACTGGCCGTTGCACCAGCGATCGCGCGGCAATGGCGTTACATTGAACGCCACCTTATCGAAGTCTGCAATGCGAGTGAGGCAGGGTAAAACATGGTGATCGGTTTCAACGGTCTGCATCGGTAACTCCCTTGTCTGTGGCATCGATGGGTTGCATCAACAACAGGGTTAACAGGGCCGCGCGCTCGGGCAGGGTGTCGATAAGCACGCGTTCGTCGAGCCGGTGGGCACCGTCACCGACGGCACCGAGACCGTCGAGCGTGGCGCTGAGCAGGCTGGTAAGGTTGCCATCGGAAGCGCCGCCAACTACCGCTGATTCGAGTGGTATGCCGAGCTCGCCGGCGATGCGCTCGGCGTGCCGCCACAGCTTGAGGTTTTGTTCAGTCGCCTCCATCGGCGGACGCCCGAAGCCGCCGGTCACCTCGATGGTGACTGCCGGGTTGATCGGAGTGAGTCCGCGGATGGTGACATCAGCGTTCGCAGCCTCGGCGAGTGTCGTGGCCCTGACCTCGACCTGAGCTGTAGCCATGGGAGCGATCACGTTTGGCCGCAGCCCGCCATCAACCGTGCCGACATTGACCGTGGTGCCTGTTGCAGGGTCGTTCATCGCGAACAAGCGTTGAATCTGTTGGGCGATTTCCAGCACCGCGCTGGCGCCCGCCTCGGGATCGAGCCCAGAATGTGCGGCAACCCCCGCGACTCGAATCAGATAGCGGCCAACACCTTTTCGACCGACCTTGAGGCTCCCGGCAGGACCAAAGGCCCCCTCAAGTACGAACGTTCTTACTGACAGGGCCGCAAGCAGGTTGATCCAGCGGCGCGAATCCGGGCTGCCAATCTCCTCATCAGCATTGGCGAACACGATCACGTCGGCCGGCGGTTGCAGGCGCATCTCGCCCAGGCAACGCAGCGCGAAGATCAACTGCACGAGCCCACCCTTCATATCGAACGAGCCAGGTCCGCTGACCCAGGTTCCATCATCCAGCGGGGTCGGTCGGGTTGCCGTCTCACCAGTGGGCCACACCGTGTCGTAGTGACCGAGAACCAACTGCATGGGTTTTCGCCGCGTTCGGTTCGCAGGCACCGCTAACAGGTGATCTCCAGTGCCGACGGCCCGAACCTGCCGGCAGCGCCGACCGCTGTCAGTCAGCTCGGCCTCCAGCGCGTGACGCATCAACGCGACGCGCTCGGGTTCATCCGACGGCGAATCGATTTCGATGAAACGCAGCAGCATCTCAAGCATGGCCTCGCGTTGACCGCGCAGCCAGTTGAGCACGGCTGCCGGGTCAGGTCCGGAAACTTTCGCTGTAGCCGCCATCATCGCATGAACCCGGCGGGGAAGGGGAACGAGTAGCTCTTGGCAACCGCAGCGAATCTGTCGGGGCTCAGATAGGCGAGCAGAGGGTGTGCAGCGATGAGGTCGGCGTCGTCTACGTCGGGGGAACGAACATTCCAGTGCGGAGCTGACGCGGCTACCACCTTGCCGGCAATCAGATCGTGCTCGCCGAACCCGGTGATGATGCGTTCCAGCCGGCACTCGAGCCACAGCGACGCCGCGTCGACCAGCGGTGCGTCGACCACGCGGGCGGCATGCGTCTGCAGCATGGCGAGTCCATATTTTTCGTCGTTGATGCGCGGCGCGGCCGCCTGCCCAATCGCCACCGCCTGGTCCGGCGAAGGATAGCTCACCGTAAACTCACCGGTGCGCGTCACGTTGGCGTGAGTGCGGTGTGCGGCTGTGCAAATAAACCCGTAATCGTCGACCCAACCGAGCGGCATTGCCTGGTGCTTGGGAGCGAGATCGATACTTCCGTCGGCTTCACGAGTGCCCACCAGAACAAGTGGCGCGATTAGGAAAACCTGTGACCAGACCCCTCTGTCCCCGGTGGTTAAATCGATTATCAAGTCTTTATCGCGCTGCATATTTCGCCTCCTCTGGCTCTACAGATTAGTGGCCTGCTAAACAGGCAATGCTACGATTCTTGCGCTATGCAATGTACGCATTGTGGTGCTGTACCGGCAAGCATAATCATAAGCGGGTACGGTTTGCCATTGGGGATGTCCCGCAGCGTAGTGTGGCAATCACGTACCCGAACAATGCAACGCAACTGCGGCGTTTACGCATTGCTCAACTGCTACGCGTCGATATGCACCGGTGCATCCGTGCTAGACATACACACTTGCTGGCAGTGCAGGCAGCGCTTTGCCGTCGGATAAGTGGCGAGACACCACACCGATCGCTTACGGCCGCGATGCATCGCTAACCAATGGCACAAAGCGCACGGCACCCAGGTCTTGCTCGACAAACTCTTGCTCCGCAACGCGCTCTATGCGTAACAAATGTTGTGAGTGCTCTTTTCCCACCGGTATGATCAATCGACCGCCAATCGCAAGCTGGGCTTTTAGGGGCTGCGGCACTTGCGCGGCGCGAGCTGGCACCAGAATGGCGTCAAAGGGGCTGTGCTCCAACCAACCGTTGCTACCGTCGCCAGCTTTGATAATTATATTGTGATAGTTCAACCGCCGCACACGTTCGGCGGCGAGCTTCGCAAGCTCGGCGTGCCGTTCAATCGCGTAAACCACGTTTGCAATCTGGCCAACCACCGCCGCTGCATAGCCGGAACCGGCGCCCACTTCAAGCACGCGATCATCTGGCTGTATGTTGGCCGCGTCGATCATCAGTGCAACAATGAACGGTTGTGAAATAGTCTGCCCCGCTTCAATAGGCAAGGGGCCGTCATGGTAAGCCATTTGGCGGACTTCTTCGGGTACAAACTCTTCACGTGGTACAGCCTGCATAGCTTGCAGTACCGACGGCGAGTCAATGCCTCGGGCGCGTATCTGCTGTTCAAGCATTTGCTCGCGGCTATCACTGAACGCGTTTTGTGTGCACATAACTCTGTTTGCTCATTGCTGTTTGCTAATTAATGATTAATTGGCCGACTGGCTGGTGCTGCCGTTGCGAAATGTCCGTAATCAGGACTCTACAATAACTACTTTCCTGGAAAAGATTGATAAAGTAGCGAAAAAGGCGAGTGTATCCAAATTCCTTTGCCTGGTTGTTGATAGAGATCAAGGAGCACCTCTAATAGTCGCTTGCGCATGCGTGGATCATGAGACAGCGTGCTGCTGAACCCGGACGACAGCGTCGAATGAGTGGTGCGAAATCTAGCGGTGACCCTTTTGATTTGCTGCAAGGTTAAACCCTCGGGCTTGCACCATACTGGAATCAGTCTCACTTAATCTTCTGGCAATAGGGAAAAAGAATATCTTCCTGCATTGCTATTTTTCAATGTCTTTTGCCGCACAAAAGCTGATAATGTGCGTGCTGAACTGAAACAGATATTGTCACAGAGAGGAAGCGAATTATGACGAAGAACATGGGAACCACAGACCGCGCTGTCCGCGTGGTAGTTGCTATTGTCATTGCAGGGTTGTATCTCACCGGCACCATTAGCGGTGTTACTGCCACCGTACTGGCTATTATTGCCGTGGTGCTGTTTTTGACCAGCTTGGCGGGCACCTGCCCGGCGTATATGCCGTTTCATATTTCGACCCGCAAAAAATCCTCGCCGCCGCAGTGATATTAGCAGTCGCTTATGGCTGAATGGCATTTCCTTAAGTTTTGGTTCGCGATCTGATTGCCGCGACTGATCCCGATCAATTCCATGATTTTGATAAGCGTAAATTTACGTCCGGGGGGCTATCGCAGCAACTCCGCACGCGAGCGGATTTGGAAGATTGACTCTGGCAAAGCGCAATTTAGTGAGCCAACGGTACTGTCCGCTCCTGGCCAAACCACAAAGGAAAAAAACCACAAAGGAAAAAGAGTACACGCTGGTCACATTGCGCTTTAATAATCAGTTCAATACCACAGTTTACGGGTTTTCCGACCGACTGCGCGGCCTCTCTGGATCGCCGGACAGCGTGCGTTGACACTATTTGCGCCTTTGAGTCGTACTTGTCTGTATATGGTGGCAATGAAAGAGACTCCGTCAGACCAGCAGGTATATACCATCGCAAACGAGCCAGAGTAAATTCTGACTGGCGCTATTGGTGCGTCAATAGCGCCAGTCGACTGCTGTACCCTTGCCGTCATGCTCGATAACGGAGTTTCCCTAGTAGATCAGAGTTTGGCCTTGCGCAGATAGGGAAACACCTCTTCGACTTTGCCGTATTTCTTTCTGGCATCCTCGGTCGACACCGATGTCGGTACGATCACATCGTCGCCCGGATTCCAGTTGGCCGGGGTAGCGACGTTTTCCTTTGCTGCGGTTTGCAGTGCATCGAGTGCGCGCAGTATCTCGGCAAAATTGCGCCCCACGTTCATCGGGTAGGTCATGCTGAGCTTCAGCTTTTTGTCCGGCCCGACGATGTACACTGCACGTACGGTAGCACTGTCGGCCGGAGTGCGGCCATCCGGCAGATAAGCCTCGGCCGGCAGCATGTTATACAGTTTGGATATTGCCAGTGATTCATCGGCAATGATGGGGAAGTCAACATCTGCGCCGCTGTATTTTTCGATATCGCCTATCCATTTTTTGTGATCTTCGACACCGTCGATTGATATACCGATGACTTTGGTACCACGCTGCTGCCATTCATCGCGCAGCTGTGCAACAGCGCCGAACTCGGTGGTACAAACCGGGGTAAAATCTTTCGGATGACTGAACAAAATTGCCCAGCTGTCGCCAATCCAGTCATGGAAGGTGATGCTTCCCTGGCTGGTCTCGGCGGTGAAATCAGGTACTGTATCGTTAATACGCAAACTCATGTAGATCTCCTTCATGCGGGTTGAGAGAGGATGGAAATATTCCCTCTATGGTTGTTCCAGAAACGCCAACTTCGTCTACCGGGCAAAAATTCAAATATCTGAAATCTCGTCGCTGCAACTTGAGGGTACCAACTATCTTACCAGTCTAAAAGCCGAAAGGGATGAAATATTGTCGTAGTGCGATCATCTTTCGTAATGCGGGTATCATCTGTAACTAATCGATTAATTTAGCGATGACTGGAAGCAGCACGCAGGTGAAAGCGCCCTGAAGATATGTATCAAACAGCGCAGGGCAAATGGCACGATTGCTGCTTTGCGCAGTCACAGAATTGAAACTACTACCCGGAGGGGGCTTTACGTTATGCCAAACAGAGGTTTTCGGCTGGCTACGATTGCCGGCATAGAAATAGCATTAGACTGGAGTTTGCTAATTATTTTTTCTCTGATCACTTTCGTGCTGGCGACCGCTGCCTTCCCCGCCTGGCACCCTGAATGGTCGGCTGGCCTGACGTGGGGCACTGCCTTGTTGGCCGGCGTGTTGTTTTTTGCGTCGATACTGGTCCATGAGTTATCGCATGCCCTTGTGGGTCGCGTTCACGGCATCGAAGTGCCGCGTATTGTGCTGTTTATCTTCGGTGGCATGGCGCAAATGCGCAGCGAGCCGAAAGGCTGGAAAGCGGAGTTCTACATGGCCATCGTTGGCCCGCTCACCAGTCTGGCGCTAGGTGGGTTGTGCTTGTTGGCAGCCGGCTTGATCACCGGTTCGATTGAGGTGGACCCTGAGCAGTTGGAGCAGGCGCTGGCCCAACTAAGCCCCGCGGCGACCCTGCTGATGTGGCTCGGCAATATCAATATCATTCTTGGCTTGTTTAATTTAGTGCCCGGTTTTCCTCTCGACGGTGGTCGCGTGCTGCGCGCGGCGATTTGGGGCATAACGGGTGATTTGCGCCGCGCCACCAATCTTGCGTCGCGAGCGGGTCAGCTGTTCGCCTGGTTATTAATCGCCACTGGCTTCGCGATGTTGCTGGGCGTGAGCGTGCCTGTTTTTGGCGGTGGTTTTGTCAATGGTCTTTGGCTGGCGCTCATTGGCTGGTTCCTCAACAATGCTGCGCTGACCAGCTATCGGCAGCTACTGCTGCGCGAAGCGCTGCAGGATGTAACCGTGGCGCGCGTGATGCGCTCGCCGGTGCGATGCGTCGCCCCAGAGCTATCGGTTGCTGCGTTTATTGATGATTACCTGCTGGGCAGCGTCCAGCGTGCTTTTCCGGTAGTAGAGGGTGAACAACTCGTCGGCCTGGTATGTTTGGATGATGCGCGGCGTACCGAGAAAGCGCTGCGCGCCAGTAGCGACGTAAGAGATATCATGACGCCGCGTGAGCGCATTGCCAGTGTCACACCCGACGCTGATTTGGCCGCTGCGATGTCGACCCTGGCGGAGAAGAACGTTAACCAGTTGCCGGTGCTGGACGGCGACCGCGTCGTCGGCCTGTTAACCCGCGAGGAAGTGATGAAATGGCTGTCGTTGCGTGGCAACAGCGACAAACTGAAGAAGTTGTATCAGGTATAAAAACGGTGCGGCAAAAGAGGCTAAAACGGTGAGCCTGATCCGCAACTGCAAGACCGCCTGCTGCTACCCAGGCTCAACGCCTGTATACAGTGCCTGCAAGCGGGCATCGTTGACACTGCCGATGCGCTGGGCGCAGCGATAATTTTCGCCACTGGCTTCGCGCCATTTCGAGGCGAACCGTTGCACTATGCACGCCAGCGAGGCTACGCCAACATAGCCAACACGCTGGAAAAACTGGCAGCGCAGTTCGGCGAGCGCTTCCAACCGGTACGAGGTTGGCCCTAAAAGTAGCCGTTCTCTTGATTCATGTCATCGGTGAACACAATAAAGTGCTTATGCTGTAAGGTGAAATTTGCGCATGCCGCAGTAGAACTGCTGACAGCCAGAAAGATGGCCGATATTCTCGGCGTCACCCAGTAAAGCGTCAGTCGTATTCTGGCCACCTACAGAGATTAATGCGGTAAGAAATCAATCGAGTCTCTCCTCATCGAGCCCAAAGTGCTGCAGTGTAGCGGCGACGCTGTCGGCCAGCCTTGCCAGCAGCCGGTCGAACGCACCCACCAGCCCAAAGTAACCTTGCATAGTGTTGGCCTCCCGTAGCACCAACTTGCGGATTGGCGTCAGCGCCTGGCCAGCGCCGTTCAGCAGCGTCCAGTCGGCGTCCAGCAGCGCTGCAGCGTCGGGCACGGCATGCGACTCGTTCAGCGCGTCGGAGTTGACCACCCGATTGATACCTTGCAGTGCGGCCAGCGCCTGATTGACGAAATCAGAGATCGGCGGCTCTTCGATGCCATGGCGCAGGCGGGCGCAGACGGTTTTAGCCAAGCCTGTTCGGGCTGCCATGGCACGCCCGATAAAGATCCAAACCAGGGGTTCAAGCCTGCCCCTTCGCAGCTGGCGGATGCCAGCAGGTTGTCACCGATAGCCACAGCTCAATGCGGATGTCCTGCGTCGTAGTGTGGCGATCACGTACCCGAGCAGTGCGACGCAATTGCTACGTCTACGCTAATCGCTGCGGTGTTAATAATCTTCCAGCCGCTGTGCGTCCCTGACGGTGAGCATTGCTTCGTGGTGCTCCAGCTCGAGTAAGTTGGCGAATACTTCACGCACTGATTCAGCCGCAGTCAGGCCGCTCAGTTCGCGGTAGATGCCAATCAAATAATCGTGCGTTTTAGCCGTAAGCTGTACGATATCCATCACCTCAGCTTGCTGCAGGTCGATCTTTAATTCCGCCAGCGAGGCAGGAAGTTTCAGCTCGGGTGCTTGATCCAGCCAGGTGTTAAGCAAGGCATCGGCGGCGTCGGCTTCGTACGCCTGCACGGCGTTTTGCAGCGCGGATTCGTGATCGGCCAGGTATTGCAGCAATAGCGTAATTCGCTCCCGGGTTGATTGATCCGCAAGCTCAGTATAGCGTTGTGCCAGATTTTCATGGACGACTTGAATCCATTCGAGTATTTCACGAACTTGCCGAAATTGCATAACTTTTCCTCTATGTATTGGCTATGATGCGCCGAAATTCATCGCCGCCGATGACTTCTTTCTCCTGCAGCGCTGCCACCAGTGCATCCAGCGTCGCTTTTTTGTCGCGCAGAATATTGCTAGCGCGCTGTTGCGCCTCTTCCACCAGAGCGCGTACTTCGCTATCGATTAGTTGCGCCGTCGCGTCGCTGTAGTTACGATCTTCCGGCCCCGAAACACCGAGGAAGGCAAGCTGCTGGGCTTTACCGTAGGTCAGCGGGCCCAACTCGTCGCTCATCCCCAATCGGGTGACCATGCCACGGGCGATCTCCGAGGCGCGCTCCAGATCATTAGCGGCACCGGAGGATACATCACCAAATTCGATATCCTCCGCCACCCGACCACCGAGCAGGATAGCCAGCTGATCTTTTAATTCGTCTTTGGTCGACAGAAACTTTTCTTCCACGGGTAGCTGCAGGGTATAACCCAGCGCTGCGACACCGTGCGGGATGATAGATACCTTGTGTATCGGGTCGCCGGTCGGCACGCTAGCCGCAACCAACGCGTGGCCCGATTCATGGTAGGCAATGCGGTGTTTTTCGGCCGTGTTGATCACGCGGTGCTTTTTCTCCGGACCGGCGATCACGCGATCAATGGCTTCTTCAAAGTCCTGCATGCCGATGACCGTGTTGTTTTTCCGCACTGCGCGGATAGCCGCCTCGTTGGCAATGGTGGCGAGATCGGCGCCGACGAAACCTGGTGTGCGCTGCGCGACCACGCGCAAATCAATTTCGGCATCCAGTGTCATATTGCGGGTATGCAGTTTGAGAATTGCCAGTCTTGCCTCCAGATCGGGCTTGTCCACCACAATCTGGCGGTCGAAGCGACCACCGCGCAACAAGGCCTTGTCGAGAATTTCGGGTCGGTTGGTTGCAGCCAAAACGACAACGCCGGAAGAGGGGTCAAAACCATCCATCTCGCTAAGCAACTGATTGAGGGTTTGCTCGCGCTCGTCGTGGCCACCCATTTGCGGGCCGACTCCACGCGCGCCGCCGATGGCATCCAGCTCGTCGATAAAAACAATGCACGGCGCTTTAGTACGCGCCTGGTCGAACATATCGCGCACCCGGGCCGCACCGACGCCGACGAACATCTCGATAAATTCCGAGCCGCTAATACTGAAAAACGGCACGCCGGATTCGCCGGCTACCGCTCTGGCGAGCAGGGTTTTGCCGGTGCCAGGCGGCCCCACCAACAATACTCCCTTGGGCATGCGCCCGCCAAGCGACTGAATACGCGTGGGGTCTTTGAGAAAATCGATCACTTCCTTTAGCTCTTCCTTGGCTTCCTCGGCACCGGCAACGTCATCAAACGTGACTTTAACGCCGGTCTCGGCGTGAATATGCACGCGATTGCCAACGTTCAGCATACTCGCACCCAGGCCGCCGCTCATGCGCTTTGCCATAAAGCCCCACAGTAAAAACAGGAAACCGAACGGCAATACCCAGCTGAACAGGAAGTTGCTCAACCAATTTGACTCGTGGCGCACCACAAATTTAACGTCGTGTTTACTGAGCTTCTCCGCCAGCTCATTATTGGCCAGCGGCACGGTTGCAAACACTTTTGGCTGCCGAGTGTTGGAATCGGTTGTTGTCAGCGTGCCGCGAATGTACTTTTCGCCGATGGTGGCTTCCTTAATTTCGTCTTTTTCCAGGTGCTCGAGAAACTCGCTATAGGGTATGACGGCAGTCGATGATTTCTCCGTAGCCTGCCACACCCACATGGAAATAACCAAAAACAGCAGGTAAATCCAGGTAATATTTTCCGGCTGCTGCCAGTATTTGCGCGATTTAGGCTTATTGAGTTCAATATCAGGGGCTTCCTTATCTGCACGCAGTAAAGATTTATTTAGCTTCGTCATAGTTCATTTCCACGTCACAATGCACGTGACTATTGCTCAATTTAAGCGCATGCATGGCAGACTCAAACAGACATTATGCTCGTAAAGATTCCAATTTGTGAATTGGGGATGGTACTTAGTGGGTACATCGCGCGGTATAAGGTATTCGGGTCACATGGTTGGAAACAGGTACACGAGTGTATGAACATGACCTACGAAATTTCATTAGGCTTTTCTTCCGTTTTTTCACCTTTGTGGCACTGGTTTATAGCCCGCGACGCTGCCTTATGGCACCGCGCTGACTAAAGTGGGAATTTTACATAGATCTACTTGTTCTGCGATCGCGTAGCCTGCCTATCTAAAACAATCCAGTAGAAATTCTGACGCAAGGCGTTAAAACGGCAAAGAATTTGACGCAACATTTTGATAGTAACTGCACGGTTAGCTGATTGTTTTATGAAGCATCATGTTCTCGGGGGAGAATAATATTATGCCAGTCAAGAACTGTTTTATTTTTGATGAGCAGGTCGACCAGGCGGCGAATTTGGCCAGTTTGTGCGAGGCGGCTTGCGTAGAGTCACTGAAAGGGTATCGAAATGAGTAATAACCATGACATTCCCCATTCCGACGCACCCGCTGGCGGCTGGGGTTCGATGCAAGGCATTGTGCGTATCTACGGCGAGAGCTGGGCGACGCCTGCGGCCGTCGATACGTTGCGGCGTCAGAACAAGCCCGGCGGCATGCAGTGTATGTCCTGCGCCTGGCCCAAGCCTGCCAACTATTCCGCCTTCGAATTTTGCGAAAACGGTGCGAAAGCAACCCTCTGGGAACTGACAAGCGAGGGGTGCTGCGTCCTTTTAATGTAATATGTTATACGTTGTAGTTAATGCTGATTATTAACA
>RCMY010003579.1_pt1 | contig 13720 bp, 17 predicted proteins | sample 2041341 | NCBI WGS metagenome assembly RCMY01 (sample SAMN09708234, study PRJNA481090) | Marine sediment metagenome, whole genome shotgun sequencing project. | reverse complement strand
GTGGCCTGCCCGGTGACGACGAGGACGAACAGGCCCGCTATATCGAGGCGACCGTTGTGGGCGACAAAGGTGCTGTGCGTCTGTGCGGGCTATACCTGCCCAACGGCAATCCGGCACCGGGGCCGAAATACGATTACAAGCTGGCGTGGATGGATCGTTTGCGCGCCCGCGCTCGGGCGTTGCTGGCCGAAGAAACACCGTTCCTCATGGCGGGCGATTACAACATCATCCCCCAGGACGAAGACGCCGCCAACCCCGATGGCTGGCGCGAGGACGCGCTGTTTTTACCGCAGTCGCGCGAAAAATGGCGCGCCTTGGTGAACCTTGGTCTGACAGACGCCTTCCGCGCCCGCACGCAAGCGCCGGGCCATTACAGCTTTTGGGATTATCAGGCAGGCGCGTGGAACCGGAACAACGGCATCCGCATCGATCATTTTCTGCTGTGCCCCTACACCGCCGACCGGCTGCGTGATTGCCAGATCGACAAGGAAATTCGCGGCTACGAAAAGCCGTCGGATCACGTACCGGTCTGGGTGGATCTGGACCTCTAAACGCGCGCGACCACACAGCGTGTAACATGCCACCCGCGGCTGGCGGCATAGCAGCCCCCATGCGCAGCGCCGTGATATCCCAGCTTGATGGGCAGGCAGACCGGCAAACAGCCAAGGCGCGACCTGCTGCTGCACTGTCTGACGTCAGCCCCTATGGCTCCAAATGGCAGTATTTGATATGAGAGTGTTTCTGGCTCATCGCAACCACCGAGAAGTGGATGAGGAGAAAGACACCGACAGCCCCCGCGATAGGATCGTCAAGGATGTCAAACGGGCTATCACTGCCCGCGAGCCCTGATCTTTCAACGAGGGCGCGACGACTGAAACCGCAATTGAATCCTCAAGTTCCTTGAGTTTGCGCCTTTCGCACACATGGTGCGCATGTGCTGCCGGGCAGTGATTTCCCGTCCGCGACATTCCAGGGATCATCGTGTCACACCGAAGAGGTGCCGCAGGTTGCCTGGACCTCCGCCAAGGTGGGAGGCGATGCCGTGGCGGCACGGCATCCCGACCTTGCCTTTTCCCTGCCCGCAAGCGTCGATTACATCTGCGACAAACAGGAGAGCCATGCCGGATCCATGCAGGTCTATAACGCATCCAGCGGGGCGCTGCACGTCGACGATAGCTTCAACGTGCGACCACTACTGAAAGTCGTGCGCCAGGTGCTGTCGGTGCCGCAGATCGGCTTTCGCGCCAGTCTTCCCGACGCGCTGGATGACAGCCCGAACGCCTGAGCGCGGCTCTGGCTGGTACGGTGGCGTCGCTCCTGACCGGATCATCGTGATCCTTATGGGGGCGCGCGCCTTGAATCCCGTCTGGCTCTCTGTTTGAGGGCCAGTTTGAGGGCCAGTGTGCGTTTCAATCCGGTGCAATGCGACCTCAGTGCCGAGCGCTGAATCCTTGTTAATCTGAAAATCCACACGCACTGACTTTGGCCGGGAATCCGGACGCGCCTGTCGGATTGTGTTGTGATGCCGCCCCTTGAGCCGTCACCGGCGCTAAAGCGGTTGAAGCCCGCTTTTCACGTATATATGGAGCGACAGAGCGTTAGTTAATTGATTGACTAATAAATGCCCAAGTAAGACGCTCGGCGGGTTACTGCAGGAGGCCGCGCGATGAACGTCGACACCATTCGTACCACGGGGGTTCGGTTACCGGCGCTGGTCGGCAGCTTCGGGCGCGAGGCCGCGTCAATGCTCCGGTACTTTCCTGCCGTCCGGCCCTCCCTACCGCGAAATGCCTGACGCCTGCCGTAAACCACTGGACCCGATCAAGGAGTACCTGATGTCAGAAGCATATATCAGCAAAGCCGCCGCACCATCCACCACGCCGGAAATTCGTCCGGTGTGGTGGATGGTGCGGCAGGCGTCGATGATGGCCTCGGAGGGCTATGTGAAAAAGCACGGAATGAAGCCGCGGGCGCGCATTGTCGCAACGGCCAACATGGGTGACGATCCTACGCTGATGCTCAATGCCCCCGTCCCTGCGGCGCGAAAGGTTCTGGCGAAAGCGGGCCTGACGACTGACGACTGACGACTGACGACTGACGACTGACGACTGACGATATCGATGTGTACGAGATCAACGAAGCCTTTGCTGTCGTTGCCGAAAAATTCATCCGGGATCTCGATCTGAACCGCGCGAAGGTCAACATCAACGGCGGGGCGATCGCCCTCGGCCATCCGATCGGCGCGACCGGTTCGATTCTGATCGGCACCTCACTGGACGAGCTTGAACGCTCGGGCGGGCGCTACGGGTTGATCACCATGTGTGCTGCGGGCGGCATGGCCCCCGCGATCATCATCGAGCGGGTTTGACAGCGCCTGACGCGCCCTTTGAAATCTACATGAAGGAGACAAATGAATGAAACTGGATACCTCGATCTCGGCGGTCATCACCGGCGGTGCATCCGGCCTCGGCCTTGCAACGGCGAGGATATCCGCCTTGACGGTGCAATTCGCATGGCGCCGCGCTGAGTGCAGGCCAAACCGGATCGGGTAGCCGTCGCGGGACCTCTCGCCAGGCCCGAATAAACACGCAGATGTGTCCGCCCGGTCGGACCCATACCGTCACGCAGGAGAACGCTATGACCCACACGGAACCAACCCGCAGCACGGGCGCGGAGGATCTGAATGATCTCTGGACCGGTGATTTTGAATATACAGCCGTCAGGCGCGACGGACATGTTCTGGAAGTCACGATTGACCGGTCAGATCGCTACAACGCGCTGCACGGTCCTGCCCACCATGAACTTCACGAGATTTTCAACGCCTCCGACAAGGGTCCCGACCTCTGGGTCGCTATACTGACCGGTGCCGGTGACAAGGCGTTCTGTTCCGGAAACGACCTGAAAGCGACCAGTGAAGGGCTCGACATTCTGCCCGGTCCCACCGGCTTTGGCGGTATTTGCGACCGCTGGGGGCGCGAAAAGCCGATCATTGCTGCGGTAAACGGAGTGGCCATGGGGGCGGCTGCGAAATCGTTCTGGAGTCGGACATCGCGGTTGCGGATGCAGATGCCAAATTTGCGCTGCCCGAGGTCAAGGTCGGTCTGTTTGCAGCGGCGGGCGGTGTGCAGCGTCTGACGCGGCAAATCGGACGAAAAGCCGCGATGGAACTCATCCTCACGGGGCGGGCGGTTTCGGCTGAACGGGCTTGTGAGCTGGGCATGATAAACCACGTGGCGGGGGACGGCGAAACCGCACTGGACATCGCCCGCGCTCTCGCAAAAGAAATCACCATGGTATCGCCGACAGCCGTGCGTGCAACCAAGCGGGTTCTGAACATGTTCGAGGAGGACATAGAAAGTCTGCCGGACGCCTTCAGGGCGAGCGGACTCGCGTTCCAGACAGTTCTGGCGTCCAATGATGGCAAGGAGGGCGTGAACGCCTTTGTCGAAAAACGGGCACCGAACTGGACCAACAGCTGAGGCAGGACCGAAGCTCCGAAAAACAACCGTACGCGCAAGTGAGGTAACGACCATGATCAATAGACGCATTTTTGAAGAGGAACACGACATGTTCCGCGAATCCGTTCGCAAATGGATCGCGGCGGAAGCCCCCCCACGCAGCAAGCTGGCGTGAAAACAAGCAGGTCAGCAAAGAAGCGTGGCTGTCGGCAGGCGCGAACGGCTTCCTTGCAATGTACGCCGATGAGGCCCACGGCGGCATGGGTCATGACGATTTCAGGTTCGACATGATCCTGAACGAAGAAATCAACAAGGCCGAAAGCTTGTTCTTTGTGCCGTTGCACAACCGGATCGTGGGGCCTTATCTGCACCGGTACGGCACCGATGACCAGAAGGACAGGTACATGCCCGGGGTCGTGTCGGGCGAGACGATCCTTGCCATCGGCATGACGGAACCCTCCGGCGGCTCAGATCTGGCCGGGCTCAAGACGCGGGCGCAGAACAATGCGCGATCATTGGGTCCTGAACGGGTCCAAGACCTATATCTCCAACGGCCGGATCGCCGGCCTCTACCTGATTGCGGCGAAAACCGATCCGGCCAAGCCGCGTGCCATCGGGCTTTTCTGGGTCGAGGAAGGCATGCAGGGTTTCGCCAAGGACCAGAACCTCAAGAAGATGGGGCTTCAGGCGCAAGACACTTCCGAGCTGTTTTTCGACAACGTGAAGGTCTCTGCCGAGAACCTGCTGGGCGACGGCAGTGATGGCTTCAAGATCATGATGACGAACCTCGCCGAAGAGCGGCTGATCGGTGCGGATGGCTATCTGGCGCGGGCCGAGCGAGCCTTCGAGATCACCATGGCGTTCATCAAGGAGCGTCGCGCCTTTGGCCAGCCCGTCGGTACGTTCCAGAACAGCCGTTTTGCCATGGCGGACGTACGCACCAAACTCGACGTGGGCTGGGCGTTCCTGGATCATTGTGCCATTGCACATATGGAGGGGTCCTGCACCGCCGAGATGGCCGCACAGGCCAAACTGTTCACATCGGAGATAGAAGGCGAGATCATAGATACTCGCCTACAACTTCATGGCGGGGCCGGATATATGGAAGAATAAGAGATCTCGCGTCTCTATGTCGATGCGCGGATCAGCCGGATTTATGCCGGCACATCGGAAATCATGCGTGAAATCATCGGTCGCGGTCTGGGTCTGGACGACCGCACCCGAAACTGAGGAGGCAGATATGTCAGGACCGTTGAACGGTTTACAAGTTGTGGAAATGGCGGGCCTCGGCCCGGCACCGCTGGCGGGCCAACTGCTCGCGGATCTCGGGGCCGATGTGATCGTGATCGATCGCGCCGACGGACCGGAGGACAAAACGGACGTGAACCGGCGCGGGAAACGCTCGGTCGTGCTGGATCTGAAAACCGATAAGGGGCGGCAGACGGCGCAGACGCTCATCAACAGATCCGGCATCGTGATCGAGGGCTTTCGCCCCGGCGTGATGGAGCGTCTGGGTCTGGGGCCTTCGGACCTCGCTGACCATGTCATTCTTGGCCGCATCACCGGCTGGGGCCAGACAGGGCCGCTGAGCCAGTCTGCCGGACATGATATCAATTACCTCGGGCTGACAGGGGCCCTCGCCGCTATCGGGTCGCCCGGCCTGCCGCCGCCCCCTCCTCTGAACCTTGTCGCTGACTACGGCGGCGGCACGATGTTTCTGCTGCTGGGGGTTCTTGCCGCGATTTTCGAGCGGCAGACCTCGGGCAAGGGCCAGGTCGTGGATGCTGCGATGGTCGACGGAGTGCCTGCGATGATGGGACTTTTGCACGCATTCGGGGCACGCGGGCAGTGGAGCGGCGCGCGCCAATCGAATATTCTGGACGGCGGCGCGCCATTCTATCGGTGCTACGAGACGCAGGATGGCCGCTTTATGACGGTGGGCGCGCTGGAGCCGCAGTTCTATGCGTTGCTGTTGCAAAAGGCGGGCCTGCCGTCCGAGCACGGGGCGGACCAGTATGAACAGAGCACTTGGGAAGCACGGGCGGCCCTTTACGAGGAGGTCTTCGCGAGGCGGACGCAGGCGGAATGGATCGAGATATTCGAAGGGACGGACGCCTGCGTCGCGCCGGTCGTGGCCATGGACGACGTGTCGTTGCATCCGCATATGGCGGCGCGCGGGACGATGATCGACGTTGACGGCGTGACACAGGCAGCCCCCGCGCCCCGGTTCTCGCGCAGCACCCCTGACACGGTGACATCACCGACCCCCGCTGGAAACGACACGGCCGACATCCTCGCGGAATTGAGGCGGGATTGAGAACAGCAGCGGGGCTTTAACCTCTTCACACCAGCAGATGATATCGAGCTGACACATTCATGCAGTTGGTTTGCGCACGATGCGCGCGGTCCCTCAGGTCCGCGCCATCAATCCGCCCATGATCAACGATATCGCTTGCTCGGCGTAAGTGCGGCGCAGTTCATCGTCGATCTCGTCAATCCCGTGGATGTATTTCAGTACGTAGCGCGATGAGAAGATATGATCACATGCGCCGATGACGATGAAGTAGAAAAACTTGTGATCGACGGGCTGAAATTCGCCCGCCTCGACGCCTTCAGTAATCATGCGCTCGTATGCATCGTGAATGGGCGCGATGTATGTCCGCGCCAGCTCCGACCCGATTTCATCCGTTTCGTCGCGCATCGTCGCGGTCAGCAGACGTTGAAGATAGGGATATCTGAAGTACATCTTTATCAAGCCGGAGAGATGGTAGCGCATTTTCGTGGTCGGGCGCATGTCCATTCCGACCAGCTCCCGAAGCTGCGTCACGGCGACGTTCAGGTCCCGCCCGAGCAGCGCTCGCATCAAACCGCTCTTGTTGCCGAAATAGTACTTTACCAAAGCGGAGTTGACACCTGCCTCCGACGCGATGTCGGCGATCGGAATCGAAAGCGTGTCGCGCCTGCACATCAGGTCGCTAGCCGCTCTGAGCAGATCGTCACGGGTCGATGCGCCTCTGGCGGCAGAGGATGAATCGGTCAGGGCTTTCACATTCATTGTCCGACTAACTCCTCGGTATCTTGTGCTCTTACGCGCGGTGTCGTGCTTTGTCACCCTCATTTACGCTGATATCCGCAGGGGACCAAAGGCGATGTCCAAGAAATGAGCCCCTCTGTCCTGCCCGGTTTCAACGGAATGCTGGACCGGTCTTCTCTTTGGCACCACAAGGGCGCGCGACCTGCCCTTCTTGCGGTCACCGACCGCCCCAGCCTGTCACGCTGCCAAGGATGTTCCCTCTGTATTAGCCGTATAATTACCACTTTACACAATACAGTTAATTGTCTAGTTAATTTCACGAGAGGCCGCGCCGACCGGGAGGGTATCGGGGCGCGAAGCGACAATGTGTAAGGATCGCGATATGGTCGGCATCGCAGTCTGCGACACGTTTGACCGGCATCGGATTCCCTTTAGCCTCACGGTCACCAAGGCAGTGCGGCGGACGGCGAATGCGCACAAGCGCGATCAGGGAGAATAACGGAATGATCGACCCCGAAGCGATGGTCACGATGAGCACCGTCTCACGCAGCGCGGCGAAACGTACGCCCGATAGGATCTGCAACCGTTTCGAGGGCCGCGACACGACATTTGCCGCGTTCGACCGGCATGTGGACCAGCTCACCCATGCCCTTGACGCACAAAGCGCAAGAACCGTCGCGTATCCGGGCAAAAACTGCGATCATGTTTTCGAGGTCTGTGTTCGCGGCACGCGCGCGGGCGGTTTGTTTGCGCCGCTCAACTGGCGGCTTGCCCCGTCGGAGATTACAGAAATCTTATTGCGGTATCCGCCGGACATCCTTTTCGTCGGGCCCGAATTCCATGATGCGGCCGAAAAGGTTCTCGCTGCTTTGCCGCCGACAACAGCGATTGCGATGGGGGGCGGACACCCCGACTGGCCTGCCTACGAGACATGGCGCGACGCGCAACCGGACACACCGGTGGAAGAACGGTCCGGGCCGCTCGATCCCGCGCTGGCGCTTTTCACCTCAGGCACCACGAGTGTGTCGAAGGCCGCGCTGATCAGCCACCATGGGCTGCTCCGGCAAAGGCTCGACACTTTGCCGCAGAAATTGATCTATGATCATTGGGACGATGACGAGATCGGCCCGATCGCCATGCCACTGGCGCATATCGGCGGCATCGGCTTCTGGAACATCTCCTTTGTGAACACCTGCACCAGCGTGATCGCGCGCGAATTCGATCCCGTTGCCGCGCTCGATTTCTTCGAGAAGGAGCGGGTTTCAAAGCTGTTCGTCGTACCGGCCGCGTTGCAGATCATGATCCAGCACCCCGGCGCGCAGGATGGCGATTTTTCCCGCGTCAGGGACATCATGTATGGCACCGCACCGATGCCTTTGCCGCTGCTGCAAGAGGCGGTCGAGGTCATCGGCTGCCAGTTTGCCCAATGCTACGGCATGACCGAAACCACCGGCACGGTCGCGATCCGGCTTCCCGACGATCACGTGCCCGAAGGATCCGCACGGATGCGCAGCGACGGCTGGTTGCTGTCGGGCGATGCGGGGTATCTGGACGAGGATGGCCATCTGTTCATCCATGACCGGATCAAGGACATGATCATCTCGTGTGGTGAAAACGTCTACCCCGCCGAGGTGGAGAGCGTCCTGCACGGCCACCCCGCCATCCGCGAAGCCGCAGTGATCGGCGTTCGGGACGAAAAATGGGGCGAAGCGGTCATGGCGGTCGTCACGCTGCGAGAGGGTGCCGAGATCGACCAGCAGGAAGTCACCCGATGGATGCGCGAACGCCTTACTGTGTTCAAATGCCCAAAACAGGTAGATGTGATCGACCTGATGCCGCGAAACGCATCGGGCAAACTTCTCAAGCGCGATCTGCGCGCGCAGTATTGGGAGGGCCGGGACCGGCAGGTCAATTGATGAAGGAGGCGGGGTCAGACGCTGCCGACCGGCACAGGCCGCTGCAGGATGCGTTGTCGCGGATCGCGCCGCGCATCGATCCCGCCGCGCGCGGCATCGAAGATCTGCAAAGACTGTCAGGCGGTGCCAGTCAGGAAACCTGGGCGTTCAGGCTGTCGGGTGGCCGGCAGGATCATCTTATCTTGCGCAGGGCACCCGGGGGCAAGCGTTCGGGCGCATCTGGAATTGGAATGACGGCCGAGGCCCGCGTGATCACCCGCGCCGCGACCGCAGGCGTGCCCGTTCCGCGCATCGTTTATGAATTGCTGCCCGAAGATGGTGCAGGCAGCGGGTTCATCATGTCGCGCATCGATGCAGAGGCCCTGCCCGCCCGGATCTTTCGGCGCGAGTCCTTCGCCCCCGCCCGCGCGCGTTTTGGGTTTCAGGCAGGTGGTATTCTTGCGGCAATTCACCAGACAGACCCGACCGGACTGGACATTCCGCAGCAGAACCCGCTGGAGACCGTCGCCGATCTGTGCGACAGACACGCCGCTTTCGGCGACCCGCGGCCGGTGTTTTCGCTTGCGCTGCGCTGGTTGGAAAGCAATGCCCCCCGGCTCGGCACGCCCCGGCTTGTGCATGGTGATTTTCGCATGGGGAATCTGATGCTGGACCCGAAAGGCGTGTGCGCCGTGCTGGATTGGGAGTTGGCGCATGTCGGTGATCCGCTCGCCGATCTGGGCTGGCTATGCATGGAAAGCTGGCGGTTCGGGCGCCCGGATCCTGTGGGTGGTCTGGGCTCCCGCGAGGATCTGTTCACGGGCTACGAGGCCGCTGGCGGCGCACCCGTCGACCCTGCTGCCGTGCGCTGGTGGGAGGTTCTTGCCGCCCTGCGGTGGGGGGTCATCATCGAGGAAATGGGCTCTTGGGTGCGCAGCGGCGCCGACACCTCGGTTGAACGTCATGTCATCGCGCGCCGCGCGTCCGAGACCGAGACGATTTTGTTGCTGCACATGCTTGAGAAGGAGTGAGTGATGCAGGATTCTCCCGACCCAGACGCAATTCTCGCTTCCATCGCCGACTGGCTGCGCAGCCAGGCCGCCGCTGCCCTGCCACCCCATGCAAGCTTCGAAGCGAAGGTGGCCGCAGGGGCTATTGATCTCGTGCGCCGCCAGATCGCATCACAGGACGTTGATGCGGATGAATCCGCCCGCCTGTCGGCGTTTCTGGACGCGCAAGGCGATCCGGCAACCCTGATCCGAACCCTGTGCGACCGGATCGAGAAGGGCGAGGTCGATCTGTCGACCCCGGGCCTTGCCGGTCTGCTGGTCGCAGCCACTCTCGACAAGATCGACATCGACCAGCCGGGTTTTCCCGCAGCACGCCGGTTACGCACGCTGGCAGAGCATACATGAAACGCGCCGCCAAACGGTGCCCACCGCCGATGCACCCTCGCAAAAAGGAACTCATACGATGAACTTCGACCTGCCGCCCGAGATTGCCGATCTGCTGACCCGCCTCGACGCCTTTATCGACAGCGAAATCGCGCCCTTGCAGGCGCAAGACGACAACGATCGCTTCTTCGACCACCGTCGCGAATGGCCGCGCACGGATTTCGACAACGGCGGCTTGCCACGCCCCAAATGGGAGGCGCTGATGGCCGAAGCTGTCGCGCGCGCCGACAAGGCAGGGTTCTACCGGTTCTCCCTACCAGCCGAGTTCGGCGGCCAGGACGGAGGCAGCTTTGCCATGGCGGTAGCGCGCGCGCATATGGCGACCAAGGGTCTCGGCCTGTTCAATGACCTGCAATCGGAACATTCGGTCATCGGCAATTTCCCGGTCATCGTGATGCTGCGCGACTTCGGGACCGATGCGCAGAAAGAGACCTTCATAAAAGGCGCGCGCGATGGAGACGTGCGAATGGCCTTCGGTCTGACCGAGCCCGACCACGGCTCCGACGCCACACACATGGGGACACGGGCCGTGCGCGAAACCCGCAACGGCAAATCGGGCTGGCGCATCGACGGCGAGAAGATGTGGGCTACAGGCATGCACACAGCGACCCATTGCGTGACCTTTGCGCGCACGTCCGGCGATGACGGCGCAGCGCAGGGCATCACCGCGTTTCTGGTGCCGACGGACATGCCGGGGCTTAGAATCGAGGAATATCTGTGGACGTTCAATATGCCCACCGATCACCCTAGGGTCAGCTTCACCGATGTCTGGGTTCCTGACGATCCGATGTTCGGGCCGGAGGGCGGCGGCCTCGCGCTGGCGCAGTCGTTCGTGCATGAAAACCGCATCCGGCAAGCGGGGTCGTCTCTGGGCGCGGCGGTCTATTGCATCGAGGAATCGGTGCGTTATGCACGTGCGCGCAAGCCGTTCGGCAAGGAACTGGCGGCCAATCAGGCGATCCAGTTTCCCCTCGTCGAATTGGCGACCCAGGCCGAAATGCTGCGCCTGCTGATCCGCAAGACCGCCTGTGAGATGGACCGGATGCCCCAACCGGAGGTCGCCAAACAGCTGTCCGACAAGGCGAGCATGTGCAATTATCAGGCCAACCGTCTGTGCTGCGATGCCGCCGACCGGGCCATGCAGATCCATGGTGGCGTCGGGTATTCGCGCCACAAACCGTTTGAGCACATCTACCGTCACCACCGCCGATACCGCATCACCGAAGGATCCGAGGAGATCCAGATGCGCAAGGTCGGCGCCTGGCTCTTCGGCTATCTTGGTCCACGCCGGGGCTCTATTCCCGAACCAACGCCCCGCAGCCGTGTCGCATCTTTGTCCGGAGACGCGCAATGAGCGTCGTGCAGAGCGATATCACCGGTGGCGTGATGACATTGACCCTCAATCGCCCGGAAAAGCTGAACGCGTTCACCGTCGAGATGATGGACCGCTTTATCGAGGCGATCAATGTCGCCGACGCCGACGATGCGGTGCGCGCACTGGTCGTGACCGGTGCCGGGCGGGCGTTCTGCGCCGGTGCGGACCTGTCGGGCGGGGCCGGCGGTTTTGTCGATGATGCGCAACAGGACGGTGCGCCCAAACGCGATACGGGCGGGCGTCTGGCGCTACGCTTGTTCGACAGTCTGAAACCGGTGATCGCAGCGGTGAACGGGGCAGCGGTGGGCGTGGGTGCTACCATGCAGCTGCCGATGGACATGCGTCTGGCCTCCAGCGACGCGCGTTTCGGCTTCGTATTCGCCCGCCGCGGCATCGTGCCGGAGGCCTGTTCATCATGGTTTCTGCCCCGCGTGGTCGGCATCTCGAAAGCGATGGAGTGGAGCGCGAGCGGCAGGATCTTCGACGCCCAAGAGGCGCTCGCCGCCGGATTGGTCCGCTCGGTTCACGCGCCCGCCGACCTGCTCGGTGCCGCACAGGAATTGGCCGAGGAGATCGGCGCGAACACCGCTGCGGTTTCCGTGGCCCTGACCCGGCAAATGATGTGGCGGATGCTGGGTGCGGCGCATCCGATGGAGGCGCACCGCGCCGACAGCCGGGGGATTGCCGCGCGGTCCAACTCCGCTGACGCCGCCGAAGGTGTACGGAGCTTTCTGGAAAAGCGCGCTGCGGTTTTTCCAGATCGCGTCAGCGACGGTCTGCCCGATATATTTCCCGGCTGGTCGCCGCCCGACTGGCGCTGATCACCCACACTGACTAACGAGGGGCCCTGCCATGACCACCGACACCACCGACGATCGCATACTGGTCGCACGCGACGGCCCCCTCAGCGTCGTGCGTCTCAACGACCCCAAGACCCTGAATGCGATGGACATGCGGATGGCGGTGATGCTGCGCGACACGTTGCGCTCCGAGGCCGCGACCGCGCGCGCCATAATTCTGACGGGCGGCGAGAAGGGCTTCTGCTCGGGGGCCAATCTGTCGGGCGACATCGCGCCAGACGGGGACGATCTGGATATTGGCCTGTCACTGGAAGACGCGTACAACCCGCTGATCGAGACGATCCGGACGCTGCCGGTCCCGTTTGTGACGGCGGTGCGTGGTGCCTCGACGCATCGCTGGCGATGTCGGGTGACATCATCATCGCGGGACGTTCCGCCTATTTTCTCGAAGCGTTCGCTCGCATCGGTTTGGCGCCGGACGGCGGTGCAGCGTGGCTGCTGACCCGCAGCGTGGGGCGGGTGCGCGCGATGAAGATGATGATGCTGGCCGAAAAACTGCCCGCACAACAAGCTTTCGAATGGGGGCTGGTGTCCGAATTGGCCGAAGACGACGCGGTCGAGGTCGACGCGATGGCTGTCGCGCAAAAGCTGACGGCGGGCCCGACGCGGGCGCTTGCGCTGACACGCCAATCGGCCTGGGCGGCAGCCGATGCCGGGTTCACCGAATCCCTGCAACTCGAACGCGTCTTGCAGCGGCAGGCAGGCCAGCATCCCGATTTCGCCGAAGGCGTGGCCGCGTTCCGCGAAAAACGACCGGCCCGTTTCGGCGGATGACCCGCTGTCGAAATCCCCTCACAACTGAAAGGTAATACAATGTCCGAAGCCTATATCTGTTCTGCCCTGCGCACGCCCGGCGGCAGACGCGGCGGCAAGGTCTCCGGCTGGCATCCGGTCGATCTTGCGGCCCATGTGCTGAACGCCACTGTCAAGGCCACCGGAATTGACCCGGCCGCCATCGAAGACGTCATCATGGGCTGCGTCAGTCAGACCGGCGAACAGGGACTACACGTCGGTCGCAACGCGGTGCTTGCGTCGTGCCTGCCGCAAAGCGTGCCGGCGGTGTCCATCGACCGGCAGTGCGGGTCGTCGCAACAGTCGATCCAGTTCGCGGCGCAGGCGATCATCTCGGGTACGCAGGATGTCGTCATCGCAGCGGGAGTCGAATCGATGTCGCGGGTGCCGATGGGGGCAACAGGCGCGTTCACCCGCGAATTTCAGACCGGTTCCCCGAAATCGCCGTGGCTCGACGCCGCCTACCCCGGAATCGCGTTCTCGCAATTCGAGGGTGCCGAGATGGTAGCGCGCAAGCACGGCTTCAGCCGCAAAGATCTGGATACCTATGCCTTGCGCAGTCACCAGCGTGCGGTCGCCGCTGCCGATTCAAAGGCCTTCGACGCGGAAATCGTACCGCTCGAACTCGAAAACGGAGAGATGCATACGCTGGATGAGGGTATGCGCCGCGACGCCTCGATGGAAACGCTCGGCGGCCTGCGCACCCTGCAGGAGGGCGGCGTGATCACCGCAGGCAACGCCAGCCAGATCTGCGATGGCGCCGCCGCGGTGCTGCTGGCCAGCGCCGCTGCCGTAAAAACCCACGGCTTGACGCCGCTTGCGCGCATTCATTCGCTGACCGTGACCGGCGGC
>RCMY010003577.1_pt1 | contig 13723 bp, 12 predicted proteins | sample 2041341 | NCBI WGS metagenome assembly RCMY01 (sample SAMN09708234, study PRJNA481090) | Marine sediment metagenome, whole genome shotgun sequencing project. | reverse complement strand
AAGGGCGTGGCGCTGGCAGGCGCGGCGGCCGCCACTATGGACAGTGGCTACCGGTTTGAACGGATCGTGGGAACCTCGGCAGGGGCGTTGGTGGGAGCGCTCGTGGCCTCCGGGTATACGTCTTCTGAATTGCGTCAGACGGTGTGCACCCTTGATTGGCCTGGCCTTCTCGACGCCAGCTGGTTGGCCCGGGTTCCGCTCGTCGGCAAGCAGCTTGCGGTGTTCTTCCAGCTCGGCCTCTACCGGGGAGACAGCCTCGAACGGACGTGGACTGACCTTCTCGCCGCCAAAGGTGTCAGGTCGTTTGGGGACTTACCGGTGCGGCTTCGAGTGGTCGCCACCGATCTGACCCATACCCGCGGTCTGGTCTTTCCCGATGCGTTAGAGGTGCTCGGCATCGACCCGGACGCCTTCCCGATTGCGAGAGCGGTCCGCATGTCTGCGTCTATTCCGTTCGCCTTTCAACCAGTAAAGGTGCGCAACGAGCGCACCGAAGATGACTTCTACGTTGTCGACGGGGCGCTCGCCGCAAACTTCCCTGATCGGATCGTTGATCCTGCGGCGTCGATTCCTGCAGTCGGGTTCCGGTTTCTCCCTGCCGAATCCCACCCGCACCGGCAGATTCGCGGGCCGCTCTCTTTGGCGGCGGCGGTGATGTGGTCGGGGGTCGGAGCGCGTGAGGGACTGCCAGCCCTCCAGTCCAAAGTAGTTGATGTGATCGACGTCCCTTCCCGGCTCAGCGGACTGGATTTCAATATCACAGGTGAGGACGCGGCTCGACTCTTTGAAGACAGCTACGTGGCGGTATCCGAGCGACTGGCGCTGTCGCCACTGCGTACTGGATAGCCCGGTGTATGTCACCGAGGTGACCTAGTGTTTCCGGCATGCAGGTAGCGGTTTCCTACAACGAGCTCACCAAAAGATTCGGGGAAAAGGTGGCGGTCGACCGCGTCTCGCTGCAGATTCCGCAGGCCGGGTTTTTTGGGATCACCGGCCCCAACGGAGCCGGCAAGACCACGTTGCTACGGATGACCACTGGACTGCTCCGTCCCGACGGTGGAAGCGTTTCAGTCGCTGGCCACGACGTGTGGTCTGACCCGGCAAGTGCCAAAGCGGTGATCGGGTTGGTTCCCGATCAACCGCGCCTGTTTCCCAAGCTCACTGGCACCGAGCTCCTCCAGTTCACCGGACAATTGCGTGGCTTGGATGGCGCCCAGGTGCGCAGTCGAGCCGACGAGCTGCTCACGGTGTTGGGTTTGGCCGCCGACGCCTCCACGCTTGTGGCCGACTACAGCCTCGGCATGACAAAGAAGCTGGCGATAGCGGCTGCGCTCCTGCACCGCCCATTGGTGGTTTTCCTTGACGAGCCATTTGCCGGCGTCGATCCGGTGTCGCGTCAGGTGGTCGAAGCCATACTCACCCGCTACGCAGCCGGCGGTGGGACAGTCGTGTTCTCTGACCACGCCATGGACGTCGTTGAACGGCTGTGCGAGAACCTCGTGATCGTGAATGACGGTGCGGTCCTGGCAGCCGGGTCGTTGGCATCGATCACCGGTGGTCGAAGGTTGCAAGACGTTTTTGTCGAAATGGTCGGTGGAGCAATTCTGGCGGATGGAGAGTTGTCATGGTTGGGGTCTTTGCCCGACTGAAACTGAGGACCCTCTACAACGTGGGTCGATCTGGCAAGTGGCCGGTGCTGGCTGTGCTAGCCGTCGTGGCTATCGCTTCGTTCAGCGCTGGAGCCGCCTGGTTGGCGAAGCTGGTCGTGTCGCGAGTCGACGGGGACCCGCTGGTCGTTGGGATCGTGTATTCCGGTTTGGCGCTTATGTGGATCATCGGGCCAATCGTTATGGCCTCGATCGATCAAACCCTCGAACCGCGAGCGTTTGAGAGCCTGCCGCTCAACCGGCTACAGATGGCGAGCGGTCTCGCGGTGGCGGGAATGATCAGTCCGGGGTCAGTTTTTACGCTGCTCGTTGTCGCCGGGGTCGCCGCCGGCCAGACCACGGTCTACGGACTCGGGGTTGCGGCGGTGGGAGCCTGGTTCGCAGCCGGCTTGGTATGGGCGCTGTGTCTCCTTGAGGCGAGGTTTTTGACGACGCTCGTGAGTGACATGTTGCGGTGGCGGCGAGGCCGCGAGCTTGTCTCGCTCGTGGCGTTGATGTTGCTTGTTGTTCCCGGTCTGGTACCGGTGACCTTCGTCGACAGCGCCAACCCGGATTTCGGCTGGATGGCCCGGCTGGTCCGGTTAAATCCATTCGGTGCCCTCGGAGCGGTCGCCGCCAACCTCAAATCAGGCTCGTGGCTTCTCGCTACTGCAGTTCTGGCTGCCGCGTTGGTGCTTGGGGTGGGCTTCGTGGCCGGATTTGGTTGGGCGCTAGGCCGCTTGAGTATGCATACCGGTGATGCCGCCGCCGCCCAAAAGCTGAATTCAACCGAGCTGGGATTCGGATCGAACCGTTTCCTCAAAGGGCCGATTGGAGCAGTGGCAGCCAAAGAACTCAAGTACCTCCGGCGAGACCTGCGGGTCAAGGGTCAGTTGTTTGCCAGTGTTCTGATCATCGTCGGTTTGGCGTACTCGGCAGTGACTGGCCAGCTCGGCCCATGGGCGCCAATGACGGTATCCGCGATCTCATTTGCACTGGTTGCCCCGCTCATGTTTAACACGTTTGGACTCGACGGAGGGAGCTTCTGGGTATACGTCCTATCCGGTGCCTCTGGACAGAAGGTGCTGGCCGGCAAGGTCGCCGCTTATCTGATGACTGCAGCACCGATTCTACTGGTCGTGTCTGTACTTCTCGCCTGGTCAGGTCGGAGCGCTTCATATCTGCTTGCCGGGTTTGTAACGGGCATTGCCACGTCAGCCTTGTTCATCGGGGTAGGTGCGATCGTTGCAATTTATGCTGCGTATCGGCTTCCTGAGGAGAACCTGTTCGCCACTAAAACGGCCGGACAGTTCCGCGTCATGTTGTTTGGGCTCGGTGGGTTCTTTGCAACCGGACTCGTCCTGTTGCCGCTGGCGGTCGGGCTATTCGCTGGATGGGCGATAGGCGGCGCCACCGGAGTGACCGTGGCGTCCGCCCTGGCGCTCGTTTACGGTGGTGGAGTGTTGCTGTTTGGCTTGTGGGCAGGTGGGCGACTCTTTGATGAGCGGGCGGTCAAGTTGATTGAGATTCTCGACGGCGATTAGTTTCAGCCGATGCCACCGGCCAGCGCCCTACTCGCCGGAGACCGTTTGAGGCGGACCATCGCCATCACCCCGATCGCCGGCCCGATCGCCAGGATTGGGAACGCCCATTGCCAACTCCAGGCGTCGGCCAGTTCTGGGATTAACCGGATCGTCACCATCGTGAGGGTGAAACCGAGGGCGGTTTGCAGGGTAAGCGAGGTGCCCCGTATCTCGTCGGGAGTGGTTTCTGTCACCATGGTCGAGAATTGGGCCGAGTCGGCAACAACGCTGGCTCCCCAAACCAGCAAAACCGGTACCGCGATTAGCGGTGATGTCCCGAAGATGAAGGGTGACGCCAGCGCACAGCTACCCGAAATGGCAAGTGCCGTTCCCGCCACTTTTGTTCGACCATATCGGTCTGACAGCCTGCCTGTCCACCAGGCGGCGGGGCCGCCTATGGCAATCACGGCGAACGCCAGGACGGGAACCGATCCGTACGACTGTCCGGAAGCGTCGGCGGAGGCAGCGATAAAGACGGCCACCCAGGTCCACAACGCATACAGCTCCCACATGTGCCCGAGGTAGCCGACGGTCGACAGTCGATATCCCTGGTTGCGGACAACGGTTCCGATGTGGCTCCACGAGAAGCGGGCGACCGGAGCTTCGAACGGACCGTCAGTAACGAGCCAGCGCATGGCGATTGTTCCGAGCGCCGCCAGCGCCGATGCGGCCAAGACCACGCCTCGCCACTCCAAGCCCAGCCCGCGAATGAGGTGGGGGGTGGCGCTTCCGACGGTGAGCGCACCGACCAGCATTCCGAGCGCTTTGCCTCTACCTTGCTGGAACCACCCTGCCATGGCTTTTAGCCCGGACGGATACACCCCCGCCAGCGCCACTCCGGTGAGAAATCGAAGAGCTATCGCAGGCCCGGGCGTAGCCACGACTACGAGAGCGGCATTGGCGATCACTGCCACTGATCCGGCGGCCGCAAAAAGAGTTCGGGTGGGAAGAACGTCGCTCGTATTGAGGATCGCCATAGAGAACGCTCCGACCACGAACCCCAGCTGGACGGCCAGAGTCAGCCAGGCCACTTCGGAAGTCGTCAGCGACCACAGCGATCGTAATTGTGGCGTGACCGCTGACGCTGAGAACCAGACGGTGAGGACTAACAACTGGCTGATGGCGATTACGGCTAGGGCACGTCGCTGTTCGGAGGTCACATCCGAGCGAACCCTAGGTGGCTCACGATTCATTCCCATTAACATGTCGCTCCTCATGCACGTGCGAGGGGTTAAATGTCGCCTTCCCGATAATTCGGATTAGTCAGGTTCGGCCGGTGGTTGAAAAGAGCGTGACGATACAACGACGAATTCGTGGGAAATGGAAGGTGCTGATCTTGCTGGGTTTGGGTTTGGTCCTGGGTGCCTGCGGCGATGGAACACCGGCAGCGTCGTCACCAGACGTCACCCCGACCGTCCCCCAGCCCGCTTCGGCGACTACGACTATCGATGCCTCGGCCGTGGCGTCAGCCCTCGAAGGGGGAGAGTCAGCTATTGCCACGCTCGGAAGAGACGGCTGGAGCGGTTCGCCCACGCCCCTCATCGACGAAGCCGAAGTTGGGGTAGTGCTTCCGCCAGACGGGATACCGTCCATTGACGATCCCCAGTTCGTTGATATTGCGACTGCCGATAGCTACCTCGAAGACGCCGAGCCGGTCGTGTACCTGGACATTGATGGAGATGCCAGGGCCTACCCGGTGCAGATACTCATCTGGCACGAGATCGTCAACGATGTTGTTGGGGGTGAACCAGTTGCCATTACGTACTGCCCGCTCTGTAACTCCGCCGTGACGTACCGGCGAGTCATCGGCGACGAAACGGTCACGTTCGGGACTTCAGGGGCCTTGTATAACTCGGCGCTCGTGATGTATGACCGGACCACCGAGTCGCTCTGGACCCATTACGACGGGCGTGCCGTGATCGGAGCGCTGACCGGCTACGAATTGGAGCCGATCTCGGCCCCATTGTTGTCGTGGGCAGACTTCAAAGCGCAGTTCCCCGATGGCGTGGTCCTCGACCGCGAGCGCACGGGCGCCCGACGTGACTACGGATCGAACCCGTACGGCGGCTACGACAGCGTCGGGTCGACCCCGTTTCTGTTCAGAGGTGATGCTGACGCCCGAGCCGAACTGCTTCGGCGGGTGGTGGGGGTGTCCGTCGGAGATACCGCCAGAGCCTGGACTCTCGACAGTCTCATGAATGGTGAAGCCTCCGTGACGGTGGGCGCAATCGGCGAGAAAGACCTGATCATCTTCTGGAAGGCGGGTCAGGCGTCGGCGCTGGATAGCTCGACGATTAGCGAGGGGTTCGAAGTCGGTTCGGTTGGGGTCTTTGAGCCTACGATCGACGGACGCGCTCTGACATTTGCTGCCGAAGGTTCCACATTTGTCGACGTAGAGACTGGTTCGCAATGGTCCATCACGGGCCGGGCGATCGAAGGTGAGCTAGAGGGTCAACAATTGGTCCCAGTCCCGCACCTCGACACGTTCTGGTTCTCCTGGTCTTCGTATCAAGGCGAAACCGATCTGATCGGTGGCTAACCGGGGTATCGTTACTGGTGAGTTCGCCGGGCGACCGCCGGGAGCAATCCTGGAGGAAAGTCCGGACTCCACAGGGCAAGGGCGCTGGGTAACTCCCAGGCGGCGTGAGCCGATGGACAGTGCAACAGAAAGCAAACCGCCAAAGCCGCAAGGCACGGTAAGGGTGAAACGGTGGTGTAAGAGACCACCAGCGCATCGGGTGACCGGTGCGGCTGGTAAACCCCGCCCGGAGCAAGGCCATGCAGAGATGATGACGGCCCGTCGATCCTCTTCGGAGGTGAAAGTCTCGGGTAGGCCGCACGAGGTTGTCCGGTAACGGCAATCCCAGATAGATGGTCGCCGCCTGCTTTGATCGAGCTTCGCTCGAAAGAAGCAGGAGACAGAATCCGGCTTATAGGCGAACTCAAATTTGTGAGATCCCGTCCACTGGGCGGGATCTCGCCATTAATGGTCTTATCGGGCGCGACTTGCCACGTAGGCACCGAACGCACCAAGCCCGGCGGCGATGACAAGGAACCACGCCTGTAGGAAAACTGAGGCTCGACTGCCACCAGCCATTGAGGCGAGCGTGACCCCGAACCCGAATGCCAGGGCTGTCAGGGTCCCGTGGAATATCTTTCTCATGGAGAGGCGTCCGGCCACGTAGCCAGCTCCCATCAGGCCGGCCAGCACCCCAACAACCACCGCACCGGTCACGATGTTTTCGCGTCCGAGGGCCGAAGCAGCCGCCCACACGATGGTGGCGACGAGCGAAGCGACAACGGCGGCGGCTCCGAAGCCGAGCAGCAGCGCTTGCCACTGCAACGTTCTAAACATTTTTGGTTTCCTTGTTTGGAAGCTGACTCGTTCAACTCTACGACCAACCAGCATCCTCGACGTCAACGACGTAGAACCGGTGTCGTTGTGCGAGTCCCGGTCTCAATTAGCGAGGCCCGGCATGGCCGGGCCCTCTCACTAATTTCAGCTTGCCGGATCTGCGATCAGGTCGGGTCGTCCATATGCTCTTCGAGACCGGCGATCCACCCGGTCGGGAGTTTCCAGTGGCGGGCACCCAACACTATCTGGCCCATGTACTTCTTGGATGGATGGGCGGCCCGATCAGTCAGATCGGCATGGATATGTGTCACAACGCTGTGCCGCTTGCCTTCGCGGTCGACGGCCTTGAAGTCATAGGTCACGGCCCGCAATTCCTGACCCTCGGCGGCGCTGATCGCCGCCAGGTCCTCATCGGTAACCGCGAACATGGCCCCCCAGACGGTGTTACCCGGCTCTGGGCGAACCGAAGGCAAAGCTCCGGCTCCTACTTCGAGCTCGTACGGGAAGATCAGCCGGGTTTCCGGCAGGTGAGCGATAAATTGAAACTCGGCTCCAGGTGCGACGTCCCTGAGACGGTAAGGCGACATGAGCGCCGTATATGAGAAGTACAGGGTCGTATCAGACACCGCGGCGAATTCCCTTCTGCAATGTTCGGAATGTTGCTGGTCCATGGTAGTGGCCTGGCCGGGGAACGCCGAACCTGCCGCGGCCGGAGTTTCGGCAACCTGTCGCGCCCCGCTCCGAAATCCTTTTCTGGAACCTTTTGGCCTCCTGGTTCGTCCTACTCCAAGCGAGAAGACGAGGAGGTGGTAGTGCCATGATTGCGCAGTCGAAACCTTGGTAATCGATGAGCCGTGGTTGGGTGATGCCGCCTGCCGCAGGCACAACCCGATGCTGTTCTTTCCTCCACCAGGCGGCGACGAACGGACCCCACTTGCCATATGTGAGGACTGCTGTGTCGTTGACGCCTGCCTTGACTATGCCCTTCGTTTCAATGAGCGATGGGGAGTTTGGGGCGGAACTACGCAACGGTACCGGCGGAAACTGTCTCGGGTTCGGAGACGCCAGGCGGCCTGATCGACGCATGGGCCCGCAGTCGGGCCCGACGGATTCTCGCGCTCGGCCTCGGGCGGCTGACTACGATGCGCGCCACAGTCAATTCTCGGAGATCTGTCAGATGCAGTGGTCGAGCACACTCAAACCCCTCTCGGATGGTGGGGATCTAACTCGAGAGCAGACGCATCGGGCCATGACGGAAATCATGGCCGGGCGGGCGACACCAGCCCAGATTGCCGCCTTTATCGTCGCTATTCGGATCAAGGGCGAAACAACGGAGGAACTGACTGGTTTGGTCGAGGCGATGCGGGAAGCCTCCATTCGGGTTGCCGTCGATCGACCCGTCCTCGACATCGTTGGAACGGGCGGTGATGGGTTCGGTACCTTCAACATCTCTACTACGGCCTCATTCATCGCTGCGGGGGCTGGATGCGCAGTAGCGAAACATGGCAACCGGTCGGCGTCGTCCAAGTGCGGATCGGCTGACGTCCTCGAAGCACTCGGAGTGATCATTGACCTGTCCCCGGCTAACACGGTTCAGCTCGTCCAGGAGGAGGGATTCGGGTTTTTCTACGCCCGCACCTATCACCCGGCCATGCGTCATGCCGGCCCGGTTCGCTCGGAACTTGGCATTCCTACCGTGTTCAACTTTCTCGGCCCTCTCACTAATCCAGCAACCGCCGAGTATCTAGCTTTGGGTGTTGCTGACCCGACCATGGCCGAGCGTATGATCGGTGTCCTCGCCAACCTTGGTGCTCAACGGGCGTTCGTGTTCCACGGAGACGACGGATTGGATGAGCTCTCAACCACAGGTCCTTCGATCGTGTACGAACTGGCCGACGGAGCGATCGAGCGTTCCCGGTTTGATCCGGCCGAACACGGACTTGCTCGAGCCACCACCGAAGACCTGATCGGGGGAAACGTTGACGAAAACGTTGCAATCCTCATCGCGGTTCTCGCCGGAGAAAAGGGACCAAAACGCGATATCGCCGTTCTCAATGCAGCGGCCGGTATAGCTGCCACGGGCCGAGTGGCGTCGATTGGCGAAGCGATTCCGATTGCTGAGGAGTCGATAGATTCGGGAGCGGCTCGTCGGGTGCTGGAGCGAGTGGTTGCCCTAAGCCAGGAACTGGATCGCTAAATGCACGTCTCCGCCGAGGACTTGATTGCAGTTCTGAAAGCGGAAGGACTCAGGATCACCGCAGCCCGGCGAGCTATTTGCGAAGTGATTGCGGCTTCCCATGACGACCACTTGACTGCTACCGGACTCCACGACCGAGCCCAGGTCATTGCGGACCAATCGATCAATCCGTCCACGGTGTATCGCACGGTGGAGGTTTTTGAACAACTCGGCCTCTTGCACCACGTTCATTTGGGCCACGGTCCGGGGGTAATTCACTTGAGCGGTTCGGATCAGCACCATCACCTCACCTGTGACCAGTGTGGTTCGACCATCGATGTCTCGACCGCAGCCCTAGAACCCTTCTTGGCCCAATTGCGCGATTCATACGGGTTCACGGTCGACCCGTCGCACTTTGCCCTCGGTGGACACTGTCGGGAATGTGAACTTTCTGAGAACTCAGGTTGAGGTTGTTGCGGATTTGTTCCAAACTGGCCGCATGACTCGCTTGGTTGGATTGCTCATTGGACTCGTATTCGTGGTTACCGCCTGTGGAAGTGCCGAAGGGACTCCCGCTCCGAACTCGGTTCAGGGCGCCTCTGCGTCGGTTTCCACGAGCGATACCACCGCCCCGGGCGAGAGCACCCCAACCCCATCCGTTGATTCTGCGGCCGTACAGAACCCGTCGGGCGTCGAGGGACCAGCGGCTCCCGACTTCTCGCTCGTGCTTGCCGACGGGTCGACGTTCACGTTATCGGAGGGCTCAAAACCGGTATACATGGTGTTTTGGGCCGAATGGTGAAGTACCTGCCAACGGGAGTTACCCGTTATTGATGAAGTTTCAGCTGACTATGCCGACGATGTAACCTTCCTGGCCGTCGCCTGGAAGGGTTCTCTTGAGGACACGACGGCGAAAGCAGAACAGCTGCTTACCTCTGGCAATGTGCTCTGGGGGCTTGACGTCGAAGAAGATGTGTTTTCGGCCTATGGCGTGCCCTATCAGCCGGTATCAGTGCTCATCACCCACGATGGGATCGTGAAGACATCCTGGGCTGGTGCAGCAGGTGAAGCTGAGCTGAGAGCCCAGCTCGACGCCCTGGTCGCGACCGCCGGATAACCAATTAACGTTGGTGCCAACATCGTCGTATAGTTATTGCAACCAGCTTGCAAGAGGCGGCGTATGCACATTCCGGACGGTTTCATTAACGGCGCCACGTCGCTCGGCGCCGGTGTCGCGGCCGCAGGGGGTGTGACCGGAGCACTTCGACAGTCGACAGCTCGCCTAAAAGACCGGCAGATACCTCTCGCCGGACTAGTGGCGGCTTTTGTTTTCGTCCTGCAGATGATCAACTTCCCGGTCATCCCCGGGATGAGCGGCCACCTCCTCGGTGGTGCTTTGGCAGCAATCCTGATGGGACCGTCGGTTGGAATTGTCGTCATGTCAGTGGTCATTGTGCTTCAAGCGCTGCTGTTCGCCGATGGAGGCGTATCGGCACTCGGACTCAACCTCATCAACATGGGCGTCGTGACAACCCTCAGCGGATGGGTGTTGTTCCGGGTCATTCGAGCCCCGTTGCCGCCGTCGCGCCGATCTGTTCTCGGAGCCTCGTTCGCAGCAGCCATGCTGTCAGTCGTGATTTCGGCAGTGTTCTTCGTCATCGAATACGGCATCGGGGGAGTAGGTGGTGTCAGCCTCACCAACGTGCTGGCGCTCATGGCAGGTTCGCACGTCCTGATCGGAATCGGTGAAGGCTTCATCACGGTGGCCGTGGTCGGTGCCGTACTGCAATCCCGGCCGGACCTGGTCTTCGGGGCTAGAGATCTCGCAACCGACCACTCACAACGCGTATCTATGAAGCGATTCTGGGTTCTAGCCGGCGCCGCTGCCGTGGTCCTTCTCGGATTGACGACGTTCGCGTCCGCCAACCCCGACGGCCTCATGTGGGTCGCCGAACAGACGGGTATCGGTGGGAGTGCCCAGTCAAGTGTCACGGCCAATTCGCCTCTTTCAAACTATGGCTTTGCCGGCTTGTCGGGAGCGGCCGGGACGATTGCGGCTGGTGCGATCGGCATTGTCGCGGCGTTTCTGATCGGATGGGTAGCGTTGACACTTGTCCGTCGCAGGTCGATGACATGAGCGGCGGGCATACCCACGCCCTGCATGTTCACGGGCACTCAGTCGTTCACCGCCTTCCCGGTCATCTCAAGGTTGCCGCACTCGGTATGTTCGTCGTTGCGGTAGTGGCCACTCCTGCCCGAGCTGTATGGGCTTTCGGCTTGTACGCGGCTGGTCTCGGCCTTGTTGCCGTAGTCGCAGGAGTCCCGGTGGTGTTCATCGCCCGCCGCATGCTCATTGAAGTTCCCTTTCTGCTGTTCGCGGTTTTGTTGCCGTTCGTTGGCGAAGCTCCCTTCACGATGGTGGGAGGAGTCCGCATTTCGGAGGCTGGTCTATTGGCGGCGTGGACGATCTTGGCCAAAGGATCCTGCGGGGTGGTGGCGTCGATCCTGCTGGCAGCAACGACGGAGATCCCCGAAATCCTCGCTGGCATGAACCGATTGCGTGTGCCGACAGCAATCGTGTCCATAGCCGGCTTCATGGTCCGCTACCTGGAAGTCATCAGCGACGAGATGGGTCGGATGCGGGTGGCGATGGCGGCCCGTGGGTATGAGCCGAAAATGTTTTGGCAGATTAAAGCACTCGCAACCTCGGCCGGGGCCTTGTTCATCCGATCCTACGAGCGAGGAGAGCGGGTATATCTCGCGATGGTCGCTCGTGGTTTCACGGGGACTATGCCCACTCCTGATCAGGCACCTGCCGGTGGCGTTGAGATCGCTCGGGCGCTGGCCTTGCCGTCGTTGGCCTCGATGGTGGCGGTGGTGGCGTTGGTCGTGACCTCATGAGTGCCGCCATAGAGATTAGGGATCTCGGGTTCTCCTATCCGGGGGGTCACCGGGCGCTCGACGGAGTCGACCTCGTGATCGCCGCGGGTGAACGGGTAGCGATCTTCGGGCCTAATGGAGCAGGCAAAACCACCCTCGTGTTACATCTGAATGGCATCCATATGCCGGTCGAAGGAGCTGTAAGAGTCAGCGGGGTTTCGCTCACCGACCAGACGGTGATGGACGTGCGTCGGCGAGTCGGCATGGTCTTCCAAGACCCGGACGATCAGCTGTTTATGCCAACGGTCCGACAAGATGTCGCTTTTGGTCCGGCCAACTTCGGCGTGTCCGGCGACGAACTCGACCAGCGTGTGCTGGACGCTCTGACGGCAGTCGGGATGGACCACGCTATCGATCGGGCCCCCCACCACCTGTCGCTCGGTGAACGGCGACGGGTGGCCGTTGCGACCGTATTGGCGTCGAAGCCGGAGATTCTGGTGCTTGATGAACCATCATCGAACCTCGATCCCGCCTCCCGACGTGAGCTGGCAACAATCCTGACTGGTCTTGACGTGACGATCATCATGGTTACCCACGATTTGCCGTATGCCCTCGAGTTGTGTGAACGGTCGGTGATCCTCGATGCAGGGCGGGTGGTGGCCGACGCCACCACCCGGGAATTACTAGCCGACGGCGACTTGCTTGCCCGCCATCGCCTCGAACTGCCGTATGGCTTCGATCTCAGATCGGTGTAGATTCGCCCGATGAGAGTGTGGGAAATAGCAATGGTCGTCGCGCTGGCGGCGTTCGTCCTCTGGCCGTCGGTGACCGGGCAGCCGCGCCGTCCGTTTGGTTGGATTCCAGTCCTGGCAGCGCTGGGTGCTCTGTTAATGCACGTTCGCACCGAAGACATACGGTGGCAGCTCTATCCGGTTTATGGGCTTGTCGTCGTGGTGGCTATCGCGACTGGCTGGGAAATCCTGTCGCCGAGTCCCCAATCTCATGAACCACCACTCGGTCGTCTGGGTCAGCTGGGGAAAGCGCTCGGCGCGGTTTTCGGGCTGGCGGTGTTGAGTCTTCCGGCTCTCGTCCTACCCATGGTTAACGTTGCCGCTCCATCGGCACCCACCGGGACGATCGTTGTACGTTCGATCAGCGACGATCGGGTCGAGATTTATGGACCCGAACCGGGAGGAGCGCGTCAGATCACCCTCCAGATCTGGTACCCGTCTGTGGCGACGGAAAACGGGCGGGCACCGTTCGTTGACGACTTCGACGACTTCGCGCCGGCGACCGCTCGCTACCTCGGCTTGCCGCCTTTCGCCCTTAATCACCTACGCCCAGCCACTATGAACAGCTTCCTCGATGCGCCGGTGGCGCCGTCGGAGCGCCCTTACCCGGTGATCGTCTACTCGCATGGTTGGGCTGGCTTTCGTACGGTGGCCTTTCCACAGGCTGAGATGCTGGCCAGCAATGGCTACGTGGTCGTTGCTATCGACCACACCTACGGGGCGCTCGGTACGACAATCGACAACGGCGCCACGTTTGCTCCACTCGACCCAGACGCACTGCCCGATCGTGAAACGGTCGGCGATGAGGCATACGAGGCAGCGTCGGCGACGCTCGTCGACACTTATCGCCTCGATATTGAGCAGGCCGTTGACGTGGTTGCGGACCTCGCCGCAGGCACAGCAGGGGATGGCAAGCTGACCGGTCGACTCGACCTCAGCAGGATTGGCGTCTTCGGACATTCCACGGGAGGCGGTGCCGCCATCGAGTTTTGCGCTGGTGACGACCGATGCTCGGCCGTATACGGCCTGGACCCCTGGGTTGAGCCGGTCGATGCATCAGTTCTGGCGGTGGGCCTTGACCTTCCCATGGCAGCGATCCGGTCGGAAGCTTGGCTCACCGAGCCGAACGAAGTCCCGCTTGAGGCGTTGTGGGCGGCATCATCACGTGCTGCGCCGTTGGTGTGTATCACCGGAACGTCCCATCGGGACTTCACGCTTCTGCCCAGATTGTCTCCGGTTGCGCGCTATGTGGGTATCGGAGGGCCGCTCGATCCGCTCCGGAGTAGCGAACT
>RCMY010003576.1_pt1 | contig 13725 bp, 7 predicted proteins | sample 2041341 | NCBI WGS metagenome assembly RCMY01 (sample SAMN09708234, study PRJNA481090) | Marine sediment metagenome, whole genome shotgun sequencing project. | reverse complement strand
CTTCCTAAAGGCAGCTTCTTTCAAAGTACTGGCGGCCAATGGATTTTTGTTGTCGGCCCCGATGGCGATGAAGCCTTAAAGCGAAACATCCGCATCGGAAAGCAAAACTCTAGATATTATGAAGTCTTGGAAGGTTTGCAGGATGGGGAAAAGGTGATTACGAGTAATTATGATTCATTTGGGGAGGCGGAGAAGATAGTCCTGAAATAAAATGTCACATCGAGCACCTCGACTACGCTCGGCACAGGTGCAGTCGAAATACGCATAGACAGTTCCGGTCCGGTGAAGCCGGGGAAATAGTTTTAGAACAAAATGTCACATCGAGCGCAGTCGAGATGTCTTTAAATAGAAACAACTAAAATCAATATAAATATGATACAAATCCAAAACCTAAGAAAAAGCTTCCGAACAGAAGAAGTCGAAACCCTTGCATTGAACAAGGTCAACCTCAATGTAGAAGACGGAGAATTCGTTGGTATTATGGGGCCGTCGGGCTGTGGTAAATCCACTCTGCTGAACATCATCGGCATGCTCGACAACCCCACCGAGGGCAGCTACCAATTCGCAGGCCATGAAGTAGCGGGACTTAAAGAAAGCCAACGTACCCAACTCCGAAAAGGAAACCTCGGTTTCGTCTTCCAGAGCTTCAACCTGATCGACGAGCTTACCGTTTTTGAAAACGTAGAGCTACCGCTTATTTATTTAAAGGAAAACAAGACCAGCCGCCGAGAAAAGGTGATGAAGGTATTGGAGCGAATGAAAATCGCCCACCGCGAAAGACATTTCCCACACCAGTTATCGGGTGGTCAGCAACAACGGGTAGCCATTGCAAGGGCGGTCGTCACAAACCCCAAGCTGATCCTAGCGGATGAGCCAACGGGTAACCTAGACTCCAAAAACGGACTCGAAGTCATGAACCTGCTCACCGAACTGAACCAAGAAGGTACCACTATCGTGATGGTCACCCACTCCGACCACGACTCGCATTTTGCCCACCGGGTGGTCAACCTTTTCGACGGGCAGATTGTTACGGAGAGCCATAATCGGGCGATGGAGGCGCGGGTGTAAAACCCATCGGGAGGCCTTTTAAAAGGAGTTTATTCATCAATTTATGCTGAACTCGGTTCAGTATCAACAGTACAGGCCTGTCAGGTTAATCGCCTAATCAACGACTGCGATTTGAAATAATCGACGTTTCGCAGAAAAAAGAAACCTAACAGGTCTAAAATCGGTAGGCATTTTTATACATCAGTATACTGAATGTTTTTCAGTATAAAATCAAAAAACGGTGACCATGTTCAGAAACTATTTAAAAATCGCTTGGCGAACTCTTTGGAAGAACAAAGGGTACAGTGCGCTCAATATATTTGGGTTGGCCATTGGCATTACTTGTGCTAGTTTGATACTGCTTTGGGTGGAGGATGAGCTAAGTTTTGATAGCAACTTCCCGAAACAAGATCAAGTGTATTACGTGCCTACCAACCAACTCTACGAAGGGGAGTGGCGTACTTTTTATCAGGCTACCCCAGGTCCGTTGGCAAAAGTGATGAAGGATGAGATCCCAGAAATTATCGGAAGTTCCCGAACATTTTCTGAAGACCTTCTTTTCGAGGTCGGCGATAATTCAATCAATAAATACGGAAGGTTCGCAGATCCTGATTTTTTGAAAATGTTCAGTCTTACCTTTCTGGAAGGAAATCTTGAGAGTGCATTTAAGAATCCCGATGCCATTGTCATTTCCGAAGAAACCGCGACCAATCTATATGGCGAAGGTACATCGGCATTGGGGAAGGTGGTTCGTGTGAACAATAATACCAATTTTACCATTACCGGAGTTTTTGAAAATTTACCCTCTAATGTGAGCTATTGGTTCGATTGGGTGGCCCCTTTCGAACCCATTGTGGCCGATAGGCCCTGGATGACGGAATATGGGAATCTTTTTTCTGACACTTTTGTAGAACTATCCCCGGAGGCTGATTTTGCGGCAGTCGATGCCAAAGTACGTAAAATCATTCCTGCAAAAACCGAAGAGGATGATACCGTTGCCTTTCTTCTTTCAATGAAAGATTGGTACCTGAGATCCAACTTTGAAGGAGGTAAGCAGGTGGGTGGTCAAATCGTTTATGTACGATTATTTGCCCTAATCGCCATTATTATACTTTTGATTGCCTGTATCAATTTCATGAACCTTTCTACGGCTAGAAGCGAAAAAAGAGCCAACGAAGTGGGCGTTCGCAAAGTATTGGGCTCCGGGAAAGGAACCTTGATTTCCCAATTTATGGCAGAAGCGCTGATAACGGCAACATGCGCAGCTGCTGTGAGTGTACTCCTATTATTGGTTCTAATTTCTCAATTCAACCTTCTAATCGAAAAACAGTTGGAACTTCGACTTTTCGAGGGCACGCATCTACTTACACTTTTGGGCATAACCCTGATTTGCGGTCTTCTAGCGGGATGGTATCCCGCTTTCTACCTATCCTCGTTCAAACCTGTTGAAGTACTGAACGGGGCTCGTAATAAACAAGGTGGTGCCACCATGATCCGTAAAGGCTTGGTGGTCGCTCAATTTACAGTTTCAATAGTTTTTATAATAAGTACGATCATCGTTTACCAACAGATAAACCATGTCAAAAGCCGTGATCTGGGCTTTGAGAAGGAAAACCTGATCAAGCTTCCGGTAAACGGGGATGTGATTAAAAATTTCAATCCGATACAACAGGATATGATCGCATCGGGAATGATCGAGAATGTGGGACTGACCAATTCCGAAGTCCTTTCAGGAGGTAACAACGGTTCGGGTTTCGAATGGCCAGGGGGTACAGAAACTGAGGATATTCTGGTATCATTTAGGTATATAAGTGCCAGTTTTTTTGAAACAACGGGCATTAAAATTATAGAAGGTAGGGGTTTTGACAATGATATCGACAACGCCAATAATAATATTCTGATAACCGAGACTTTCGCGCGATTAATGGGCGAGGGAAGTACCTTAGGAAAAAATGTCAGACGTGATGATGACACCTACACGGTAGTGGGTATCGTAAAAGACTATTTGTATGGGGATATGTACGGCGCCAGTGATCCGGTCATGTTTTTCAACAACCACGATGATGCCCGGTTTCTGTACGTAAAAAGTAAAGCGGGCATCGCACTGACCGAAACTTTGGCCGCTATGGAGGATGTAATGAACACCCACAACCCGGCCTTTCCCTTCGAATATGAATTTGTGGACGATGCCTTTAACGCCAGGTTTAAAAGTGAAAAACTCATAGGAAACCTATCCCAAATCTTTGCGCTGCTTGCCATTGTCATTTCCTGTTTAGGTTTATTCGGGCTAGCAGCGTATACGGCAGAGCAGCGCCGTAAGGAAATTGGCGTACGAAAAGTTCTGGGTTCCAGTGTTGCGGGAATCGTGAAACTATTGTCAAAAGACTTTATGCGCTTGGTACTAGTTGCCCTATTAATAGCCATACCGCTTGCTTGGTGGGCAATGCAAAATTGGTTGGAGAGCTTTGCCTATCGTATCGAAATTGACGTATGGGTGTTTGTCATGGCCGGTGTGGTCGCTATTTGTATTGCCTTATTGACCGTTGGTTTTCAGGCTTTAAAAGCTGCTAATGCCAACCCTGTGAAAAGTTTGCGGACGGAGTGAAAGGAAAGAATTTGGAATTTTAATACTAGCAGTAAGCAAGTTTGCTCATTAATTTATGCTGAATTCATTTCAGTATCAAAAACAAACAATCATGATTCAGACCTATCTTAAAATTGCCTGGCGAACACTACTGAAGAACAAATGGTATTCCGCCATTAATATTGGCGGTTTGGCGATAGGCATGACCTGCTTTTTGATGATTGCCATGTTCATCAAAAACGAACTGTCTTACGATACCTATCACGAGAAAGGCGACCAGATCTACAGGGTGGTACACCATAACAGCGCTGATAATTCCGAAGATAAATGGATTTGGGGAAACGCTCCCGTAGGCCCGGCGTTAGAAGCCGATTTTCCGGAAGTTCTGGAAACGGTGCGGTTTTCAGGCAGGGCGGATGTGTTGTTGGAATACAACAACAAAAAATACCAAGAAGGTAATTGTTTTTATGTAGATGACACGGTTTTCGATGTGTTCAGTTGGCCCCTGACCTCGGGCAATCCCGAGACCGCTCTTGGGTCACCCTATTCCGTGGTCCTTACAGAAAGTACGGCAAAAAAGTATTTCGGCAGCGAAGATCCCATGGGCAAGACTTTGGATGGGTTTGGGGGAAGAGCCGCTGATGGTATATACACGGTGACCGGTATCATGAAAGACGTGCCGGAGAATTCACACTTCAGTTTCGATGCGCTCTTTTCCATGGCCTCCTTTTATCAGACGAGGCCGGGTATTTTCGATGCTTGGGGTTATGTCGATTTCTACACCTATTTTTTGATGGATAGAAATTTTGATCAAGCTGCGTTCCAGGCAAAAATGCCGGATTTCCTAACACGAAACCGTCCTGCGGATGAAATGGAATATTTCTATAATCTTTCCTTCGAACCGATAAAGGACGCTTACCTGTTATCAAGTGCGGAACGGCAGCCAGGGGTCACCGGAAGCCTTTCCAATATCTATATTTTTTCGCTCATCGGTCTGTTCATCCTCGTTATTGCCAGCATCAACTTTATGAACCTCGCCACGGCACGTTCGTTGGAAAGGGCAAAGGAAGTTGGCGTGCGAAAGGTGATCGGCGCCGATAAAGGAAATTTGGTTCGGCAGTTTCTCGGGGAATCGTTGCTAATGGTGCTTTTGTCGGCCGCTTTGGGTTTTCTTTTGGCAATAGCATGCTTAAGAGGGATGGGCCAAATCACCGGTAAGCACTTTTCGATTGCCGATATTACTGATACCCAGACCCTTCTTCTATATTTCGGAACGGCCTTGTTCACGGGTTTGCTCGCGGGTTGCTACCCCGCTTTTGTGCTTTCCAGTTTTAAACCCGTACACGTTTTGAAGGGAATTTTTAGAACTTCCCAAAAGGGGACGAACCTAAGAAAAGGATTGGTCATCTTCCAGTTCAGTCTTTCCATAGCATTGATTGCCGGTACTCTGGTCGTTTATTTTCAATTGGGCCATATGCTAAACCAAAACTTGGGTTTTGATAGGGAACAACAGCTGGTCATCGACTATAACTTCGACGGCGATGTAAACAACCGATTAGAAACGGTAAAGAGCGAATTCGAGAGCCTTCCTGATGTGAATTCCGTTGCTGCATCTCGAACGGTTCCTGGCGGGCACTTTCCAGCGGCCGGTACCAACGTCGAAACTGCATCAGGTGAAATGGAACTTTTTGAACCTTTTATATATGAGGTCGATGTAGATTTTATTCCGCATTACAATTTGGAAATGGCCGCAGGAAGGGGGTATTCAAGGGATTTTCCTGCGGATACCATTTCGTCAATGGTCATCAACGAGGCGGCTGCCAAAAGTTTCGGCTATTCCAACCCCTCGGACATCCTAGGTAAAAAATTCGAACAATGGGGCAAGGAAGGAGTCATCGTCGGGGTGGTAAAAGATTTCAACTACCTATCGCTCCATCAAAAAGTAGCTCCTTTAACCCTGAGGTACGAACCTTTTGCGAGCAGATATTTATCCATAAAGATGCAATCCGAAAATCTACCCAAGACTATAGCCGACATCGAACAAAAGTGGGCCGCTTTGGCACCCCACCGTCCTTTTCTGTACAGTTTTTTAGACACCTCGTTCAATGAACAATACAAAGCGGATATCAAGTTCAGACAACTCTTCACCATCTTTTCCTGTCTGGCAATTCTCATCGCTTGCTTAGGCTTATTGGGTTTGGCGACTTATAGTGCCATACAAAGAACAAAGGAAATCGGAATCCGAAAAGTGCTTGGCGCCGAGGTCGGAAGCATCGTACGCTTGCTGTCCATAGACTTTTTAAAACTCGTTGGCATCGCGATTCTTGTCGCCACCCCCTTCGCTTGGTTCGCCATGTCGAAATGGTTGGATGGTTTCGCTTATCGCATGGATATGAATATTTGGGTTTTCGCCCTTGCCGGTGGCATCGCCTTGCTTATCGCTATTGCGACAATGAGCTTTCATGCAGTGAAGGCGGCGAACAGAAATCCGATAAAGAGTTTGCGGACGGAATAAATCAATCAAATCAAAAAACGGGACCCATGTTTAGAAACCATCTTAAAATCGCTTGGCGGAATCTCCAAAAGAGAAAGGTATTTGCCTTTTTAAACATTCTGGGCCTTGCCTTAGGTTTCGGGTGTAGCGTATTAATATTCCTGTTCGTAAACCATCATCTCCAATTCGATAATTTCCATAAGAATCCAGAGCGGATATACAGGTTCGTTACTGAACAACATCGTGACGATATCAGCTATCGTGCAAGTGTTCCTCCTGGCTTTGCCACCGCTTTTATGGACGACTACGACTATGCCGAGAAAGTAGCTAAAATCGTAAGCTTGGAAGACCTTCAGATCAATGGCGTCGATAAGAACGCCTCTAAACGTTTTAAAGAGGATGTTGTTTTTGCGGAAACCGATTTCTTCGAAATTTTCAATTTTCCGACCTTGGAAAAATTGAATGGCCGCAATCTAAAAGAACCGAATACAGCATATATCACCGAAAATTTTTCCAAAAGGATGTTTGGGGCCCAACCTGCGCTCGGGGAGCAATTTACGCTGGGAAACGGTGAAATCGTTCAGGTCATTGGTTTGATGGAGGACCTTCCAAAGAATACGTTTATGAATGGAGAGGTCTTTGTTTCGTTTATTACCGCAAAAAGCTACAACGAATTTTTCACAAGTGAAACCTGGAACGGAATGGGCGGTGCCCTACAATGTTTCGCATTACTTCACCCAGATCAGAATATTGCCCAGATAGAAGAGACCATACAAGAGCTTGTCACCAAACACAGGGCCGACACTTCCAATGTACATCACTATAAACTGCAGCCGCTTCAAAACATCCACTTCAATGCTGATTATGGGGGCATTAATGTGAGCCTGTTATGGATTTTTGCCCTGATCGGTCTTTTCCTGATTGCAGTAGCCTGTATTAATTTCATCAATATTTCGACGGCCCAAGCTTTTACACGTTCAAAGGAAATCGGAATCAGAAAGGTATTGGGAAGTTTCAAAAAGCATCTTTTTTGGCAGTTTATTTCCGAAACTTTTATCCTTAGTTTGTCCGCGTTACTGGTAGGTGTCCTCATGGCTATGCTCGCATTGCCTTATTTTAACGACCTTTTCGAACTCGATCTTTCATTGAATTCCTTTCTAAGTCTAAAAGTCCTTGGTTTTGTAATGTTGCTATTGGTAACCGTTTCCTTTTTTGCGGGAAGTTATCCCGGGCTGATAATGTCACGTATCCTTCCCACCTTGGCCTTAAAGGGGCAATTAGCGCAAAAGGATACGGGTGGTAAAATAACCCGAAAAATACTGGTGACCGCTCAATTTGCCTTATCCATCTTTTTAATTGTTGCTACCATCGTTGTAGCTCGACAAATCAGTTATGCGGTCAATGCCGATCTTGGTTTCGACAAGGACGCTATTGTAATGCTAGAAATTCCGGAGGATATTGGACCTATCAAGCTGCAAGGTCTAAAGGAGCGTTTCGGACAATTATCGGGAGTCAAAAACAGTACGGCCTGTTATGCAAGTCCGGGAGCCGCCGAAAATGGCTGGGGTACGAACATTCGATACGGCAATCGACCTGAGGATGAAATATTTTCAATTTCGATGAAATTGGCGGATGAAAATTATCTGGAAACATTTGGCCTGGAATTGATCGCAGGGAGAAATTTCTACCCATCCGATACCCTAACAGAAGTAGTCGTTAATGAAAAGCTGGCCTTTAAAGTTGGGCTTGTTCAAATCCGAAGAGTTATTAGGCGAAAAATTGGAAGCGTCAGGAAACACGGTTACGATCGTTGGGGTAGTAGCAGATTTTCACGACCAGAACTTTCATGAAACTATAACCCCGGTTTTTATTGCACCGGATCCCAAAATGTATAACGAAATTGCTATTAAAATAGATGGAGGAGACGCCAGAAACACGCTGGCGGGAATTCAAAAATTCTGGGAAGGTGTTTTTCCAAATTATATTTACGAACATCATTTCTTAGATGAACGGGTCGCGAATGAATATGCCGAGGAGCAGCGTTTTCTGTCCATGAGTAAAATATTTGCCGGCCTTGCCATTTTCATCAGCTGTTTGGGACTTTACGGCATGATTTCCTTTTTCGTGTCGCAAAGAAAAAAGGAAATCGGTATCCGGAAGGTGTTGGGCGGCAAGATTAGCGACATATTGGTGTTATTCACACAAGACTTTTTCAAACTGATCTTTATCGCGGGTGCCATTGCAACGCCAATTGCTTGGTACTTCATGAACAATTGGCTTGAAAACTATCAATATAGGATTGACATAGAGTGGTGGTTTTTCATCTTGGCCATCAGTGGAATAATTCTGATTACGCTAGCCACAATAAGTTATCAGGCCATTAGGGCCGCAACGGCCAACCCTGTAAAAAGCCTTCGAACGGAATAGATAAATCAAAAAACGAGAACCATGTTCAGAAACTATTTAAAAATCGCGTGGAGGAATCTCATTAAAAACACAGCGTATTCAGTAATAAACATAGGTGGTCTAGCCATTGGCATTTCATCTTGTCTCTTGATTTTACAGTATGTTGCGTTTGAGACGAGTTATGAAGATTTTCATGAGAACAAAGACCGGGTTTTTAGGGTTAAGCAAGAGCGTTACAATGCAGGTAAGTTGGAAACTGAATGGGCCGGTGGCGCTTTCGCCGTCGGAAACTCTTTTAAAGAGGCAATTCCTGAAATCGAGGAATATGTAAAGGTTGTTCAAACGCAAGATATTATTGTGGACGTGAACGACGAAACCCTCAAAATCGACCAGGTATTTTTTGCTACCAATTCGTTTTTCAATGTTTTTTCCTATCCCTTGATTGCAGGTGATATGAAATCAGTCTTAAAGGAACCCGGTACAGCGGCGATTTCTGAGAGTGTGGCGCTAAAGATTTTTGGAACCAAAGATGTCTTTGGTAAAATACTTCCTATTAGCGGCGGCAAGGATTATCGCATAACGGGGGTGTATAAAGATATGCCATCGAATACCCAGCTAAAGCCAAATTTTTTGGCATCCTATTCCTCTTTTGTAGAGCAGGTGAAAGCCAACTCGAATGGCGAAGAAACTCCAGAAGAAGCTTGGGATTGGGATGGCTGCCTTACCTATTTGATGATCAGAAAGGGTGCCGATCCGAATGCCGTAGAAGCCAAGTTTCCGCAGATAGTAGCCGAAAATGAAAGTGAATTTGCAAAACAATCCAACAGTTTGGCTAAGTATATACTGATGCCCATTACCGACATTCACCTGTATTCAAATTTTATGATGGAACCCGGTGCTACCGGTAACGGCAAAACGGTATATCTTCTTCTTGGTATCGCATTCTTCATTATCATCATAGCATGGGTGAACTATATTAATCTAGCTACGGCACGGGCTATAGGTAGGGCGAAAGAGGTAGGTGTTCGTAAAACCGTTGGATCGAATCGCAAACAGCTGATTGTTCAATTCTTTCTCGAATCGGCACTTTTCAATGCTGCGGCCTTGATTTTGGCCCTGATCCTGATGGCGATTATGATTCCTGCTTTCAATCAATTGTCAGGACAAGAACTCTCGTACACCCTCTTTGCTAAAAGTATTTTTTGGATAGGGCTCACAGGCTTGTTCGTGATAGGTGTATTTCTGTCTGGGGCCTACCCCGCATTTGTATTGTCCAGTTTCAAGCCGGTAGCCGTCTTAAAGGGAAAAATGGCCAATACCCAACAAGGCGCTTTATTGAGAAAATCATTAGTGGTCTTCCAATTTGCCGCATCGTTGTTTTTGTTGATCGGCACTTTGACCGTATACAAGCAGATACAGTATATGCGCCAGCAGTCGTTGGGTCTGGATATTGATAAACCCCTGGTTGTAGTACCTCCTATTGTAGCCGATTCGACCTATTTGAGTCAAATGATCGCTTTTAAAGAAAATCTATTAAAATTCCCATCGATAAAAAGTGTCGCTGCCGCAACTACTATTCCCGGACAACCCGTTGAGTGGAATGCAGGAGGAATTAAATTGGTATCCCAAGACCAAGAACAGGGAAAACAATATCGCGTTATTGGTGTCGATTATGATTATGTGGACCAGTTCGGTTTAAAGCTGATTGCTGGACGAGCTTTTTCAGAGGAGTTTGGCACCGACCCGGAAGCCGTCATTTTCAATAGGGCAGGTATTGCACAATTGGGCTTTAACGATCCTGAAGAAGCAATTGGTAAACGCATCGATTTCTGGGGAAACCAATACACCATTATTGGAGTATCGGAAAACTTCAACCAAGAATCGTTGCGTTTGCCGTATGAACCCTTGGTCATTAGATTGATTCCAGATGTACGGGGATATTTTACCATGAAGCTAAACTCTGAAGATGTTGGGCAGACCATAGCACAGGTCGAGACCGAATGGAATAAATTTTTCCCCGGAAACACATACGAATATTTCTTTCTAGACGACCATTTCAACGACCAGTACCAAGCAGACCAACGTTTCGGAAAAGTATTCGGATTCTTCACGGGTCTCGCAATTTTGGTGGCATGTTTAGGCTTGTTCGGGCTGGCCTCTTTTACCACCTTACAACGAACCAAAGAAATTGGAATTAGAAAAGTATTGGGTGCTTCCGTTTTGGGAATTTTGAAGTTGTTGTATAAGGAGTTCGCCTTATTGCTGGTCATAGCATTTTTAATTTCGATTCCCATAGCATGGTTTACCACAAGCAATTGGTTACAGAGTTATGCTTTTCGGATTGACATCCATTGGAGCTTTTTCCTGTTACCTTTTATTGTGATTGTGTTGATTGCCTTGGTAACCGTAAGCTTTCAATCGATTAAGGCCTCATTGGCCAACCCCGTAAAAAGCCTACGAACGGAATGAAATAATTGCATCTAAAACGAGAATCATGTTCAAAAACAACTTAAAAATCGCTTGGCGCAACCTTGCCAAAAACAAACAACAGACCATCATCAACCTATTGGGACTGACCGTAGGAACGGTAAGTTGTTTGACCATATTACTCTATGTTTTTGCCCAAATGGGCTATGATGAACATCATGGGAATGCCGAATCCATTTATAGAATAGAGACCATTATCGAAAGGGATGGAAAAGAAAGCTTTGATACGGGGGCAGCTTCGCCACCGATTGCTTTTGCGGTAAAGGAAGACTTTCCGGAAGTTGAAGAAGCTACGCGTGTAGTTATAACCGACATGTTCTCTATAAATTTGATAAGAGCCGCCAATAGTAAAGAGGGATATTACGAGCCAAGGGCATATATGGTCGATTCCACATTTTTCAATGTGTTCAATTATAAGCTTTTAGAGGGGGATACGAAGACGGCATTAAATGAACCCAATGCTCTGGTACTCTCATCTTCCTTGGCTAAAAAACTTTTCGGAAATCAAAGAGCCTTGGGTAATGCGGTCATCTGGGGTAGTGGCGAGGATGCTTTGACCCTGACGGTTAAAGGTGTATTTGATGATGCCTTTGGTAAATCGCATCTCAATCCTAATTATTTGGTCAGTATGAGTACCCCTGGCATAGGAACATTTGTACAGACTTTCGAAAGTTTTGCCACAAATAACTTTGTATACAGTTATGTTAAACTCCTTCCGGAAGGAAATGCCAGTGAACTTCAAAGTAAAATGCATGGCTTCTTAAAAGCGCGGGGCAGCAAAGACTTATCCGATGCAGGCATGAACAACAAACAACTGTTGCTTAAGGGAGTGACCGACATTCATCTATATTCGGCGGGACGAAAGAATCAAATCGACAAGGTTTCAAATATTAAATACCTCTATTTTTTACTGACCTTGGCGTTTTTTATTCAGCTGGTGGCCTGTATTAATTTTATCAACTTGAGTACGGCGAGGGCCAGTAAGCGCGCAAAGGAAATCGGGGTAAGAAAAGTAGTTGGGGCCGGAAGAAATGCCTTGATGCGGCAGTTTTTAGGAGAATCACTGTTAGTTTCCTTGTTTGCAATGCTGATTAGTATTCCAATTACTATTTTGCTTTTACCGCTGGTCAATGAAATTACATTGGGCGAGCTTACTTATAGTGCTATTTTTCAATGGAGAATAGGGCTGCTATTGTTAGGGTTAGCTATTTTCACAGGTCTGGTTGCGGGTATTTACCCGGCCATTGTTCTGTCTTCCGTACGGCCTGTCAAAGCACTTAAAAGTAGCACGATATTACAATCCGGTAACGGAACTTTTCGAAAGGCATTGGTGGTATTTCAATTTGTAGTATCCATAAGCCTTGTTGCTACGGTCATCATAGTTACCCAACAGTTTCGATTTGCCCAATCAAAGGATCTTGGCTTCAAAAAAGACAACTTGTTGGCCTTAAGAATCGGTACTGCCGATGCCTCTAGCAAGTTTGACAATCTTAAAGCGAATTTTTTAAATGTCCCCGGAGTACAGCATGTAGCTAGTGGAAACTACTCACCTTCTGAAGTTGTTCTTATGGATAATGGTCTCTACTTGCCAGGCGGAACTCGGGATAACAACACTGTTGTCAAAAGAAACGGTGTGAGTGAGGGCTATTTTGAGACGATGGACATTCCGTTATTACTTGGACGGGATTTCCGCAAGAGCGATACCACAAATCAAATTATAGTAAATGAAGCGACGCTAAAGGCTTTCAACATTGACAAAGAACAGGCACTTAGCACTAAACTCATTCAAAGTTTTGATGACGAAACCGTTGAAATGGAGGTTATCGGGGTAGTGGCCGATTATCATTTTGCGTCGTTAAAGGAAGAAATAGCACCCCTTTTTCTTCATTTTGAAACAGAACCCAACTGGCTTTTTTTAAGAACGGAAACCGTCAACTATGGGCAGTTATTGCATAATATCGAACAGCAATGGACGTCAACGGTAAATAACGTACCCTTTGATTATGTCTTTGTAGACAAGGAGGTGGAAAAACTTTACGGAGAAGAAAAACGCTTGGGCCAAATCTCGGTGATTTTTACCATTCTAGCCATCCTCATCAGCTGCCTTGGTCTTTTCGGTCTTATCTCTTACATAGCCGAACAAAAGAAAAAGGAAATCGGTATACGAAAAGTATTGGGTGCAAGTATCAGTTCGGTAGTACAACTGTTGACCAAAGATTTTATAAAGCTGGTGGTCATAGCCTTTTTAATCGCCTCGCCCATCGCCTATTATTTTATGCAGCGCTGGTTGGAGGATTTCACGTATCGCATCGATATTCAATGGTGGGTATTTGTCTTGGCAGGTGGATTTGCTTTGATGATTACCGTGCTGACAGTAGGTTTTCAGTCGCTGAAATCGGCAGTGGCGAATCCTGTGAAGAGTTTGCGAACGGAGTGAAAAACCCCTTTTAAAGTCTAAGGAAAGCATCCCAAAAAAAAATTAAAATCAAGAAATCATGAAAAATATACTTATCGCTGCGTTTTTTTTCACCATTTGTTCGATCGGGGCTTACGGGCAAATAACGCTTCCCTCTGATGGAAACAAAAAAGCTACGGTATCCGAATTTATTGGAATTACGGAAGTCAAAATTGCCTATTCAAGACCGGCGGTAAACGGGCGCGAGGATAAAATCTGGGGGCAATTGGTGCACTATGGCTTTAGCGATTT
>RCMY010003575.1_pt1 | contig 13728 bp, 12 predicted proteins | sample 2041341 | NCBI WGS metagenome assembly RCMY01 (sample SAMN09708234, study PRJNA481090) | Marine sediment metagenome, whole genome shotgun sequencing project. | reverse complement strand
ACGCCGCCGACGATCTTCGCACCGGGTTTGGTGGTGGGGGCGACGACTACCTCATGAAACCGTTCCGGCTGGAGGAGCTGGTGCTGCGGGTGGAGGCCCTGCTGAGGCGGAGCCATCTCTCGGAGCCCGACGACGCGGTGTTGCGGTGCGGGCCGATCGAACTGGACGACGGCGCTCACACCGTGGCCGTGAACGGGCTGCCGGTGGAGCTGTCACCAACCGAATTTCGCCTCCTGCACTACCTGTTACTCAACCCTCGGCAGGTGGTTTCTCGCCAGCAGATCCTCGACTATGTCTGGTACATGGGGTTCGATGGCGATCCATCGATCGCCGAGCGCTACATCTCGTATCTCCGCAACAAACTCGGCGACGCTGGCAGCCTCATCGAAACGGTTCGAGGCGTCGGCTATCGACTTCATCCACGAACAAATCTTTGGGATGAGTTGGCGGCTTGATATTATGTCTCAACATCCATACATCTCCAATTCAGTTAGACTTCGATATGTTGCATTTTTCAACAAGACAGCCAAGTTCCTCTAAAGAAGGTTTTGACACATACCCCTCTGCGGTATCAATCTGGTCTGCTTCCTGCATGCTTGCAGTAAACGCGGCAAAACCTCTGAATACAATACCTCTTCACGTTCCATATACTGAAAAATCTGTAAATCATATATTAGTATAACATACTTGTTTTCTCATATAAACTAATATGCGGCTTTCTTTGGCAAAACAAAAAAGCTCCAGCAAAAACCAAAGCCGCCGGGCAGACCCCAAGCTTGTCGACCCAGCTGACAGACATGTCCTGCAAATACTTTTTGAGATTGCCGAAGCTTTTTGTCGTTTCATTCCCATTTGTCAACCCTGCCGCATAATCCGTCACCCCGCAGGCAACGGCCTGGGCGAACGTCTCCGGATAATTGTCGATGATCGCTATATAGACCAGCACGGCTGACATAAAGGTCGCCCGCAACACCGCAAGATCTGGCCACGCCTTAAGGCCCCGATTCAAAAATTTCACTATATGACCTTGCAGCCTTTCTCGCCATCAAATGGCATTGACGCCGGCAATATGCTATAGTAATACTGTATGTAAATAACGAACGAAAGTTCGTGATACAAACCATGTCAAAACCCAAACTGACCATTGATGGCCAGATCGAGCACATGAAAAGCAAGGGCATCCGCTTTCATATCGTCGACGAAGCTGCCGCCAAGGACTTTCTGCTGAACAACAACTATTACTTTAAAATAAAATCCTACACCCAAAATTACGATAAATACACGGCCACCGACAAAAATGGCCAGTACATCAACCTTGAATTCGCCTATCTTCAGGAACTGTCAAAAATGGATATGTACCTGCGGCGGCTGCTGTTCGATATCGTCATTGACATCGAACATTTTGCCAAAGTCCAGCTGCTGGCAGATTTGGCGGAAAACACCTATGAAAACGGCTATGCTATCATCACGGCCTTTTTCAGCAAATATCCCCATATCCAACCGGAAATTGCCAAACACTCCACATTATCTTACTCCCATGACCTCATCGAAAAATATAAAGAGGACTTTGCCGCCTGGAACATCGTCGAAGTGCTGACCTTCAACAACTTCATCCTGCTCTATCAATTGTATTACCAGATGTATCCTGCAAAAAAGAACCTGTCAAACTTCCGCTGGTCGGCAAAATCCCTGCGCAATGCCATCGCCCACAACAATTGTTTATTGAACAAATTAAATCCCGCGCAGGCTGCGCCGATCAAGAAAAACAAGCAGTTAAATGCTGTTTTGAGCAAGCTCCCTATGATGTCGGACAATATGCGGCAAAAGAAAATGGCCCTGCCTTTCCTCAATGATTTTTTTGCCGCGCTTTACTCGTTCAACACCCTGGTAACGAGCGAAGACATCAAACAGTACCGCATGGAAACCTTAGCCGATCTTCTGCATAACCGCTTCCAGCGTCACGCCGACTATTTTAAAACCAACCAGCACATCGCCTCCACTTTGGAATTTCTGCAAAAAATCATTGACTACTACCATAAAAACAGGATATAATTACTTTGAAAATCAAAAGCGATTATGCGCTTTCAGAGGGAACGGTGCCTGCACCGTTCCCTTATTTTGTATGCAAAAGGACCATTCTGCGATGAGAATGGTCCTTTTTGCTGCCTATCTGTCAGCTAGGCGTCAAAATGCCTGACTACCGGCTTTCTTCGTCAGTTTTTTTGTTCCTCATAATCCGTCAACCCGCAGGCGACGGCCCGGGCGAACTCCTCCGGGTAATTGGCGAGCAGCCCGGCATCCGCCATATTGTCGATAAACGCCGTCTCCACCAGCAAAGCCGGCATAGTTGTCGCCCACAGCACCGCAAGATCCGGCCGCTCCTTGCCCCCGGTCCGGAAACGCCGCATCGGTCGCCTGGATCCCTGCCGTCACCCGCTGCTGGATGCACCTGGCCAGCCGGCCCGCCGCCGAATCCGCCCCATAGCAGAGCGTCTCCGCCCCGCGCGCCGTGTTCCCCTCTGCATTGCAGTGGATGGCGACGAACAGATCCGCGCCCCAGTAGTTGGCCGCATCCACCACACACGGGCCATCGCCCTCGCCGATCAGATTGTCGCTCTGCAAAAGCCTCGTCTCGCAGTCGGCTGCCGCCAGATAGCGCGCCGTTACCCGCAGCAAGCAAAAAAGCAACGCAAAAAAGGCCCCGCGCAAGCCACGCGAAGCCTTAAGATTACTACTGGCAGAGAGGGTGGGATTCGAACCCACGGTACCTTGCGGTACACTTGATTTCGAGTCAAGCACCTTCGACCACTCGGACACCTCTCCATATGTTCTCTACAGAACATAAAATAGTATATCATATTTATTTTTAAATGTAAATATAGCAGTTTTTACCTTTGTGAAATACCCGGCAAAAGCAAAGAAAATCCGCAGCCATGCTTGCGGCTGCGGATTAAACATTGTCTTTTTCTTTTTGACGACACCTGGCAAAAAACTTCTTGATGATTGCCGCACAGTCGTCTTCGAGTACACCAGCAGTGACTTTGAGTTGATGATTCAACGCCCTATTGTCAACAATATTGAATAAGGACTCTGCTGCCCCTGCTTTATAGTCGGGCTTACCGTAGACTACCCGATCAACTCGGCTCATGATCAGTGCCCCGGCACACATGGGGCAAGGCTCAATTGTGACAAATAGGGTTGTGCCAGATAGACGCCATCTTTGCAACTTTTTGCAGGCATCTTGAATAACAATCAATTCTGCATGTGCCGTGGCATCCTGCCAAATCTCACGCATATTATGCCCGCTGGAAATAACTTTTCCCTGTTCATCGACTAAAACAGCGCCGATAGGAATCTCACCTAAATCAAAAGCTTTTTGCGCCTCGGCCAAAGCTTGTTTCATATAAAACTCATCTTGCTCCATCCATTCACGCCCATCTTCATGTTTTGCAAACATTATATCTCACTTAAGAACATTCGTCAAAACAGGGATTTATGAAGTTCTACTTCATAAGGCGGCGTCAATGTGCTTACTGTATTCTTTTTCGCGATGGTCTTTTGCAAAATTGCTTCAAATCCATCTTTCTTATCCTTTTTGCCTTGTGACCAGCTTTGTCCGCGGTCTTGTTCATGCGGTTGATAAATATCATACCGATGAATCACAGGTGTCCTTGTAACACGCATTACTTTTTCTAACATTTTAACCCCTCCTTGGATTAAATTATGTCCTTATACTTTTATATCGTCATTTTATTCCAAAAATTAAGGACTATTTTCACAAATTTTAACTTTTATGGTCAATTCATCCCATACAACTTTTTCCAGCCTCAAACACAGAATATATGACCGTAACCAGTCTAAATCGACGCACAGGCAAACTGCATTGTCCGGAACACCGACAACCACATGTCGCCAGCGACACGAAAATCCAAACAGTTTGTCATTGATACTTTTATTTAAAAAAACGGTACCACTCACTCCTTATATAAAACTTCAATAATACAAAAACAGCCTGACGAAAAATTCGCCAGGCTGTTTTTGTGCCATCGTAATATTTTTTATTGTCTGCGAGGCAATCGCTGCAAAAGAAGTTTTGCTAGAATAATTCCCAAACACCCCGTCACCACCTGCGGCCAGCTCATCATAAAGGACAGCGCTGCAACTACCTGATCGGGTAAATGAATCATCGCAAAAAGCAGCTTCGTCCCGATTGCCAAAAAAACGGCTTTGGCAACAGCTGCAATCCATACCCAGCGATTTTGCCAAAGATAATAGCCCAGCAAAGTGTACAAGACATTTCCCAAACCGACAATCGGAACCATAAAGACAACGGGCAGATTGCCCTGCATAAAGGCTACTAGAGGCAAAATCAATCCTAACAGCGCCATTCGAGGATTCTTAGTATAGATTGCAGCCAGCAATAAAGTCATATTGACCAAACTGCCAATCAAAAACATATTAACAGGGCCTGGAACCATCGGTATAATTAAGCGAATGCTTTGCAGCAAAATCGCAATTGCCAAGAAAAAAGCAGCATATACATATGTTTTCCATCGATTTGCATCGTTCATATTTGTTCGTTCCCTTCCAGTTCATTTCAAACTCTATGATACACGGATGGTCGCATTGATGCAAATCGCAAAAACAAAACTATACATACTTCCTTACTCTATATTCCGCTTTGCCTTTTCAGCAGTGATATCAGCAAGCAATTGTCCAGCTTGAACAGCTGCCATCGGCCGATAGAAATAATATCCCTGCACTTCGTCACATTCTTGTTTTTTAAGGAAATTCCATTGTTTTTCTGTTTCCACACCTTCAGCGATAACTTTTATATGAAGGCTTTTAGCTAGCACAATAATTGCTTTTATGATAGCTTCATCCTTTTCGTTGACCCCGATTCCACGAACAAAAGACATGTCGATTTTGATTTTATTCGCCGGAAAATGTTTCAAATAAACCAACGATGAATATTTTGTGCCAAAATCATCGATTACGATATGGATTCCCTGCCGCTGAAAGTCTTCCATGATATCAACGATTGCATTTTTTTGTCGCAAGACAATGCTTTCACTGATTTCAAGCTCAAGGTTGCTCGGCACAAGACCATTTTCATACAAAATCTGCTCTACCATCACCAATAAATCTTGTTTTTTAAACTGATGCAATGAAATATTGACTGCCATGCGAATAGCAGGGTATCCTGCTCGCTGCCAACGTCGGCTTTGCTCACAAACCTGCTGTAAGATCCATGATCCAATCGGAAAAATAAGCCCGCTTCGTTCTGCCAGCGGAATGAACTCATGCGGTAGAATCAATCCAAGCGCCGGATGGTTCCAACGTACTAAGGCTTCCATACCAACAATTTCATTGGTCCGGCAGCTGACTTGCGGCTGATAGTATACTTCCAGCTCATTTCTCTCGATGGCTCCATACAATAAGTTGCTGAGTTCCTGGGTTTTATTGATTGCATTTCGCATGCCTTGTGTACAAAAAGCGTGTTGGTTCTTTCCACTTTCCTTCGCTTTATACATCGCAATATCCGCATTTTTAATCAATGCATCCGCTGTTTTTCCATCGTGTGGATATATGGCGATGCCGATGCTAGTTGTCACAAAAACATCTTGATCATTCAAACTGAACGAACTGCGAAAACACCTTACGATTTTATCCGCAATTTGTTCGACATCGGCCGCATCTTTTATATCTTCAAGCAATACGATAAATTCATCTCCGCCAAATCTAGCGACAACATCTCTGCCTCTCCCGCCCGATCAACTGCACGGTTTAAAAGTTTCGTTCCAAGGACACGGTTTGGCAATTCTGTTAGGTAATCATGATATGCGACATATTTGATATCTTCCTGTGCCTGTTTTCTCTCTCCAATTTCACGTTGGAGGTTCTCATTGGCAATTTTCAGCTGCTCTTCGTTATGCTTGATTTGATTTTGTGCACCTTCCAAAGCATCCAGCATCGCGTTGATATCTTTTGCCACAGCCGTCAATTCATCATCTGCTGCAGGCGGTTTCAATCGCCGAGAAAATTCTTTTTTACTGCCAATAGTACGTATTTCTCCACTTAATTTTCCCAATCGTCGTAGTACACTATGATCTAGAAAAGAAAGTATGATTACTAAGAACACAAAAAATAAACCGACTAATACCAACAAAGTAATCCGAATTGCATTTTGACCGATGGTATGGATAGACCGATCTGTTTTGACTTCCATCTGCAAAACCGGTTGTCCATATATATCATCTACTATAAAATACCCCGCAATCTCACTTTCGCTAAGTAAATTCACTTCAACGGGTGCCTCATCTGATTGGCTTACTGATTCATTGAAGGATTTTTGATTTTCTAGAAGTTTTAGCTCTAAACCAACATCCAGCTGTTCACTAAGCGCTGAAATTTTATCCTCATCAATATATGTACCGATTATAATATGGCCCCGAATAGGGCCTTCGCCATCCGTTTTTAAAATGGGAGAAACTGCAATGACCATGGGTCGATTCTCCACCATGATAATTCCTTGCAATCGATAAGAAGGATCCTGATTTTTCAAAATCGGACTATTGGCTATATAATCAACAAAACTTGATGAAACATCCTTAATCCCCTTATTATTTTTATCCGTTTGATCGCTTTCTCCGGCATAAATGTAATGGCCCTCTTCATCAATAAAAGCCATCAAGTCCAAATCCAAATTGGAAAATGTATTATACCCCAAATTCGCTTTTACATATTGCTCATCGTGACTATGGATATAATCATATGTATCATCCCAAATAGCCCAATCGGTCAAAATATCGGCCATATTATGTTCATCATGTTGTATTGCTTTCTCAACTCGCATGACGTGCTCTCTTGCATACCGTTCTTCCAATAAATTGATTTTATTGAGCATAATACTATTCAGCACCAAATAAATCAACACTGTCATTGCCAAAAAAGACAACGTCAAACGTTTTATGATTTTATCGCGTATGGATTGCAAAGATTTTGTTTTCGCCTTCATTGATTCCCTCCTCCAGCGCCCAATAAGACATTTTTCCCATTGGGATATCTCTTACACACTTCTTTTTTTTCATTTTCACACAACATATTCTCTGCTCTCACTCATGATGACCAAGTCCTTTTTAGCCATATTTAGCAACCTTTATCAAATAATCCCTGCTACGTTCCGGACGCATCTTTCTTGAATATTATTAAGGTATTCGACAAACGCCATTGATACCCTTTTTGTAAATGGGACTATTTTACCTATCATTAAAATTTCCAGTCTTTTATTTATATATAAAAAACTATGGAATCCGAGACAAAATCCATGCATAGCCACAACCGCAAATTATCCAATGCACTCGCCAAAGAGATTTTATTCTATGGTATAATCAACAGCAAGGTATATATGCTTACCTCAATTATTTACTTTTAATATAAAGGATTGGATATACTATGGAAAATGCCTTACAACAAGAAATCCAACGCACAGAGGCCCTGCTGCAAAAACAAAAAACAAATAAACCTGCCTTTAATCAATTGGTAAGTCTATATATAAATGCGGGTGAACCATTACGCGCTTTGGCGACGGCTAAACAATTTGCCAAAGCAAACGACGAAGACCATGAAGCGCTATTCCTTTGTGCTTCACTTGAACTCTATTTCGGCAATGAAGAAGCTGCGTTCAACCTCGCAAAAAAAGTCATTGGCCTCAATCCCCTGTATCTTGGAGCCTATATGACAATCGCCTTATATCATGAAAAAACGAACGATGTTAAAAATCAAATTATAGCTTTAGAAAAATTAATCTTAGCCGCAAAAGTTCTTTATGGCGAAAATTTCAAAAATGCTTTAGTCAGCCAAGCCGAAAAAAAACTCGCAACAACCTACATTGAACTCGGTTTATCGGCTAAAGCTGTTGAAGCTTATCGCCAATGCAGCCTAAAGGCCGAAGACAAGACTGAGGAAATCTTTGCGTATAGCAGTTACCTCATGTGCCTGCATTATTTATCTGATTTAAACCAAAAAGAAATTTGGCATTTCCATGAAAGCTACAACGATTTTTTTGCCGATACGATTCCGTATAATCATCCAAAGCCTGTGCCAAAAGACAAAATCCGATTGGGTTATGTCTCCCCTGATTTTCGCAATCATGTCGTCATCTATTTTATCTATCATTTATTCAAAAATTTCAATCCGAATGCATTTGAAGTCTATTGCTATTGTAATTGCACAGAAGATAGTGCCACAGCGCAGCTCAAAAATCCCGGCATCACCTGGCGCGCCATCAACGAATTAAGCCCTGCCGATGCCGCCAAACAGATCCATGATGATGCCATCGATATCCTTTTTGAATTATCTGGGCATACCGCGCATAACTGCTTGCCGATTCTAGCTTACAAACCTGCACCCGTCCAAATTTGCGGCATTGGCTATTTCAATACAACAGGACTTAAAGCCATCGATTATTTTCTTACGGATATACATGTAGATCCAGCAGCAGCAAACGATGGTTATTTCAGCGAAAAACTCTTGCGCCTGCCGCATTCGCATTGGTGCTACACCAAACGAAGCGAAGCTCCTGCTTGCCAGGATGCTCCTAGCAAAACCAAAGATTATATTTCTTTTTGCTGTTTCAATACCTTTGCCAAAGTCACCGATGAAATGCTGCTCGTTTGGAAAAAAATCTTAGCTTCCGTCCCAAACTCCAGACTTGTACTCAAAAATAAAATTTTCAACACGATTTATGGTATTGAAACCGTCTGCCAGCGTCTTTTGCTTTTGGGATTTGATTTAAAACAAGTACAATGCCTGCCATTGTCATTATCTCATATGAAAGAATATCTGGATATGGATATCGCACTTGACACCTTCCCCTATGTCGGCGGAGGCACTAGCTGCGAAGCTCTTTATATGGGAGTTCCGCTGATCACCTTGGCTGGAACAAGCCATGGCTCAAGATTTGGCCTCAGCATCCTCAAAAATATCGGACTTGAAGAGTGCATCGCCTATGACAAAGAAGACTATGTCAAAAAAGCCGTTTCTCTCGCCAAAAATAAAGAACGTCTCTATGCACTTCATCGAAGTGAATTGCGCGACCGCATGGAAAATTCACCGCTGATGGATGCACCTGCTTATATGCAAGACCTTGAAACGGCCTACCAAAAAATCTGGGCAGACTACATCGCTTCTCATTAAATATCAAAAAACACCGTCAAAGTAAAAGACTCACGACTTTTTCAGCCGTGAGTCTTTTTAAATCGTCCTCGTTCATAAAGCAAATTTTTTCAAAGCCCGCTCAATCGCTGTATTGAAAAAATTCCAATCGTGTTTACCGTCCCACTCTTCATAAGAAAAATCATAGTCGAGCAAGTCCATAGCCGTCTTAAAGCGAATATTCGCTTCAACAAAAGGATCCTGCTTACCACAAGCCGCATAAATTACTGGCTTCTCCTTTTCCTTATAAATGGCTTTCGCCAATTCAAGAATTTCATTTTCTTTTTGCCAAAGAAGTTCGGGGCCAAAAGCCGCTAAAAAATCCCGGGGAATTTGTTCACCATACTTTTTCTTAAAATCTTCCGTATTGCCTAACTGACGCTGCTCATCAAGCGCTTCCTTTAGATAAAGGCAAGCCGAAGAAAGTGCCCCACAAAAACCATATTGCTCTGGATAAGAAAGTGCTGCCTTAAGCGCACCATACCCGCCCATTGACCCACCGATGATGCCGGTCATTTCACGCTTAGCGGATATATTAAAAACTTGTTTACAAATTTCAGGCAACTCCTTGGTGATATAGCTAAAATAGGGCAAACCGTATTTCATGTCCGTATAAAAGCTTCGCCCGACCTCTGGCAATACAAAAAAGATATCATATGCTGCCGCATAAGTTGGCAGCATCGTATAATCTATCATATCCCCGCTGCTGCCACAAAGACCATGCAGCAAATATATGACCTTATAGCTTTCTGTTTGGTGATGTTCCGGAGCAATAATGCTCAGACCTGTTTCCATCCCCAATATTTCAGAAAATACCTTACCGCGTAAAATCATAAGCTTCTCTCCTCAACTATTTCTTTACCATTTATACAATCTTTTTCATGAGCAAACATCCATGATAAGAATTCACAGCCAATAAAATAACCCCTGCAAATATATATTCACAAGGGTCTATACGAATACAGAACAAAAAAATGCCGTTCTTTTCAAATTTATCTTCATAGTGTCAATGAGGCAATCAAATCCATTTTTTTCTGCTGCGCATCTTGTTGCTGCTGCTGATTTGATGCTTCAATTCCGGATGAACTTATAGATGCCTTATATGCAGGCCCCATATTTTTCGATTCCGTTTTATCGGACTTAGCTGTTGCATCCGTATCCACCCTCGACGAGGATGTTGCCGATGCGCTTTGCACTGCCGAAATCTGTTCTTCGACCTTGTTTTTCTCTTGTTCAAGTTCAAGGACAGAAGCTTTATTCTCTGAAGAATCCAGCGACTTTGTCTGTGAAATCTGGTTCTCTAAATCAATTTTTTCTTGTTTGAGTTGACTGAGTATATACGTAGCGTCCTGCCCTGCAGCAGCCGCATAAATTGCATTCACAGCCATCGGGTTTCCCCTCCCTTCCTACTTTATATTATAACAGATTCCTTCACAATATTGTGAATTTTTTGTTTAAAAAAAAGACAAGAAGCTTTTGCTTCCTGCCTTTTGAAATATTATTTTGGAATAACGATCTTAGCGATAGATAAATCTTTTCTTTTTGCCAAATCGATGATTTGATTTTCCTTGGTTTTGACAACTGGAATTTCATAGCTGTCTCGATTGAAGAATATTATTTCGGCTTCCTCACCATCTGACAACAATATTCTGTTTAGAATCAAACTATCTTTTAAGCGAGAAATAAATTTTTGACAAACGTCCGCATCAAATTTTCCGTACATTTCACGGGTCAACATATCAAGCGAAGGAAACGGATTGGCGTATTCTTCTGTATAAGCCTGATTGTGAAAACTATCCGCAACAGCGATGACCCTCGCATAAGGATGAATCTGCCCCGCTTTTGACCCCGTCGGAACTCCTGTCCCATCCGCGTATTCTCGATGCTGAACAATTCCAAGGATTACTTCAGCTGGAATGCCTCTCGCATTTTTGAGCAAACCCGCCGTCTCCGCAATATGCGCTTGCTGATAACTCATAACATCTCGATTCGCTACCAAATTCCCTATATCATGCATCAGTCCAGCTAGAGCGACGCCCTCAATATCTTGCTCCGACCATTTCATTTGCCGGGCAATAACGCCTGCCATATAGGCTACCATTACCGAATGACGAGAAATCACATCTTTTATCTTATAATTTCCCGCTAGTAAATAATTCATGATTTCAAAATTATTTGCTTCAATCGATGATTTTATTTCTCCAGCTGTATCTTTAAAATGAGTCACAGGAATAATCTTGCTTTGACGAATAAGATCAAAAGAGTTCGTTACACTTGAAACAATTGCATCGTAAGCTTCACTAAACTCTTCGTACTTAGCCGACCCTGTTGTGACTTCTTCTGTTTTCTCAACTGCTGTTGGGATTGGGTCCGTATCATTTCCATCTGACTCAATAAAAACATTCTGAATCTCCCAATTATTCAATAAAGAAATATGTCGTGCCGTCAGCTCGACTGATTTTCCCAAAAGAACTTTTCCCGCTCCCGAAAGAACTGCATCGGCCAGAACCTTCCCCGGCACCAAGTCCGTTACCGCTATCATTTTTGACATGCTCATATCTCCTTCGCTTTAACTGTATACATTGCCTTATCCTTTAGGCAAAGGTTTCCCAGTTTAAGCCCGTATCCTTACATTTATACTTTAACATGCAGCAAGCAGAAAGAAAATGTTCATTTAGTCCTATCTACAAAGACTTGTGCACTATATTAACGTAAACGACACTAAAAAAACCAGCAACCTCTCTTATTTCTAAGAAAGCTTACTGGTTTCTTACTACGCTGATTTATTTTAAACCTTAAACTGCTGTACTGCCTGCTGCAAAGATTCTGCCATTTTGGCCAAGTGTTCGCTGGCCGAAGCGATTTCGCCCACAGATGCGGATTGTTCCTCTGTAGCAGCTGAAATCGCCTGTGTTTTTTCGGCTGATTTTTTACTTTCATCATCTATATCCTGTACAGATTTGACGACATTTTGCGTGCCGCTGGCAATTTCTTCTATGGATGCGGATATTTCGTGGATTTCTTTTGACATCTCCTGCACCATTTTTAAGATTGTTTCAAAGCTTTCGCCGGCACTCGCGACGACGGCGGTCCCATTATTGACTTCGGCTTTCCCGTCATTCATAAAAACAACTGCACTATCCGTTTTTGCCTGCACTTCACCAATCAAATCGGTTATTTCTTTCGCTGCATTTTGTGACTGCTCGGCTAGTTTCCGAACCTCTTCCGCAACAACGGCAAAGCCACGGCCTGCCTCCCCAGCTCTAGCTGCTTCGATGGCAGCATTCAAAGCCAAAAGATTTGTCTGCCCCGCTATACTGGAAATAACGTCGACAATCTGGCCAATTTGCTTGGATTTATCTTCTAATTCAGCAATTACGCCTGATGTAGCATTCGTTTTTTCTTCAATGATCTTCATCTGATTTACAGCCTGTTTAATTGCCGCCTCACCATCATTGGCCGTAGAAGCCGTTTTTTCAGCAGAAATCGATACATTTTCTGTATTTGCCGCAACCTGATTGATTGCAGTCGATATTTGTTTTACGACATTGCTCGCTTTGTCAGCTAAACGAAGCTGATTTTCTGTGCCTTCAGCTACAGCATTGACTGAATCAGCAACTTGCACGGATGCCTGTGCTGATTGTTCCGCATTCGCTGTCAATTCTTCTGAAGATGCGGCTACGGTCTGAGCTGATTCGTTGACCTGACGCAAAATATGATTGAGTCGATCACGCATCGAATTCAAAGCTTCCATGACTTTTCCCGTTTCATCTTTAGCAAAAATACTGTTTTGCTTCTTTCTGAAATCACCATCTGCTAGTTCTTCACAGCTATGTAAAGTAGACTGCAATGGCGCAGTTATCATTTTCGCAATAACCCAGCCACTGAACCCTAAAATCAAGAATGCGGCAAAAATAATCCCGATGATGATTTTTGTTGCACTAGCTGAATCGTTTTTGGTATTTTCATTGGTCGTCTTTGATAAATCACCATAATATGTTGCCAAATCACGTAGATTATCTAAATACGCTTTGACCAATGGCTTTAAACTTGTCACATACAAAGCATGCGCTTCTGTGTTTTTATTTTGCATAGCCAGGTCCATGACAACTGTTCTGGCATCAAGATATTTTTTCTGTGCATCTTTGACCTTATTGAGCATTTCACTCGCCTTTGGGTCAATATGCGTGTTCGCAATTACAGTGAAATTTTCATCGGCTTCGCGTGTGCATTTGTCGACTTCATCTTTCAATTCTTTCTTTCCTGCTCCATCTGTCGTGAGCATAATTTCGAGCGTGGATCCATTCATCGTCCGCACCAAGGAACGTGTTTCTGACAAAAGACGTGCCGGAACTAAACGATCTGCATACATCGTGTCCATTTGCTCATTGGCTTTTTGAAAATACACATAGCCGGTAAGCCCGACCACACCTAATGAGACCAATGCAATAACCAGTAAAACCGCCAATTTACAACTTACCTTTAAATCACTCAAAAAATTCAAAATCCATT
>RCMY010003574.1_pt1 | contig 13730 bp, 12 predicted proteins | sample 2041341 | NCBI WGS metagenome assembly RCMY01 (sample SAMN09708234, study PRJNA481090) | Marine sediment metagenome, whole genome shotgun sequencing project. | reverse complement strand
GTTCCGATGCGATAGGCGGACTCGGCGAGGGCGAGCGCCGGAAGCGTCGTGGAGGGGAAGGTCGATCGGTCGAATCCCCCGAACAGATCGCCTGCCGCCTGAGCTCGAAGATCGTCGATCTCGTCACCGATGAAGTCGGCGGCCAGCGGTGAACCATTGATGAGCTCGAGGGGCCATGGCCACACTCGCATCTGGAGGTCGGCACCCCGTTCGTCTCGTCGCTCGACGAGTCGTCTCAACCCCACGTGGGTGAATGGGCACCAGATGTCGGCGTACACGTCGATGACTGTCATGGTGTCAGTCTGGCCGATGTGGCGACCGATTGGTACGGACAAAGGTCCCGACCCATGCCACAGTTGGTCATTGGTCAGCGGATCAGTGATGTTCGAGACCGGCGAGCTTGCTCCTGGCCCGGTTACCCGAGACGAAATAGACGGCGGCAAATGCCGTTGCGCCGACGAGCACGATGGTCGGCCCGGACTGGATGTCGAGGTGGTAGCTCAGGTTCATCCCGATGAAGCCGGTTGCTGCGCCGATGCCGGTCGCCAGGAGAAGCATGTCTCGGAACGAGTTCGTGAGCATCCGAGCGACCGCCGCAGGGATCGTGAGCGTGGCGGCGATGAGCGTGACGCCCAAGACCTGCATGCTGACCAGGATCGAGGCCGAGAGCACGACCATGAGCAGGGCGTCGACCCGGGCGATCGAGATGCCCGAGGCGGCGGCCACGTCGGGATCGAAGGTCGTGAAGAGCAGTTGTCGGTAGCCGAAGAAGACCACGAGCGACACGACGACGGTGACGATCGCGACCGCTGCGACATCGTCGTACCCGACGCCCAGGATGCTGCCGAAAAGCGCGGCTTCGAAGCTTCTCCCCTGACGACCGAACAATGCGAACAGCGCAAGCCCGAGGGCAAAGGACGCGGTGGTGATCACACCGATGGCCGCATCCGCTCCGATGACTCGCCTGCGGGTGACACTGTTGATCAGCAGCGCCGAGGCGACGCCCCACGCTCCGGCTCCCAAGACGTAGTTGATGCCGATCAACGCGCTCACGGCGTACCCGCCGAAGATCGCGTGTGAGAGACCGTGGCCGATGTAGCTCATCCCTTTGAGCACCACGAACACGCCGATCATGCCGCAGAGGGCGCCGGCCAGGGTGGCGACGATCAGTCCGTTGCGGAAGAACTCGAACTCGAACGGACGCAGGAGTTCTTCGATCATGCGTTTCTCGCGATCGGGATGACTCTGGCTTCACGGGCGAGGTCGATGACGACGGGGTGCCCGCTGTAGTCGAAGACTTCCATCGCTGCCCCGAACGTTGCTTCCATGATCTCCGACGTGAGCACCTGCGCCGGGGAGCCGCTCTTGATGATCTTGGTGTTCATACACACGAGATGAGGGAGGTGAGACGCCATGCCGTTCAGATCGTGGGTGGTGAGCACCACGGCCAGTCCCTCGGCGTTGAGGTCCGACAACAGGTGGAGCACCTCGTGACGAGTCTTGACGTCGACGCCGGAGGTCGGCTCGTCCATGACCAGCAGCCGCGGCTGCCCGAGCAGTGCCCGAGCGATGAACATGCGCTGCTGCTGACCGCCGGAGAGTTCACGAATGTGGCGATGGGCCAGCGGCCCGATGCCGAGTCGGTCCATGACGTCTGACGCAGCAGACTTCTCGGCTCGGCTCGGCCACGGCAGACGTCGATTGCCGGGGCTGGCGAGCAGCACACATTCCGACACGGTGAGTGGGAAGCTCCAGTCGATGGTCTCGACTTGGGGGACGTAGCCGATCTGCAGGCTCGGTGCGCGAAACACCCCACCGCGGATTGGATCCATCGTTCCGAGGATCACCCGGAGGAGTGTGGTCTTTCCCGATCCCGACGGGCCGACGACGCCGGTGAACTGGCCTTCGGTGACCGTGAAGTCGATGTCTTGCAACACGGGCTTCTCGCCGTAACTACACATGACTTTTTCGAGCCGGAGGAGCTCACCGGTGCGGATCACTGTGGGTAACTTGCGGTGTCGGGAGCCACGTTGCGGACCTCGAGAGCGGCGATCGCCGACGAATCGCCGCCGAGCGCGTCGGTCATGGTGATGTAGTCGAAGACCATGAGACCGAACCACGAGTGCTCCGGGTCACCGGGTTCACCGGGCAGGTCGTCATCTCGCAACACGTCGACATAGGCGACGCCGGCCTCCTGGCCAATCTGCTCCAGCACCGGGCTCGGGAAGACCTCGGAACCGAAGACGGCAGGCACACCCTCGCCTCGAACCTGATCGATCAGATCGGCGAGCTCCTTGGCGGTCGGGTCCTCGAAGTCGGACACCTGGATCGCTCCGACCACCTCCCAGCCGTAGGACTCGGCGAAGTAGGCGTAGGCGTCGTGATAGGTCAGGAGCTTCTTGTTGCCATCTGGAATCGTGGCGAACGAGGTCTGCATCGCGGTGTCGAACTCGGCGATCAGCTCGGCGAAGGCGTCATAGTTGGCCGCGTAGTACTCGGCATTGGCCGGGTCTCGGGCCGTGACCCGTTCGCGTATGACCTCGGCGTACTCGAGGGCATAGGTGGGGTCGGTCCACAGGTGTGGGTTGGGCTTGCCTTCGGCCTCGGGGAACGAGAAATCGTAGATGTACTCGCTCTCGGGGAGCACGAGGCTGCCCAGTTCCACGATCTCGGCGTCGTCCTTCATGTTCGCCTCGGCCAGTTCGACGGTCGGCAGCTCGAGCTGCAGCCCGTTGACGAAGATGAGGTCGGCGTCGACGAGGAGCTCGGCGACACTCGGCTTGGGTTCGTAGGTGTGGGAGTTGGTCCCCTCGGGCACGACGCCGATCACCTGCGCCCGATCGCCGACGATCTGGCTGACCAGACTCGTGATCGGTGCCACGGTCGTGGCGATCACGATGCGATCGTCTTGCACGGGTGCGCCACTCGAGTCATCGTTCGAGGCTGATGAGTCCGACGACGAGCAGGCAGCTGCGGCCAGGGCAAAGGCCAGCAGCACGGGAGTGAGACGTCGAAGATGGGAGCGGGAAGCCGGGGGAATTTTCAGCATGTCGACACGCTAATCGCAAGCTGTTCGCAATAACTGATCAGGCCGGAAAGTTCGTGCACCGATCGGCACTACCCTGCCGACATGCCCTCAAACGACCTCGAGAGCCTGCTCGACGAGCTGGCCACACACGGGCACCGAATCACGGGCCCACGTCGAGAGATCGCCCGATCGATGCTCGCCTTGCCCGACCACTTCACCGCAGCCGATCTGGCCGAGGCCGTCGGTGTCGCCCACCCCGAGATCGCCGAATCCACGATCTATCGGTTCCTCGACACCCTGTCGGAGCTGGAGATCGTCGAGCACGGTCACCTGGCGCACGGCTCGGCGGTCTATCACGTCTTGCCGGTGGACGACCACGTTCACCTCGTCTGCGTCCTCTGCTCGAGCATCACCGAAGCCCCGGTCGCCGAGTTCGACGCGCTCACCGTTGGGCTTCAGAAGCGATTTGGCTTCACGCCACGCCCTCGACACTTTGCGCTCGAGGGCGTCTGCGCTGTGTGCGCCGATCAACCGACCAGGTGACTGCGAGCGCCGTCACGATCGAACACCATGATCAGTTCGACGGGGGCATCGATCGCTGACACGGCGTGTGGTGTCATGGTGGAGAACTCGGCCGATTCGCCGGCGCGAACGACCAGGTCACGATCACCAAGCGTCAACAACACGCGCCCTTCCAGCACGAACATCCAGTCTCGACCGGGGTGGACCTGCGGCTCTGGGTCGACATCGATCGGAGTCAGGCGCATCTTGATGGCGATCCTCTGACTTCCGGGCTTGGACAACTGCCACATCCTCACACCGGGTCGTTCTTCGGCCACCGGGCGGATCACGACGTCTTCCTCGACCTCGGATGCCACGAGTTCGTCGACGGTGACATCGAGGGCGCGGGACAGTGGAACCAACACGTCGAAGCTGATCGAGCGGCGACCCGTCTCGATTCGGCTGATCGTCGATGCCCCGACACCGGTGCGCTCAGCCAGGTCGTCGAGTGACCAACCGAGGTGTTGTCGGGTGGCCCGAAGCCTGGCACGGACGAGGTCGTCGACGGAGCGCATCTCACGACGATGCCGTCGTCTTGCGAATTTCGCAACACTTCTTGCCATAGCTGGAGGGACTCGTAGTGTCGAGTCATGAACGAAACGATCAAACATCAGTCGACCGACGTCCTCATCATCGGCGGCAGTGCGGCAGGTTCTGCTGCTGCGCTCCAACTCGGTCGCATCGGCCGTTCGGTCATCGTGGTCGACGCCGGTCGGCCACGGAACGCTCCGGCCGCCCACATGCAAGGATTCCCCGGCTTCGACGGTGTCGCGCCTGCGGAGTTCGTCCGTCGAGCTCACGCCGATCTGGAGCCGTACGACGTGCAGGTTCTGGACGGTCTCGTGACCGCGATCACCGTCCTCGAGACGGCCATCGACCGTCGCAGGTTCAGCGTCGAGCTGGCGTCCGGACGCGAGATCTCCGCCCGCAGGATCCTCCTCGCCACAGGACTCACCGATGTGCTCCCGACCTTGCCCGGAATCGCCGAGGAGTGGGGATCACGAGTCATCCACTGCCCGTGGTGCCATGGCTGGGAGTGGCGCGGACAGCGCATCGCAGTCATCGACAACGACGGGGCAGGTGTCCATCAGGCGGGCCTCTTCGCCCAGCTGTCCGACCGAGTCACCCTCGTATCGCAACAACCTGACTCGGTGAGCCCCGACGAGCGAGACCGACTGTCGACACTCGGTGTGACGATCGATCCCCGATCGGCGATCGGGGTCGGGGACCGCACCGGTACGTTCGCCGTCGACCTCTCCGACGGCACGGCGCTCGAGACCGACGCGGTGGTGATCGGTCCACGATTCACTGCCAACGCATCGGTGCTCGGAGATCTCGCGGCCGTCGACGACCACGTCTCGGGCCTGGGCACCGTCATCACGACCGATGCAATGGGTCGGACATCGACATCAGGCATCTACGCCGCCGGGAACGTGGCCGAGCCGATGTTGCAGGTTCTTCACGCTGCAGCCGAGGACTCACGAGTCGGGATAGCGATGAACATCGACCTCGCCGAGGAAGACCTCGAACGGCGACGCACATCGGTTGCCAGCGCGGCCCGATGGGACCAGCGATATGCCGACCACGGCGAGCAGATGTGGAGCGGTCGACCAAACGGCTCGCTGCAAGTCGAACTGGCCGACCACCCGGCGGCCACCGTGTTGGACGTCGGGTGTGGCGAGGGAGCAGACGCACTCTGGCTCGCATCGCGTGGTTGGCAGGTGACTGCCGTCGACATCTCCACCGTGGCGATCGAGCGAGCGCGTCGTGCGGCTGAAGAAGCAGGCCTCGACGTCGACTTCGCCGCCCTCGACCTGATCACCGATCCTCCCCGCCCGGCGAGTCACGACCTCGTCGTCATCTGCTATCCGGCACTTGAACTGCCCGATGGACGTACCGCCATGCAGTCGATCGCCGACTCGGTGATGGTCGGTGGGGAACTTCTCGTCATCGGCCACGCAATCATCGATCCAGAAGCGGTCAAGGCAGCCGGGTTCGACATCGACAAGTTCCTCTCGATCGACGCAATCGTGGAACTGATCGACCCGACCTTCACCGTGCTGGTCGATGAGATCCGCGATCGCCCCGACGCGCCCGAAGGCACGATGCACCATCAGGACCGTGTCGTGCGTGCCCGACGGGCTGTGTGAACTCAGCGTTCGCGACGCTCATCGGTGCGTCCGCGGGCGGATTTCGTACACCACACGTGGCAATCATCGACCTACCACCACGCAAAGTGACGAAACGCGTCCGCGGACGCATGCGTAACCATCCCCACGGTGCCTGTACACCACCGATTCGACTGATCCGCAGGAGCGGCGTTGGGGATATCTTCCGGGCTGTGGGGCCACTCCCGCGGCGCGAGCGTTGGAGGCGGCGAGTGGATCGTGGCCGAGGCAAGGCGGATCGTGGTGGAGGATTCGGAGTTCCTTGTTCGGACCGGCGAGGTTTGCGCTGCGACAGCCAACATGGCTCACACGCTGAGTCATCTCCACTCTTCATGTGCCTTGATTGTTGAGTAGCGGGCGTATGCCGGGATTGGCGACTTGGGTGAAGCGCTGAGCGATTCGTTCACTCGACAAAGCCTTCGCACTCATCGCTGACATCACTGGTCAGTCGGGCGAGCGGCATCGATGCGTCCGCGGACGGATCTCAAGTACCGAGCGTGACAGTAGCACAAGATTCCACCACACAACGTGACGAAATCCGTCCGCGGACGCACGCGTCGCCTTGGCGTGGGCCATGCGCGACCGAGGCTTGGTGGCGCAGTGCCCGACGATCACGGGGCCACGGTGTTCTCTCGCGTTTCCCCATCTCATGCACCGCTGCCGATCAGCCGTAGAACACCGAAATCGCAGAGTCCACGATCTACCGGTTCCTCGACACCCTGTCGGAGCTGGAAATCGTCGAGCACGGTCACCTGGCGCACGGCTCCGCGGTCTATCACGTCTTGCCGGTGGCCGACCATGTGCACCTCATCTGCATCCACTGCTCCACCATCACCGAAGCCCCGCTCGCCGAGTTCGACGAGCTCACCGCCGGGTTGCAGGAACGATTCGGGTTCACGCCCCGGCCGCGACACTATGCTCGAGGGCGTGTGCTCGGCATGCGCAGCCTCCGTCGAAGTCTGACCGACCAGGCGCGATCGTGTGACGGAAATGACACCGTCTGCTATCACTTGGGTACGACCCGTGAACCGAGGATTCCCATGAGCGATCCATTGTGGAAGAAGGCCTACGACGCGGCCGAAAAACAGACAGGGCCCGCCCTCACCAAGTTGCTGGCCAATCCCGATGTCGTCGAGGCCGTCACACTCGGCATGGCGGTTCGCAAGCGGGCGCTCGACGACCTCGGACGTTTCATGCGTCGCAACCTCCACACGGTGAACCTGCCGTCGGGCACCGACGTGCAGAAGGTCTCGAATCAGATCGCCGGCCTCGAGCGGCAGATCCGACTGCTCGACCGACGCATCGACGAACTCACAGCGGACAAGAACGATGAGTGACGACGCCAGCGTTCTCAACCGACTCGCCGACGACGTGCGCACGAGCGCCGACCGAGGAGTCCGAGCCATGCGGAATGGGCTCCGGCAATACGCCCGAGTGAACCGCCCGCCGATCGCCAGCACCCCGAAAGACACCGTCTGGCAGCGCGACAAGGTGCAGTTGTGGCGGTATCGCAGCGAGAAGCGCTCCGGCGGCCCGCCTCTTGTCATCGTCCACAGCCTGGTGAACCGCAGCTACATCTTCGACCTCGTCCCCGGAAACTCGGTGATCGAAGTCCTTCTCGCTCGCGGTCTCGACGTCTATCTGATCGAATGGGGGGTTCCCGACGCCGCCGATGCCGAGAACAGTCTGGAAACCTACTGCGACGACTATCTGCCCGAGATCGTCAAGTTCGCAGCGAAGAACAGCGGATCCAAGACAGCCGATGTTCTGGGCTACTGCTTCGGTGGGGTGCTCGCACTGTTGTATGCGGCTGGGCACGCCGATGATCCGATCGGGAGCTTGGTCGCGTTGGCGACGCCGGTCGACACGACGAAGATGCCCGGGCCCCTCCGATCCGATCTCGGTGCGGGACTCGATCCGAACGTGTTGATCGACGAGACCGGCAATGTGCCGGGATCGACCATTGCCAATGCCATCCAATCGTTGGCGCCGACCGCCCAGCTCTCGAGCTACGCCGGCCTTGCGGCCAACCTCTGGAACGACGATTACGTCGCCGCCCACAACGCGATCGACATGTGGGGCAAGGACCAGATCCCGTTCGCCGGCGCGGCCTTCCGCCAATACTCATCACAGCTCGCCGAACCCAACAGCTTCATGAACGACGGACTTCGCCTCGGCGGACGGGCCATCTCGCTCTCCGACATCCAGGTTCCGTTTCTGAATGTGTTCGGTACCAAGGACCACATCGTGCCGGCCGCAGCGACCCGTCCGTTGACCTCGCTGATCGGTTCCGACGACGCCACCGACCTCGAACTCGACGCCGGGCACGTCGGCCTCTTCATCGGTCGCCGAGCACACAAACACGGTGTGCCCGCCATTATCGACTGGATCGAAGCTCGTCACTGACGATCGGCCGCACTCACCGTTCGACGACCACCCGCCCACCCTGGATCACATGGCTCAGCGACTGGCCCGAGTCGGAGAATCCGGCAAGGTCTTCGAGCGGATCGACCTTCGACACCAACACATCGCCGATCGCGCCGGGCACGATCGAGCCGATCTGGCCGTCGAGTCCACAGAGTTTCGCCGTCGTGACCCACATCGAGCGCAGCACGTCCACGGCGGACTCCACCTCGTGACGAATCACGAGCTCACGATTTTGATGCGTCTGTGTCTCGCCGATCAGATCGGTCCCGAACCCGATGGAAACACCGTGCCGGCGAGCGATCTCGAGTGACGCCAGGCCGGCGTCGTAGACCTTGGTGTTCTTTCGCCGGTTGGTCTCGGGCAGTCCGAGCTTCTCGCCCAGCTGGTCCATCGCTTCATAGGTGACCAGCGTTGGCACCAGGACCGCACCTCCAGCAGCCATGGCCTTGGCCGAGGAGTCATCGAGCAGATTGCCGTGTTCGATCGAGTGAATACCGGCACTGACGGCGAGCTCGATCGACGTCGGCGAGTACGCATGGGCGGCAACGTACGTCTGGCGATGCTCGGCTTCGACGACGGCGGCCCGAAGTTCTTCGTAGGTGTACTGCACCGACTCGAGCGGGTCGGAGGGAGTGGCCACCCCACCCGACACATGGACCTTCAGGAAGTCGCTGCCCTCTCGCAGGTTGTGGCGAGCCGCCTTGCGAACCGCATCGGGGCCGTCGGCGACGATCCCGAACGCCGTCGTTCTGATCGAGCAGGCGCAGGTCAGCTCTCGATCCCCTGCCTCGGCGTCACCGTGGCCACCGGTCTGGCTGAGCATACGGCCTGCCTTGACGATGCGAGGTCCGACTGCGGTGCCGTTGTGAAGACACCGCACGAGACCCGTCACGTCTCCGCCGAGATCGCGAACCGTCGTGAACCCACGCTCGAGCGTCTCGCGAGACAGCGTCGCCATGCGGATCCCGAACTCGACCTCGCTCATCGTCGCCAGATGGCGGAAGTTCATCGTGGCCAGTCGGAAGTGGACATGACCATCGATGAGGCCCGGCACCACATAGCGTCCACGAGCGTCGATCACTCGGTCTGCCGGACCGCGATGCCGTTCACCGACCCCCACGATCAGGCCATCGTCGACGACGACCGTCTGCTCGTCGACGAACTCCATCGACGAGGTGTCCAAGACCGTGCCATTTTCGATCACTGTACGCATGCCTCGACCCTACGACATGCCCGCGCTCGCCCAGACGATCGGTTCCCGTCCAGCACCACCCCTACACTCGGGCGGCATGTACGACCCTGTGAAGGACGGCGTCGAGAAGTCGGTCGAGTCGGTCGTCTATGCCGAGAGAGCACGACGTTGCTTCATGGTCCTAGACACGCATCAGGACCGTGCACGGGGGGGACACCGACGGTGATGTTCTTTTGTCAGTTCTCGGTCTGGCGGATCCGAACCCGAGTGATCTTGCGGCCGTCGGCCTCTTCGACGACGAGTTCGTACGGTCCGTGGGAGACGACCTCGCCCACCTCGGGAACCACGCCGGTGTGGGCGAGCACGAGTCCGGCGATGGTGACGATGTCTTCGTGGTCGAAGTCCGGATCGGCGAGCGCCACTCGGAGGTCACTCAGCGTGGTTTCGCCGTCGACCGTGACCGAGCCCTCGGCGTCTCGGTTCAGCAGGTCCGGCAACTCGTCGTCCATGATCTCGTCGATGACGTCGTCGAGCGAGACGAAGCCGACGGTCGAGCCGAATTCGTCGATGACCAGAGCCGCATGGGTGCCGCCGAGCTTGAACTGCTCGAGCAGATCTTCGGCCGAGGTGGTGGCGGCGACGACGGGAAGCGGGCGAATGATGTTGTCGAGCACATCCGGCGTGCCGAGACGGCTCGCCCGGATGAAGTCCTTGATGTGCAGCATCCCGACCACATGGTCGAGATCACCGTCGATCACGGGATAGCGGCTACGCGACGACGAGCGAACGAGCGCAGCGACATCGTCGAGCGCCGCCGATCGATCGATGGCCACGATGTTGCGACGGGAGATCATGATCTCTTCGGCCGGGCGAGCGTCGAGCCCGAAGATGTTGCGAATCAGATCTCGCTGCACCTGGCCGAGTTGCCCGCTGTCGGCCGATTCGTCGGCCACGATGGCGAGCTCGTCGCTGGTGTGAAGCGAGAGGCTCTTGTCTGGCTCGGGGATTCGCAGCAACCGCATGAGCGCGAACGCCACGGCGTTGAGGAGTGAGACCATCGGCCGGAACAGCGTGCTGAAGGCTCGCATGAGTGGGTTGAGCCTGACACTCACCGCTTCTGGAGCCTGCAGTGCGAGCGCCTTCGGGATCATCTCGCCGAAGACGACGTGCATGTAGGTGATGGCCGAGAGCGCAACGATGAAGCCCACGGTATGGGACGCGGTCTCGGAGAGACCGGCATCTTCGAACGGCCCATACAGCCAGTGGGCGACGGCGGGCTCGCCGTACATACCGAGGCCGATCGAGGCGAGCGTGATACCGAGCTGGGCGACGGCGATGTAGCTGTCTTTGCCTGCATGGCGATGGAACACGTCGACGAGCCAGCGGGCTCCCTTGTTTCCGTTGCCGGCGAGGGCCTCGAGACGACTGAGCCGGGCACCGACGAGGGCGAACTCCGCGGCGACGAAAAGCCCGTTGACGATGACGAGGAGAAGGACCGCAACGATCGGGAAGACGTAGTCGCCGATCATCGATCGTCTCCCGTGTGCTCGAAGCTGACACGCACGATGGCATTGCCGTCGACGACATCGACGCGAATGGGAACCTCGTCCTCGCCGAGTTCGATCACCTCGCCCACATCGGGAAGGTGTGACAGCTGATGCCAGATCAGCCCACCGATGGTGTCGGCATCCTCGGTCGGCAGCCCGAGCCGGAAACGCTGATTGAGATCGACGATCAGCACTTCGCCAGAGGCCGACACCCGGCCGTCGGCGATGACGATCGGGTCGGGGTCGAGGTCGAACTCGTCGCGCACTTCGCCGAAGACCTCTTCGATGGCGTCTTCGAGGGTGACCAATCCGGCGACCCCGCCGTACTCGTCGATCACGAGCGCACAGTGGCGTTCCTTCTCGCTGAGGAGCTTCCAAAGCGCAGGCACGGGCATGGTTTCGGCGACCTCGATGAGCGGTCGGGTCATCGACGCCACCGACATCGTCGGATCGGTCTCGGCCCGTACATAGAGCTCGCGAAGGTGGACGACACCGATCACGTCGTCGGCAGACTCTCCCCACACCGGGAATCGGCTGTGCTGGGATGCCACGACATGGTCGAGCGCGGCGCCGATGAGATCGGTCGCCTCGATACCGACGATCCGACGACGAGGTGTCATGATCTCACGGACCATTCGCTGCTCGACGTTGAGGACTCCGGCGAGCATGTCGCGCTCGGCGGCGTCGATGAGGCCGCCGGCGGCGCTCTCGTCGAACAATGCTGCGAGCTCTTCGGGCGAGTGGACGTGCGCATGGCCGTGGTCGGTGTTGAGGCCGAGACGGCGCATGATGGCGAACGCCGAGCCGTTGAAGATCGTGACGAGCGGGCGGAACAACACCTCGCTCACCTGCATCGGCCGCAACGTGGCGATGGCCAGGCGTTCGGGGTACCGCAGGGCTGCGGTCTTCGGGAGCAGCTCACCGAGAACGACCTGGAGCGAGGTGATGATGAGGAGCGTGATGATGACGGCGATGGCTCGGCCGCCCGAGCCGAAGATCGGTTCGAACAATGGGGTCAGTCGGGCCTGACCGAATGCACCGGCGACAAGGCTGCTCAGAGTGATCCCGACCTGGCAAGCCGCCACGTAGTTGTCGAGAAGGACCGGATCGCGAACGATCTTCAGCAGCTTGGCTGCCGGGCGATTGCCGTCGGCGGCCAGCGCCTGGATGCGTGACTTGCGGCTGCCGACCGTGGCGAACTCTGCCGCGACGTAGAGGGCGTTCAACGCCAGCATGATGGCGATGGCAACGGCGGTGAAGACGCCACTCATCGTGACCTCGCCGATCGATCGAGGACGCCGAACCGCCGGCAGATGTGAAGAGCGATGAGACGCATCCTGCAGAGGATAGGTGCGGAGACGTGATCCGCCCGTGACCCGGGCGCACGATCTTGACCAAAGCAGCAGACGCCACCAGACTCCGGCCATGAGCATCGAGCCCCTGAGCAAGCAGTACAAGACCGTCAAGGGAAAGCAGATGGCCTACCACGACGTCGGCTCGGGCGATGCGGTCGTCTTTCTCCACGGCAACCCGACCTCGTCGTATCTGTGGCGAGACATCGTGCCGTACGTCTCGGGCTCGGCTCGCTGCGTCGTGCCCGACCTCATCGGCCAGGGTGACTCCGACAAACTCGACGACACCGGTCCGGGCTCGTACACGTTCGTCGAACACCGCGAGTATCTCGACGGCCTGCTCGACCAACTCGAACTTGGCGACCGGGTCACGCTCGTGATCCACGACTGGGGATCGGCACTCGGCTTCGACTGGGCCAATCGCCATCAGGACCGAATCGCCGGCATCGCCTACATGGAGTCCATCGTGCGCCCGGTCACCTGGGACGAGTGGCCCGAGTCGGCACGGGGCATCTTTCAGAGCATGCGATCAGACGCCGGCGAAGAGATGGTGCTCACGAAAAACCTGTTCGTCGAGGCCATCCTTCCGGCCTCGATCATGCGCAAACTCAGCGATGCCGAGATGGACGAGTACCGGCGTCCGTTCGCCGCCGTCGGCGAAGACCGTCGCCCCACCCTCACCTGGCCTCGGCAGATCCCGATCGACGGCGAACCGGCCGATGTCGTCGAGATCGTCCAGTCGTACGCCGACTGGCTGTCGACGTCGGAGGTGCCCAAGCTCTTCGTCAATGCCGATCCCGGCACGATTCTCACCGGCGCCCAACGTGAATTCTGTCGGAGCTGGCCGAACCAGACCGAGGTGACGGTCCCCGGCATCCACTTCATCCAGGAAGACAGTGCCGACGCCATCGGTGAAGCTATCGCCGAGTGGCTGCCGAGCTGACATCGCGCATTTCGGGTCGAGGTTTCGTCGCTCGAGCCCTCACCGGGGCCTGAGCGACGGAACTTCTGTGGGTTTTGGGGTCAGGTGGCGAGGACGGTGGCCAGAACGAGTCCTCTGGCGGTCCATGCGACGGTCCGGATCCAGTTGGTGGCGAGCAATCGGCGAACGACCTCGTCGTCGTGAGCCTCGGCCAGTCGGCCGTGGAGCGGCACCTGGAGAAGGACCGTCGAGACCAACGCCACGCCGAGAAGCGCTGCGGCGGCCCAGGCGCTCAGGACGGACATGGTCGCCGGACGATCGACCAACAGGATCAGCGCCGTGATGCCTTCCGCTGCCATGAGCGGCCCGACGACCCAGGTGATGCGTCGCTGATGTTCGATGGCTGCGGTCGCCGGAGACATCACGGAATAGCCACCCAGCATCGGGTAGTGGACGAGCTGGATCGTCCAGATGAGCCCGACCATCGCCCAGGTGGCCGCAGCGCCGACGACGAGGACGGTCATCGGAGCGCC
>RCMY010006125.1_pt1 | contig 13731 bp, 14 predicted proteins | sample 2041341 | NCBI WGS metagenome assembly RCMY01 (sample SAMN09708234, study PRJNA481090) | Marine sediment metagenome, whole genome shotgun sequencing project. | reverse complement strand
CATTTGCTGGACATGAAACATGCCCCTGATGCGCTGGTCTGTGGTGGCTTTGAAATATCCAACGGTGCGCTGGAAACCTGCTTGACACGTCAGCTGCAGCTGCCGGAACAACTGGCTTTTGTAGGATACGGTGACCCGGCCTACTATCGGTGGATCTCGGGGGGGATTACAACCATTGCCTTATCAGAACAGCAGCTGGCCTGCGAAGCCATTCGGATGCTGCAGGATTGCGCTTCAAACCGTGCAGTTTCTTCACAAACAATGGCAGCTGAGCTGATACTGCGTCACTCGGCATGATATTTCAAAGCCCGCGCCGCCGCCGAAACCCAGTACGGCAGCGATAATGAAAAGTGACGGCCCAACTCAACATGATGCTCTCCCGGTTAGCTCGCGACATGCGGCTTTGAACGGAGCTTAAGCCTGAGTTGGGCGACGGACTATGCCACGTAAAAAATGCAAACTGCGTGTGTATGTTTTTCATCTCCAGCGACCGGTCTACGCACGCATCTGGGGAGCGGTTGATACTCAGACGAGACTCAACCCCTGCAGGGCATTATCGATCTTCAGGCGGGTGGAATCCTGTAGTCCAACCATGGGTAGTCGCAAAACTTCCGAACACAAGCCGAGGCGTGAGCAGGCATATTTGATGCCCGCAGGACTGGGCTCGACAAACAGCGCTTCATGCAGAGGCATCAGCCTGTCCTGAATTTTTCTGGCGCTCAGGAAATCGTTATCTGCACAGGCTTTCTGCATACTGGCGCACAGAGTTGGCGCAATATTGGCGGTGACGGAGATACAGCCATTACCACCGGCTGCATTGTAGGCGACGGCTGTTCCGTCTTCTCCGGAGAGGTGGGAGAAATCTTTCTGGATTCGTTGCCGTTCCATGGCGGGACGGGCCAGATCAGTCGTGGCGTCCTTTACACCCACCACGGTAGGCAGCGCCGCTAGTCGTGCCATGGTGTCTGGAGAAATATCGACAACCGCACGTGCCGGAATGTTGTAGACAATGATCGGCAGGGCATTGCCATGACTCAACACTTCAAAGTGCCTGAAAATGCCTTCCTGGCTGGGTCGATTGTAATAGCCGGTCACATGCAGGGCACCGTCTGCGCCGATCTTGTGCGCGTAGTCGTGAAAGGCGAGTGCTTCTGCCGTGCTGTTGGACCCGCAGCCAGCAATCACAGGTATCTTGCCGCGTGCTTCCTCCACGACGATTCTGATGACCTTCCGGTGCTCCTTGCCCGACAATACCGGCGATTCTCCGGTCGTACCTGCTGGCACCAGACCATCGGTGCCGTTTTGAATATGCCAGGCTACGAGTCTGCGTAACGCAAATTCATCCAGTTTGCCACTGGTGGTCATGGGGGTGATCAGTGCTACGTACGATCCTGCAAACATGATGATGCCTCGTTGGAGGCGGACCTGTGAGTGGACCCTGGACGAAAAAAAACTCCGGGGGCCGCATAGGGCCGCCGGAGTTCTTGAATGAGTATTTCCGGTCCCCAGCGCTAAGCGTGCGCAGTGATGACTGCCGGTTTTGAGGAACCCGGTTGGAGGGTGGTGAAAGTGTTGAATGTGATTTCCATGCGTGGGGGAGATTGCTGGATTTTCAGTTATCTGTCAAGCGCCTCATTGTTGCAGTATCAGGCTTGCACGTTTGGTTGGCTCACAGAAAGCCATTGCCTGATTCGCGCTATCGGATCGACATGGGTGGCAACGTCTGTTACTACACACACTGAGTCTGCGCCATGTTCGTATGCACCAGCTGCGCGCTCCGGGGTGAATCCTCCGATGGCAACCAATGGAATATCACCAATGCAGGTTTTCCAGCGAGCAAGTTTCGGTAGTCCCTGAGGGCGCCAGGGCATTTTCTTGAGAAGCGTGGCGTAGATGGGTCCCAGTGCAATGTAGTCGGGTGAGCGGGACAGGGCGATGGACAGTTCAGCTTTGTCGTGCGTACTGATACCGAACTTGATTCCCGCTGATTTGATGATGTCCATCGAAGCCGATTGCAGATCTTCCTGTCCCAGATGAACGACCTGGCAACCTTCCTCCAGTGCCAACTGCCAATAGTCATTGATGATCAGCGTACAGCCGGCACCTGCGCACAACTTCTTTGCACGTCGGATTTCACGACGGCAATGCGCCTCCGAGCCGTCCTTGACTCGCAGTTGTACGCAGCGCACACCAGCTTCAAGAAATTCGGCGAGGCGGTCGGTGTCCCCGACGATCAGATAAAAGCGGTCCAGCATGTCAAAGATCTCTGAAAGGCGTGCCAAGCACGGGGGTGGATGGCGCGGCCATGTCACGCGGCAGCATGGGTTGTGCCTGCCAGGCGGCGCGGCCGGATTCAACTGCCAATGCGAAGGCTCTGGCCATGCCCACCGGGTCGCCCGCTCTGGCAATAGCGGTGTTCAGCAGTATGGCGTCGTACCCCAGCTCCAGGGCATCGGTTGCATGCGATGGCAGCCCAATACCCGCATCGACAATCAGCGGGACATCGGGAAAATGGGCGCGCATTGATTCCAAGGCGTAACGATTGTTCAATCCCCGTCCACTGCCTATCGGAGCTCCCCAGGGCATCAAGACCTGGCAGCCAGCGTTCAGCAGTCTATCGGCAACGATCAGATCATCGGTGGTATAGGGGAATACCTCGAACCCGTCGTCGGCCAGGATGCGAGCGGCTTCCACCAGACCGAAGACATCGGGCTGGAGCGTGTCATCGTTACCGATGACTTCCAGCTTGATCCAGGGTGTCTTGAAGAGTTCTCTGGCCATGTGTGCGGTATTCACGGCTTCTTTCACACCACGACAACCCGCAGTGTTGGGCAGTACCCGCACGTTGGCAGACTCGATCAGATTCCAGAATGCCTGACCGGATTTATGAGCACTGGATTCGCGCCGCACTGATACGGTCACCACCTCGCAGCCGGATGCGTCAATGGCGTCCAGCATGATCTGAGGCGAGGGGTACAAGGATGTGCCCAGGAAAAGGCGTGAGCGCAGTTCTGTGCCATAGACAGTCAGGGTCATGTGATCAACCTCCTGACATGGGGGCGATGATGTCGACCGAATCACCATCGTCAAGTTCGCAAAATGGTCTCTTGCTGATGGATACAAACTCCTGGTTCACGGCAGTGGCCACAGACTCGGGTTCATGACCCAGATCACTCAGTAACTTCTCCAGAGTAGTGCTGCGCATGACTTCTTCATTTCCGTTAATCCGAATTTTCATCGACGACCTCTTTATCAACATCGCTATCCAATACCAGTGAAACTGCGCGTTGTGCCATGGCGGGGGCACATAGAAAACCGTGTCTGTAGAGACCATTCACATGGACTATTCGACCGCGCCGCCGGAGACGGGGCAAATTGTCATTGAAGGCCGGGCGCACATCCGTACCCACTTCCACAAGCGCCGCCTCTGCAAAGCCTGCGTGCAGTGCATAGGCGCTGGAGAGCAATTCCATGACAGATCGTACCGAGGCATTGTTTCGATCATCGCTTTCGATCATGGTGGCGCCAACCATGAACCGATGATCGGCTCGCGGTACGATATAGATAGGGTGGCGTGGGTGCAGAATTCTTACCGGACGGTTCAGCGATATTTCGGCTGTTTCCAGAACCAGCATCTCACCTTTGACACCCCGTAGATCCGCCAGGCTATCGCGTGCTGCCAAACCCCGACAGTCGATGCGCCAACCGGCGTCGGGCGATGTGTGCAGGTAGTCGCTATCCAGCCTTTCGTTAAATACTGCGGTAAACAAATCGTTATCCAGCAGTGAGTCCAGCAGTTCCTGCAAAGTCTCACGTGGATTCAGGTGGGCCTCTTGCGTGTAGTGCAAGCCGAGATCGAACCGTCCTGCCAAGTCAGGCTCGAGCTCACCGATCTGTTCGCGGTCCATTTCCAGGTAATCTGTGGTGCGTTGTGCAAACTGCAGGATATCGGCGCGATCACGCCGATGGGCCACGACCAGAGAGCCGCTGCTGCGCATGGACTGGCTGTGCTTCTGCCAGTAGAGCAGACTTTCCTGACCGAGACGCAATATCAGAGGCTCGGCACTTTCACTCTCGCACCAGGGAGCCAGCATGCCACCCGCCCACCACGAACAGCAGCTGCCATCAATGCCCTGGCTGGCAGAGCGAAGGATTACCCGGCAGCCTCTCTCGATGAAAGCCTGCGCGCAGCACAAACCGGCAACCCCTGAGCCGATGATTTCAATGGCTTCGATCATCAGCTGATATCCAGTCCCATTTGCCAGAAATCGATTTCCAGTCGAACGGCGGCATCGAATGTCTGCGCCAGAGCATTCACACGAGTGTCGCCAAGGTTGGTCACGTCGATTGAGTTGCAAGCTGCACGGTGGGCGTCTGCCAGCTCCTGGTAGTCGGTACTGGCATACAGTTTTATCCAGTCAGCGTAAGGGTTGTCCTGCATGACCAGAAAGGGTTGCTCGAGCAGCCATTTTGCTACCTCGGCATAGCCTGTGATGCACGGTGCCAGAGCAACGTTGAGATCCAGCAGATCACCTGCCATACCGCGTTCCATGACATAGCGCGTATAGGCCATGTTGGGGGTCGACTCTACCGTGGACTCCAGTTCCTCCATGGAGATACCCCATTGCTCACAGTACTGAACGTGCAGATCCAGTTCCATATCGACGATGCCTGTGAGCAAGCGGTTGGCTCGTTTCAGCTCCTTCAGGGTGCGACTCTTGAAAGCGGCCAGGCCAAAGGCACGCGCAAAGTGAAAGAGGAAAATATAATCCTGTTTCAGATAGTGCTCAAAACTCATGCGTGGCAGTGTTCCCTGCGCAAGCTGCACAACAAAGGGATGTTGAATGTACTGCCGCCACTGTGGCTCACTGCGAGCGCACAGGTTTTCCAGAAGTGTCGTCATGGAAATCAGCGAGCCTCGTAGGCATAGCTGGCAATTTCCGGCACAGTGTCAATCAGCTCTTGTGCCTTCAGGAATTGGGCAAAGTCTTCGTATCGACGGGTATCCAGAGCGGCTGGGCGCAGTGCGAAGCGATGCAGTGTGTCACGCCAGGCGCGACGATTCAGCTCGTTGTCCAGCAGCTCCGGATTGGTGTTCTTGAACAATTCCCAGGCCTCATCGCTGTGGTTGGCAAGATAAGTAGTTGCCCGTTCGATGGCGCGCAGGAAGGGCACAACCCACTCGCTTTCGCGCGAAGCATTGTCAGTCACCAGAATCAGTTCGTCGTAGAGTGGCACGCCGTGTTCTTCAGGATAGAACGCCTGGCCTGCGTAGCCTTCGATGTCCATCTGGTTGAGCTCGAAGTTGCGAAAGGCGCCAATGACCGCATCAACCTGTCCTGTAATCAGTGCAGGTGACAGGGAGAAGTTGACGTTAACCAGTTCGACATCAGTCAGCGACAGTGATTCGGTTTTCAGCATGGCTCGAAGCAGTGCATCTTCAAATCCGCCAACGGAAAACCCCACTTTTTTTCCCTTGAGTTCCTTGATGGATTTAACGGGGCCGTCAGCCAGCACGACGAGCGAATTCAGTGGCGTTGATATCAATGTACCGAAGCGCGATAACGGCAATCCTTCCGAGACCTGGATCTGCAGTTGCGGCTGATAGCTGACTGCGACATCGGCCTTGCCAGCCGCAACCATTTTCGGTGGCAGTGAAGGGTCGGCGGGTTCGATCAGCTCGACGCTCAGACCTTCCGCTTCGAAATAGCCCAGTTCCTGAGCCAGTATCAGCTGTGCGTGGTCCGGATTGACAAACCAGTCCAGTAAAACCGTTAGTGGCTCAGCTGCGATGCTTGTCGTGCTGAAAAGCCAGGTGGCGAGTAACAGATTCAGTTTCATGAGGTTCAGTTCAGAGGAGAAGTCGTAGAGTGGGACAGGCTTGAGTCGTGTTGCCAGTACAAGGCACGCTCAAGGAGATGGTTGACACAGGTGTACAACAGCAGTGCAATCAGGCACAGACACAGCAGGGCGGCAAACATCAGGTCTGTCTGCATACGGCCATTGGCGTGCAACATCAGATAGCCCAGGCCTTTGCTGGAGCCGACCCACTCACCAACGACTGCACCGATAGGGGCAACCGAGGTTGCCACACGGATTCCTGATGCAATGGATGGCAGGGCCGCTGGCAGCCGAATCTGCAACATGATGTTCGCAGGCGATGCCTTGAGGGTATGGGCCAGGTCAAGCATGGCGGTATTGGTATGCCTGAGCCCGTCGAAGGTGGCGGCAACGACCGGAAAGTAGATGATGAGGATGGCCATGACTATCTTCGAACTCATGCCGTAACCGAACCACAGCGTCAGCAGCGGTGCCAACGCAAAAACGGGCAAAGACTGACTGATCACCATCAGGGGTAAAGCCCAGCGACGCACACCAGTGGATAAGGTCAGGCAGATGGCACTGAGGATACCCAGCAGGCTACCGATCAAGAGACCCACGATGATTTCAACGGAGGTGGTCAGCGTGTGGGAGGCAAGTGTGCGGTAGTGAGTCATGATTGACTCGAACACCGCAAGGGGGGCGGGAAACAGAAATTTCGGGACACCGGTTATTGTCACGAACGCCTGCCAGCACAGAATCACGACGGCGGCACTGATGGCCAGTGAGCGAATGCCGGGACGGTGTCCGCGTTGGAGGATTCGCATGTTATGCGTTCTCCACTTGAGGCACGTTTGCCTTCAGGTGGTGCCACACCTCCGGCAAGCATGCCATCACGTTGGCATCCTCAATGGCTCGAAGTGGTGGCGTAGGCAGACGAATCGAGTGGACTGAGGATGGGAGCTGCGGATTGAGTACGTGAACTTCGTGCGAGAGTCGCAACGCTTCCAGCGGATCGTGAGTCACCAGTAACACCGTGCGATTCGATAACAGCTTGAATGCAAGCTCCTGGAGTTCGTCACGTGTAATGGCATCCAGACGACTGAAGGGTTCATCCATCAGTACAACGGGTTGGTCTTCGAACAAAGTACGCGCCAGGGCTATGCGCTGACGCATGCCGCCTGACAGGACGGCGGGCAGAGCATCAGCCCATTCATCGAGACCGACGCGCTGCAGCAGTTCCAGTGCCCGTTGCCTGCTGTCGTTGTTGCGCTGGCCGCGCAGCCGCGATCCGAGCTGCACATTGTCCAGCGTTGTCAACCACGGCAACAGTCCATCTTCCTGCGCCATATAAGCGACCTGTTGCGATACAGGCTGGCCGTTGAAATTGCTGATGCTGCCACAATCGGGTTTTTGCAAGCCTGCCACCATGCGCAACAGACAGGATTTGCCGGTACCACTTCTACCCAGAATGCTGTGCCACTGCCCAGATTCAAAGTGTAGTGTTAGCCCATCAAAGATACGGTGCTGGCCCAGTGTCAGGTTGATTGACTGCAAATCAATCCCCGGTGCCTGACTCAACGTCAGCTCCACAGAGCATGAAAGTGATGCACCGGCCCGTGGCCATGACCGACATCCAGTTGATCGGAACAGGCGATGGCAGAATGAATATAGTCTTCGGCCGTAGCGACTGCGGCCTGCAGAGTCTCGCCCTTTGCCAGTCCAGCGGCAATGGCTGAGGAGAGGGTGCATCCGGTACCGTGGGTGTTCGGGGTTTGCAACCGGGGGTAGCTGTACCGGTGAACCGTGTTGTCGAGCAATAGTAGATCTGTGCTGTCTGTCGTGCCCAGGTGACCGCCTTTCAACAAAACGCGGGAGCATCCGAATGTGCCAAGGGCGCGTGCCTGTTGTTCCATGAGAGCTTCGCTGGTCGCATCTACGGTGCCGTTGAGCATGGCTGCTTCGGGTATGTTGGGAGTAATAAGCGTGGCAAGCGGAAACAGCACTTCGCGCAGAGCATGGATGGCATCGCGATGCAGCAATGCATCACCACTCTTGGCCACCATCACCGGGTCGAGCACCACAGGTATGGCCGGATGTTCTCTGAGTACAGCGCCGATGGCTTCAATAATGGCGACACTGGCCAGCATGCCGATCTTGATGGCACCGACATTCAGATCTGATAGCACAGCGACTAGCTGTTGCGTCACAAAGTCTGCAGGAACTTCGTGGATGGCGCTGACCGAGCACGTGTTTTGAGCGGTGAGGGCCGTGAGGGTGGATGCACCATAAACGCCCATCGCGCTGAACGTCTTCAGATCAGCCTGTATGCCGGCGCCTCCACTGGAATCCGAACCGGCAATGGTCATCGCAATAGGTATGCGGTGTGCGCAGAGTTCGGCAGTGGATGGTGGGAAGGTGCTGTGTATGGTCTGCATGTCTCACTCCACGGCTAGTGCCGAGAGTGAAAGAGACCGGGGCAGAGGAATGGCACACATTCCTGTGGCTTGATCCCTTCGTCGGCATTATCCGCATCAGGTTCAGCGGGATCGTGCAGACATCTGCAGCATCTCAGCCGAACCCCCGTCGATATGGTTGTTCAGCACCCCGTCAAGTGTGGCAGAGAATAACATGGCAAATGACGAATCACCAGTATCCGACTAGACTATCGGGGGACCAGTGGCAGAGTTTCCTGTTGTACCAGATGGGGATATCTGGTATCAATCACAGGTAGTACGCTCGATCTCGGGTGTTGTTCACGGTGGGTGTACGAACCGTGACCTGTGTCTCGCGTGACATCTAAATTGCAATTTCAAGAGAAAATACAATGCTCAAGAAGTTTATCTGGACAGTAGCTGGCTGTGCGCTTATCAGTAGTGCGCATGCACAGGAGGAGAAGGTCCTCAATGTCTACAACTGGTCTGATTACATTGCCGAAGACACCATCGCCAATTTCGAAGCGGAAACCGGCATCAAAGTCAACTACGACGTTTACGATTCCAATGAAGTACTGGAATCCAAACTGATCGCAGGCAGCAGCGGCTACGATGTTGTCGTGCCATCGGCCCCCTTTCTGGAGCGACAGATTCAGGCCGGTGTTTTCTCGGTGCTCGATCGCAGCAAATTGACCAACTACGGTAACCTGGATACCGAGATACTGGCAGCCATGGCGGCTCACGATCCGGACAACGCTCATTCGGTTCCCTACACCTGGGGTACCGATGGTTTGGGCTACAACGTTGCAAAAGTCGAGGCGGCACTGCCAGGTGCCCCAGTCGACAGTTGGGACATGCTGCTGAACCCTGAGGTTGTAGAAAAACTGGCTTCCTGTGGTGTAACGATATTGGAAGCACCCACTGAGGTCTTCGGTATTGTCATGGCCTATCTGGGTAAAGACCCGTTGAGTAATGACACGAAAGACGTCGACCTGTTCAAGGAACACATGATGAAGATACGTCCCTTCATCAAGTATTTTCATTCTTCCCAGAACATCAACGACCTGGCCAATGGTGAAGTGTGCGTGTCCATGGGCTACAGTGGCGATATGCTGATTGCCAGGGATCGTGCCGCCGAAGCGGACAATGGGGTAGAGGTCAAATACGTCATTCCGAAGGAAGGCACTGTCATATGGTTCGACAGCCTGGCCATTCCCGCCGATGCACCTCACCCCGACAATGCCCATCAGTTCATCAACTACATGATGCAACCAGAAGTCATTGCTGCCGTATCGAACTACGTCTTTTATGCCAATGCGAACAGCGCTTCACTGGAATTTGTCTCTGACGATGTGAAGAACGATCCCGGCATTTACCCATCGGAAGCGGTCAAGTCCTCCTTGTTCCCGGATCTGGCCGATGGTCGTAAATTTACTCGCGCATTGTCCAGAGCCTGGACCACCATCAAGACTGGTCAGTAGGACCGTGGACGTAGCGTTTGTCCGAGTGCCCAGAGCCCCGGTTGGAGGGGTGTCTGGGCAACCTGAATCGTGTGGAGATCGAATACGTGGCTGAAACCGGTGAGCTGGAAGGTAGCGGTAGAGCGCCCTGGAATGATCCGGCGGCAATTCCCTATATCCAGCTGGAAAACGTCACCAAGAAATTCGGTAATTTCACAGCGGTTGACAATGTGTCACTGGATATCTACAAATCAGAGCTGTTCTGTCTGCTGGGTGGTTCCGGGTGCGGAAAATCGACGCTGCTGAGAATGCTTGCAGGCTTCGAGGCGCTCAGTTCCGGGCGAATACTGCTGGATGGTGTGGACATGGCCGATATTCCTCCGTATGAGCGACCTGTCAACATGATGTTCCAGTCCTATGCCTTGTTTCCGCACATGTCTGTTCAAGGCAATGTGGCCTTTGGACTGAAACAGGAAGGGTTATGCAAAGCGGATATCAACAGACGTGTCACCGACATACTGGAAATGGTAAAGCTTGCGGAATTCGGGAAGCGCAAACCGCATCAATTGTCCGGCGGACAGCGACAACGTGTGGCGCTTGCCCGTGCTCTGGTCAAGCAACCCAAGCTGCTGCTGCTTGACGAACCATTGGGGGCACTGGACAGGAAACTGCGTGAAAACACGCAGTTTGAGCTGATGACCTTGCAGGAGGAACTCGACATCACCTTCGTGGTTGTGACACATGACCAGGAGGAGGCCATGACCCTGTCTACTCGCATTGGCGTGATGGATCAGGGTCGAATCGTGCAGGTTGGATCACCCAACGAGATCTATGAACATCCGTCGACTCGCTTCGTGGCCAATTTCATCGGGTCGGTGAATCTGTTCCGTGGCAATGTCATTGAGGATGCGTCTGATCACATCCGCATCGATTCGGCAGAGGCGGGTTGCATCCTGTATATCGATCATGGTGTCAATAATGCGAAAGAGGGTACCCGGGTCTCGGTGGCCGTCAGACCTGAGAAGATTCGGATATCGCGAGACAAGCCGGAGCAAGAAGATAATGTGACATTCGGTGCAATCGCCGAAGTTGCCTATATGGGCAGTCTTTCCATTTATCGGATCCAACTGAAATCGGGTCCCATGATCCAGGTGACACAACCCAATCTTGATCGGGATACCGAGCAGTTCACTTGGGATGACGAGGTTTTTCTGAGCTGGAAATCCTACAGTGGTCTGGTGCTCACCGCATGAAAATGGCACAGGCGTTGACTGGTAAACGACTGCGCGCTCTCTTCAAGCCGCTCAGGCACACCTCAGTAGGCAGGGCACTGGCGTCCATCCAGGGTGCCTTAGGGGTGAGCGGACGCACGGGCGTCATTGCAATTCCCTTCCTGTGGTTGCTGTTGTTTTTTCTGCTGCCGTTCATCATCGTTCTGAAGATATCGTTTGCCGAGTACGCAATCGCCATTCCCCCCTATACCGACCTGATCGCATGGGGCGAGGATGCCATCGTTTCCATCAAGCTGAACCTGGGCAACTTCCAGTTCCTGATTGAGGACGATCTCTATTGGTATGCCTATCTGAATTCGGCAAGAATCGCGTTGATTTCGACGGTTTTTTGCTTACTCATCGGCTATCCCATGGCCTACGCCATTGCTCGAGCAAGTCCGACTAATCGCAATATTTTGCTGATGCTGGTCATTTTGCCATTCTGGACTTCCTTTCTGCTGCGCGTTTATGCCTGGATGGGCATTCTGCAGAACAACGGTCTCATCAATAATATATTAATCGGTCTGGGTGTTATCGACGAACCCATTGTCATGATGCAGACAGATTTTGCCGTCTATCTCGGCATCGTCTATTCCTATCTGCCTTTCATGATTCTGCCGCTGTATGCCAATCTGGAAAAATTGGACGGCACGTTGCTGGAGGCCGCCTATGATCTTGGGTGCAAACCCTTCAAGACGTTTCTGTTAATCACTCTGCCTTTGTCTCTGCCGGGAATCATCGCAGGCTCCATGCTGGTGTTCATACCCGCGGTCGGAGAGTTCGTGATTCCCTCACTCCTGGGTGGTCCGGATACCCTGATGATCGGCAGGGTGCTGTGGGACGAATTCTTCAACAACCGTGACTGGCCGGTTGCGTCGGCCGTTGCCATTGCCATGCTGGTCTTTCTGGTGGTCCCAATCATGTTTTTTCAGCATTATCAGAACCGACAGCAGGAGGCATGAATGACGACTCGCAGACGCTTCAACTTCCTGCTGACCAGTCTGATTTTTGGCTATGCCTTTCTCTATATCCCCATTTTCTCGCTTATCATTTTCTCTTTCAATGAGTCGAAACTGGTCACCGTCTGGGGCGGCTTTTCCACCAAGTGGTACGGTGAATTATTACGCAACGAACAGATCATCCAGGCGGCGTTATTGAGTCTGCGTATTGCCGTGCTCAGCGCCTGCGTGGCCGTGGTATTGGGGACACTGGCAGGTTTCGTTCTGGCACGATTTCGCCAGTTCCGAGGCCGGACTCTGTTTGCGGGAATGTCCATGGCTCCCCTGGTCATGCCCGAGGTCATCACTGGATTGTCGCTACTGCTCTTTTTTGTTGCTCTGGAGAAGGTGATTGGCTGGCCCGGTGGGCGAGGGGTGACAACGATCACGATTGCCCACATCACGTTTTCGATGGCCTATGTCGCTGTGATCGTCCAGTCTCGTCTGGCCGATATGGATCCGTCTCTGGAAGAGGCTGCGATGGATCTGGGGGCAAGACCCACCAAGGTGTTCTTTGCCATTACGCTACCGATTGTTGCTCCCGCATTGATCTCCGGATGGCTACTGGCATTCACGCTTTCCATCGATGATCTGGTAATAGCCAGTTTTGTGTCTGGGCCAGGTTCCAGTACTTTGCCGATGGTCATCTTCTCCAAGGTCAAACTGGGTGTGAGTCCGGATATCAATGCGCTGGCAACTATTATTATCGGTGTGGTGGCCACAGGAATCCTGATTGCCATCATTGCCCTCAAGCGTCAGGAAAAACGCCGAATACGTGACATGCAGATGGCGCTGTCAGTCCCGGACTGATTGACATCCCGGTTCTCTCAAAAATATATACCACCATTGCTAATGGGTTGCTACAATTCGTAGAACTCGCATCCTGAACACTTGCCAGAGGCGCAGGGCCTAACTCTGGGAACCGTTAGTCACAGGACGGGGAAAATGATCGGGATCAGGTACTGACGGGCTTGCCGTCTGCCGATAAGTGCACAGTAAGGTGTTGATCATCGATGGAAACTCTCATTCGTCATTCTGCGATGCAGCTCTTCGAAGAGCTGGTAGCCGCGCTCAACGATCTTGTAGAGGAGGTTCAAGCGCATTGCGATGGCGTCGTGGTTTATCAGTTGCCCGTGGTGGACCAAGGAAGTGTGGTTCCTGCGCATTTTCCGGTGGAAAAGTTCGGCAACGCTGACACGGTTGATCCGGAAGCGCTCGAACTTGCTTGCAGCGCATTGAGACGACTGTCCATCAGTGCAGGCCAGAAACGAACCACCACGTATCGATTACCCGGTTTCGTCTCTGTGACGAAAGACCTGAGTGATCAGCTTGTGTCGATTAATGACCTGAAGGATCGCTTGCAGACCCACGTCATGGAGGCATACCCCAGTACCATCAGTCGCAGCCGTGCCTGCAAGCAGATCTTTCCGGGTGCTCACATGAATCAGGTCTATCGCCATGTTTTTCTCATTCCCGATGAGATCAAGCGCGTGAATTTCACCTGGCAATGCCAATCTCCGGCGGATGTGTGGATCACACACGCAGAGGCCATCGAAATGGCTCAAGTGGCGTTGGAGGAGGAATCACAAAAGGCGATACGGGATGAAGCCAAACTCACGGCATTGAAGATGTCTCTTGAATACTTTGAGGCCTTGCCCCGGTACGTCGAACTTACCGAGGCTGAACTTGACGATATCGATCCGCGCAAGATTCCCTACCAGCTGTTACGTCGCAATTATGTACGGCC
>RCMY010003688.1_pt1 | contig 13731 bp, 11 predicted proteins | sample 2041341 | NCBI WGS metagenome assembly RCMY01 (sample SAMN09708234, study PRJNA481090) | Marine sediment metagenome, whole genome shotgun sequencing project. | reverse complement strand
TTTGTATTCGTCAGGTTTTGAAATGGGGAGTTCCCAATATTTTCCAGCCTTCTTTCCTTTGGAATTAACAACCAAATAAGAACCAGGTGGAACTTCAAAAACACCTTCAAAAACTGTATTTGGAGATAAAGCCGTCCAAAAAGTAAAATATTCAGATAATGCTTTTGGACCAAATTGCAATGCAAGATCTGGATACTCCAAAAAAGCTTTAATTTCAGAGGCAAAAACAAAATTTCCATTTACTTCTGTATAAAAAAGTGGTCGAATACCTACCCGATCTCGAGCTAAGAATCTTCTTTCTGCTTATCCCAAATTGCAATAGCAAATTGACCGTTTAATTTTTGCAAGAAATCTAAACCATATTCCTGATATAAATGCACAACAACTTCCGTATCACTTGTAGTAGAAAAGTGATGTCCTTTTTGAACCAATTCTTCTCGTAATTCAATGTAATTGAATATTTCGCCATTAAAAACAATCCACAACGATTCTTCCTGATTAGAAAGAGGCATGGTACCAGACTTCAAATCGATAATGCTCAGCCGAACACTTCCCATACCAATTTGGTCAGACAAATAAATACCGCTTTGATCGGGACCCCGATGTCGAATGCGAGTTAGCATCCGACGTAGAACATCCTCTTTCGAAGATATCTCAACAGTAGTACCATAAAATCCAGCTATTCCGCACATCGATTATCTAAAATTTTTGATTGTAAATAATTTTTTTTATAAACTTTGTACTAAAGTTTGGTTTCAATAAAAGAAACGATGCTGTTTACGGATTCAAAATTTTTAGGGTTAAGCTCCTCATCACTAACTTCAATTTTATAATTTTCATTTAAAAATTCTATTAGGAATAACAATCCCATTGAATCTAAAAGACCTTCATCAAAAATTAAGGTATCATCTTTAATTTTATTAGCATCCGATAAGGAAGCTTCTACGATATAGTTTTTGATTTCTTCTTTCATACGATTAACTTTTTTTAGTTTTTAACTTTATTTTAATAGGAAACTCTATTTATTACCAATTATTGTTTTAAAATAGATTGATATAATTCTATAATTTTTTTAGCTATAAGACCCGATTCCAAATGTTGGATATCATTTCTACCACTTGTTTTGGTATCATAATCAAGTGCCAATTCCAATTTATTAGCAATATCTTCCGGTTCAAAAGTGGTAACGAAACAACCGGTAGTATTCCCAATTAATTCTCGAATATCTCCAACATCAACAGCTACAATTGGTATATCACAAGCCATAGCTTCTTTAATTACATTTGGAGACCCCTCCCAAAAACTTGTTAATAAAACAACATCGGAGGAATTGTGCCAATATGGCATATCCATATTAGGTATATTATTTAAAAAGTTAAGTTGAATATTTTTTCTTTCTATCAAATCAAATGCTTTTTTTGCTAAAGGAAAGTTTTTAACTGGTTTATTTGGATTTGCGGCAAATAGGATGTGTTTTTTTGAAATATCTAAGCTGGTTTTAATGCATGCAACTGTTTTAGAAATAGGTCTAAATATAGACATATCAACACCATTTGGGATAACTTCTACTGATTTCAAATCAATAGCTTCTTGCATTCTTTTGGACTTAACAATTACCTTAGTCCAAAAAAAGAAGTTGAATAATTTAATGAAAAAACGATAAATGCTTTTGGAATTCACATCACTTCCCATTAAAGATACAATTAATGGTCGGGCTCCAGCCAATGTAGCAACAAATGCTGATAAAGAGTAATGGGCGTGAACTATATCAAAATCATTACTTTTTAAATAACTTTTCAGCCTGAAAACATTGTTGAGATACCCTTGAAAACCTTGGCCTTTGATAGTAAAGTATTCAATATCTACTCCATTAGACACTAAAGAAATCCCTTGATTTTTTATAATTGGAGATATTCCTAAGGCTGAATTACCGCTACTTACAAATAGAATCTTCATAATCCGTCTAATTCTTTAGTGTAAATTGAATTGAATTGATCAATCATTTCAGAAATACTAAATTTTTTGATCACGATATGATTTGCTGCAAACCCAAATTCTCTTTTAATATTCTCATTTTTTATTAATTCAAGTATTTTGAAAGCCAATTCATTTTCTGATTTTGGAGAGATAAGAAAACCAGAAATTTTATCTTCAATTATCTCTGCATTGCCACCTCCTCTTGTTGCAATAACCGGAATTCCTAAAGCAAAAAATTCTAAAATTGCATTGGAAATACCCTCACCATGTTTATCATTATTGGTAATTAAAACTCCTATATCACAAACATTCATAATAGATTCAATAGCATCTTGTTTTCCTAAAAACAAAATTTTGTTTACGTATTTTGTCGGAATTAAATTACGATATTCACTAAAATCACCAGATCCTATGCACAAAAATGTTACATTTTGAAAACTATTTAATACTAATAGCGCTCCTTTTATATAGGTCAAATAATCCTTTTTAACCGTATTAGAAGCGACCATTCCAACCACATATTTTGTTTCAATTTTAAACTTTTTTCGGATTACAAATTTTTCTTCCAAATTTTTAATTCGATTAAAATCAAAACCATTATAAATTACCAAACTTTTATTTTTCGGAGCCTTGTAGGCTTTCAAGCCAGCATAAGTATTTGCAATTATTTTATCAGAAAAAGGAAAAGTTAATCCTGGCCCAAAAAACGAATTTGAAACCTTTTCAGGAGCATTTGTTATTTGATTATTAATCATTGGTATTTTTAAAAAAAACTTTGTAGGAATAGCATATATGGCAACCATATTACTCCATACATGAATGATATCAGGTTTAAAACTTTTTGTAATTTTAAAAAAGTTAATAAATATTCGAGGATCCTTTTTAAACCCTTTTCTTACTAAAAAATGAATTTTAATATTCATTGAAAAAATTTCCTTATAATGAATCTCATTCTTTGTCACTACTAATTCCATTTCATAATCAGGCATTTTTGAAAGCCTTTTAATCAATTCAAGTAATCTCCTTTCTTTACCTCCTGAGCCAAGACTATCTATGAAGTATAGAATTTTCATTTTTATTGTTATAAGTTTTAATAAAAAGGGCTCCTATTGATAAATATAACCACAAATAAATCGATGAACCAAAAGAATTTACGGTCATTACGATAAGGAAAAATGGTAATATATAATAAACATTTCTTAACATATATTTTTTGTTTTCAATACTAACTATTTTTATTAACTGTATTAATAAAACCAAAAAGATAATTAACCAAATCAAACCTGCATGATATATTATATAAATAAAATAATTATGAGGAGCTCTGTTAAATGATATTAGTTCCTGATTTCCAAATAAAAAAGTTATTGGATGATTTAAAATCCACTCTGAGTAAATTATCCACTTTCCAACTCTTCCAGTCTCATCTGGATCAATTGCTGCTCTAGCAGAAGGATCCATAAACCTTTGAATTACTAAATTTAATCTTTCATAAAAAAAATAATAAAACAACACTATTGCTGAAAGAATGCGGATTCTTATTGACCCTCTTTTATTTACTGCAAAAAATATAAATGAAATTAGCAGCATTGCTAAAAAGGCAGTTCTTGATCCAGTCATTAGTATACCGAAAATCGCGAAACCCATAAATATAAAATAACTCTTATTATTTCTTTCCTTTTCATATAATGCCAAAAAAAAACCTAAAATCCCTACCAAAAAAATTCCCGCACTATTCTCATCACCACCAGCCCCATAAAACCCAATATATCTAGTATAGTCACCAGACAATAACCTATCTCTTCTTCCTTCATTAAAACTGATACTCGAACCAATGAGTATTAAAAATCTAGAAAAGTACATTGAAGTTGTAATAACAACCACTGAATATTTCATCCCTTCTAAAACATAATCTAAGAAACTTTTATAATAAATAACTTTTATTAATAACACCAATGATCCATAATAAAGAAAATACCTTATAAAACGTTTAATAAACAGTACAAAAAAACCATTCTCTTTAAAATTAACTTGAAAAATAAAATCTTTTATAATTATGTAAAGTTGAAGAAAAAATAGAAAATAAATAAACTTTATCGACAACTTCTGATATTTATTCAATTCAATTTTTTTATTTCTTACAAACCTCAACAATAAAAAAAATGAAAATCCATAAATTATTTCATGTGGTCCTATAAAACTAAATAATTTATAATCTGTTGGTATAATGGGGCTTAGTGGCAAAGAAAATACTAAAAATGAGATAATATATTTCTTATCTTTATTAATAATAAATAAAATAAATAGAAAATACACTATTATAGCAAGTTGATACTGATTAACTTTTAACAACAAGATTTCTATTAAGTAAAAGAAGAAAAGAGTTATTGGAAAAAAAAGATTATCTTTTTTTGGCACTTTTTTTATTTATTTTTATGATGAAATAGTGAATTAGTTTAACCCAAAACCCTGCAAAGTATGTATTTTGAAATTTCGTTAATTGTAGAATAAAAAACCATCCTGGTGAGTATCTAACTTTAGACTCAGGGTCGTTCTTTTTCCAATTATTATACATTATAGGGGTAAACCTAGATATTCTATTAATCTTCTGATCTGGTGAATTTATCATTTTTTTTCTAAATTCATTTGAGAGATCTCTTGCTGCCGTAGACATTAGGTATCCTAAATCTTCAGATATTCTAATCCCATCAGCAGTACCACTACCACCAGGCCAACATAGAAATTTCACTTCTTTATCCAATTTACTTTCAATTTTATTCTTAGTAAACTTTAATTCCTCCTCTACTCTTAAAAGATAGTTTTTATTTGATTCAACTTCATCAATTATGTCGTTATTTTTCTCAATCTCTTTTACATAATTCATCAATCTTTCTCTCCATTTATTATCATTAAAAAACTTTAATCTCCCATTTCGATTAACAAAGTCATATAATTCATTTTGAAAATCTGCATTAATAAAAACACGTTTACTACTTAAAGCTTTCTCATGTTCAAATATTGCGTGTCCATATTTAACATTATCCACATTTACACACTGCAAAAACGGTTTCTGCTCAGGATTTTCATTCCAGTCCATCCAAATATAATCATCGCCTGGATGTCTAAAATCAATAATCTTATCTGATGTTGGATACCATGTGTGCGTCTTAGCATGACTCTGAACATCCAAAACACCCTCCTTATCTATCTTCTTTAATTCATCCCAACTGCAAAAGCCCAAATAATCAAGATCCTCAACATTATTTATATCAATATCATTTATCGTTCTCCTAAGTACCTTCCTTTTATCAACGAAATCCGAATTCACAAAAATAGTACCCTTCATTCCATATTTTTTCAATAATGGATATGCAAATACATAATTATCTAAATATCCATCATCAAATGTCAGAAATACTGATTTTTTAGGAACGGGTATTTCATTTATTATATAATCATAAACTTCTTGAAAATTCAATGTGGAATATCCTGTCTTTTTTAACCATTTCAGTTGATCTTCAAAAACCTTATATGGACATGTTAAAAAATTCCAATGCCACTCTCTATCAACTATCCCAATAGAGTGATACATAACTACGGGTATTCTATGACTCATTTAACTTTAATTATTAAATATTTAAATTCTTTTTCTATTTTATCACAATATCAAAAAAGTTGAAATTTAATATGTAAATAAAAATATATATAACTAGCACTTTGTAGATATAATAATTTCGCTTTTAAATTTACATTAAAACCAAATTATCCTTCATTTTTAATTAGTCTAAAACTATACTTAGATTTTTGATTTGAGAAATTATATTTGAATCCATTTTGATACAAAATTTATAAGAATTGCAGCTCTTTTATTACCGAAAAGCACTTGCTTTATCTATTAATACTATTTATAAATAATTTGAATTTATTAACCAAATTCTCATAGGAGTAATTTTTTTTAAAATATTCTCCAGCATTATTTTTCAACTTATTTTGTAAGTTAATATCATTAAAAAGCAATTCTATCTTTTGCGCATAATCATTAGAATCTTTTGCACAAAAAAGTAAAGTATTTTTATTATTTAAGGAGACTTCTATTAAACCAGGTCCATCCGATGATATGCAAGGTAATTCATTTGCAAAAGCCTCTAATAAAGATATGGGCAACCCTTCAAACTCTGAACAAATAGTATATATATCAGCAAGATTGTATAACTGATTTACATTCTCTCGACTAATATTACCTAAAAACCTTACAATATTTTGTAAATCTAGCTCAACTACTCTTCTTTCTAAATCTTTTCTTGAAATACCATCACCAACGATAAGAACTTTAACGTTCAAATCCTTCAATTTATTTTTTGTGACAATTCCTAAGGCTTCAATTAAAGTATCAACGGATTTAAGTGGTTTTAAAGACCCCACATAAAGAAGCACCTTGTCAGCAGAATCTACTGACCATTTATCTCTGTATTTATTTTTTGGAATAATAACATCAAAAGGAATTAGAGGTGGTGTAAAAATAATATCTCGGTTTGATCTTTTGGAATATTCTTTAATAATTTTATTCGAAACTCCTGTAATTATGTCAGCGTTTTTAAAAAAATATCGATGTGGAAATTCTGGCTTCCATAAAGTAAGGCCACCACCATGAATTGTAATCATATAATCTATTCCTAATACGCTTTTTGTCATTGCATAGAATAACCATTGCACCCAATAAGATCGTGCATACCCAAAATGCACAAGTTTAATTTTTTTTTTATTTTTTAATAAAAAAAAGATCACCATTAATGGACCCAAAAATTTCACGAATTTAGGTTTCTTGAATACATGTTTAGTTATTCTATCACCATCTTCTAAAAGGTCACAAAAAGTAAATTGATGTATATTAAAATCCTTACTTAATTCATTTAACAAATAATAATTAAAAACTTCTATGCCCCCAATATTACAAGGATAAGCACTAGGAGTTATAAATAATATCCAATTTTTATTTGACATAAGGAGAGATATTAGAAATCACCCATCTGTGTTTTCCTGTTTTAGTCAAAGGAATTTTATCTACTAGCTTAATATCAATAATCATTTCCTTTCCGAGTTTTTCTTTTACAATTTCAGATACTTTTTCGTTAAAATCATTCTCAATATTCTCATTCTTTTCAATAATCACTGTTAAAAGATTTGTTCTTTCTTGAATAACTTGAAATTTATTCCAGCCTTTAACCTTATTTCTAAATAAGGTCCAAAAGGTCCCTGCAACGGTGTTTCCATTTACGCCAGTAATTAAATCAAAGGCCCTCCCTTCTATTCTTTCAATTAAGGGCAAGTTTCTACCACAAGAACAAAGCTTATCAGATAATATACCTATATCTCCTATCTTATATCTAATCATCGGAAAAACAAAATTATCTAAATCCGTTATGACAATTTCTCCAAGTTCTCCAGGCTTACAAGTGACCCCTTTATCATTTATTAATTCAAAGACAAATCTATCTATGTTAATATGCAATCCTTCGTGTTTTTCGCATTCAGAGGCTATTTGACCAAACTCTCTTGATCCATATCTATTATAAATTTCGCTATTAAATATCTTCTCTATTTTTTCCCTTTGAAATGGAAACAAAGTTTCAGATGAAGTGATTACACCTTTTGGAATCCATATTTTTATTTTATGTTGCTCTACATATTGAGCTAAATGAAAAAGAGGAGTGGGGTATGAAATAATAATATCAGGTTTATATTTGTTCAGCGTTTTTATTAAATCATTCATATCAGAATCTGACATATGATATGTTGAAATTATTTTATTTCTAACTATAAAACGATGCTTTAACTTTTTATATAAACTCTTATTCTTCTCAATGTCACGATCTGCTCCCCAAAAAAGAAGAGCTTTGTTTCCATATTTTAATCCTGCCCACTCGTCACCTCTTATATTAACAGCTATTCTATAAAAATTTTCAGAATCTCTATAGAACTTCATACTTGAACCAGTTGATCCTGATGTTGAATTCGTTAGTAACCTTTCAGAAGTAAGGTTTCTAGCTATAAGTGCATCATTATGCTTATTAACTATATCTTTTGTTAAAAAATCAATTTTATTCAAATCATGAAAACTCTTAATACCAACTAACAGATCTTTGTAATATGGAACATTTTTCTTTGCGTGCTTTATTAATTTCAGAAATTTTTCTTCCTGCAATGATTTAATGCTTTCAAAACTATCAAACTGAATCTTTGAAGAAGATTCAATTTCATTATACAATTTCCTATTGTATAAAAAAGCTGCGATTTTTGCTAAGTTCATTTTTTTAGTTTTTCTTAAATACCTAATTAATCATCAAACATGAATTAATTTTCTCAGAAATTTATAAACGATTTTATCCGGAAATTCACTTTTCATCAACATTGTCTTTAAAATAAATTATTCAAGTTGTTCTCAAAAGTATCCAATTCGATTTCTTATTGATGCAAGAGTTTTATTAAACATAAATATTTTGAATTTTATTTGAAGAAATATAATTGAAACTACAAACAACAAACCGGTGATAACAAACCTTAAATAAATATTAGTGATATAATCTTTTAATAAAAAAAGAATAAGTATAACTACAATATTTATAAAAAAATTTATTCCTATTTCTTTCCAATTAACCCAGTTTCTAAAGCTTTGTTTCATAATTTTTCTTTCAATATGAAGACTAAAAATCATTGGTAGAATATTTCCCAATAAAGCTGTTAAAATTGCTCCATATAATCCGTAAATTGGGATAATAATAATTCCGAATAGAACCGTTAATAATGTTGAGACAGCATCAATTATTAAAATATATTTCGTTTTATTAGCACCTCTTAGGATAATATTATAACTAAACATTGATACTAAAAAGGATAAAATAAATATCCTATAATAATTAGCTGCCTCAATAAAATCTTTGGTATATAGTATTGTTATTATTTCATCCGCCAACAATAAAAAAATAAAAACTGCTGGTATCGTAACACTTGAAGTTTTATCAACCATTTTTTTCCAAAGTTTTGTTGCTTCATTTAGCTTATCATCATTTATGTAAATGGATATTTGTGGTACGACAACATTATGAATTGATTGGAAAAAATTCCCAAGAATTGGAATTCCTAAAAAAGCAATAGAGTAAATTCCAAATTCTTCAGGAGTAATATGTTGATTTACGAGTATTTTATCAAACTTTGTCGATATTTGATTTAAAACTATTGCTAACCCTAATGGGACAGTATATATTAATTGTTTTTTTAATAATACTAAATCAATTTTATATATTTTTTTTAGATAGGGAGAAATATGATAGGTGCAATAAACAAACCTTACAATTGAGTAAATAACCAAGGCCATAATTGGTCCTTTTATACCTGGAATTATCAATACTGTTAAAAGAAAAATCAAAAAACGCATTAACTTATCTACGGATGGAAACACTTTATTTAAAAAGGTATTTTTCTCTAGAGTAAAAATAACATCTATTATAGTAGACAGCCGCGTAAAAAGAATATACGCGACTAAATATAAGGCTAAATTAATAAATTCTGTAAAATTAAAATATGTTAATATCTCTTTACCAAAAAAATAAAGAATAATTAAAAGTATAATTGTACTTACAGCATACAAAAGCTGTGTTTGTTGAATTATTTTTTGTTTTCCCGTATCATCTAAAACTGGATAAAAATAATATAAACTTGTTCCAAAACCCATGGCAGTAAAACCCAGAAAAGTTGATGCTACAAATTGAAATTGTCTAAAGACACCAAAATCTTCATTCGATATTACTCGTACTAAGAGAACTGGAATAAAAAATTGAAACATCATTCCAAGAACACTTCCAATAAAAAGTGCTTTTGCTTGAGCATTTAAAGAAGGTTTTTTTTTCATTTATTTAGCTTATCATCATTTTAATTAAACGTAGATGTTATTATTTAATATTCCACCTGTTTTTGATAAGGTTTAAAATAATTTCTGTTGTTGCCATTTTACTTAATAAATGAATATCATTTGTCTTTTTTACGCGTTCCAAGATTTTAATATCAAAATATTTCAATATTAGACTATTTTCATTCAAAAGTTTGTCAAAATCAGATTGCAAAGTTTTTTCAAACCAATCATTCCATTCCTCTAAACCATTTACCGGTTTATTAAAATCTTTAAAATAGGCAAAACCTCGAATAAACAATCTACTAATTTTAAAAATGGTTTTATTATTTATGGCAAATAAACCAATAGGCATTCCTTTTATTTTAGTTTTCTTAAATTTTGGGTTTCTCGTAATTATTTTTGATTGTAAAACATATGGGTAATAGGTTGTATCTCTATTCTCTCTTAATCTTTTCAAGTAGCCAATATGACCTACATCAGTTGAAAATGCCATATTTATTAGATCTATATCCCAAAACGGTTGCCTAAACGTAAAATAATTTCCTGCCACGGCCATCTCTCCACCAAAATAATTTGGATTTTTCTCATAAACCGCATATGACATAATTGCCTTAGCGCTTTTAGGGTCACCATAAAGATTTTTCAGTTCTTCTAAATTTTTTCGAATATGCTCCTTCAATTCACTTTGAAATTCTTTCTTTAAAGGGAATTTTTTATCATCTATTGATATTTCACCACTATTGAAAAACAATTTCATTTCATATGATACAACGGAAGTATCAGCCGTTAAATCTAGTCCCAATCCTCTAAAAAAATCTCCACTAATTCCTCCTAAAACAACAGGAGCATCTTCATATTTTTCATAAAGTTTCTTATATACATACAACAAAGTTGATCTTAAAATAGGTTGTACACCTCCAGATAATCTAACCGTTTCATAAATTAGTGTGGATAGTGATTTTTTAAACTCCTCATCAAAAAATATCTTGTTATTCTCAATATTAAGTCTATCTATAAATGTGTAAACAGTATCTAAATCATATGAATTTTCAACACCATATGTATACGTTTTAATATCGACTCCTTTAGGCGCTAATGATAGAATCGTTCGTGAATCAAAACCTCCAGATAGAGCTAAAACATTCGTTTTGTCAGAAATTAAATATTGAGGAATTCTCTTTTCGAAGGATTCAATATTCGTATTTAATGATTCTTCTCCAGTCTTGATGTTATTGGCAACATCGAGAAGTTCAGAATATCTCTCCTGTCCTAATACTCTGGATTCCAAATCAAAATTTAACACAGACAAAGGTCTATTTCTACTGACACCTGTTAAGAAAGTAGTCCCTAAAATTGGGTAATTAAAAAACAAATACTCGTATAACCATTCTTTATTAAATTCTGGAACAATATTAAGTGTTGTGAATGTAGAAAGATCAGTAGAGAAAATAAAACTATCATCGAACACCCCATAATACATTGGTAGCTGTGCTCTATGATCGCTAATGACCGTTATTTTTTTTAACTTTTTGTTATAAATAACAAAAGAAAAAAGACCTCTTAAAGTAGAAAACCAATTATAATTAGATTTAATTACATTCTTTTCAATATCTTTCCAGGGAATATCTTCATACCCAATTAAATCACCTGCAAAAAGAAAAATCAAATCTCTTTTAGCATAAATCCTGGGGCCATTTAAAGGCGATTTTTCTAAATAGGATACTGCTGAAAAGAAATTATTTTCTGCAACAGTTTCAACACACATAGTTCCTGCTAAGTTTATTGAACTTTCAAATGCTTTGGTATCAATTATATAATTACCTAAAACTCCACAATATCCTTGCATAATTATTATTTTATTTAATTATTTCTATTAACATAATTACGCACCAAAAGTTATTTTCGACACCTCTTTAAATTAATTATATTTAGATTCAAGTACCGATATTAAAATAATATTTAATCAAAAAATTAAATACAATCAAAAAGAAAAAACAACTTTAAACTTTTTAAATAATTTTCTTAAAAAAAATTCCTTTAATACTTTTGATATTTCTACCTATATTTTTTGTTCAAATAAAAGCCAATTTTCTTTTATTTATTTGGATTTTCGAAAGGATGATTTGATAAATTTAATTTTGCCAATGGATGATAATCCCCTTTTAAAAGAGATAACTCTTTATTACGAATATCATGAACAATATCAATTGATTGCCTAGCTTCTTCTAAACCAAAACCGAAGCCATCGATTATATTTTGATAACTCGTCGTATGTAAATCAAAAAAACCATCACTAAATTCCACTTCTTCTCCATCAACTGTAATTGATCGGTAGGTTCTTTGCCCTTTTTTCTTGATCTCTTCAGGCAAAACAGTTTCATTAATCGATAAAAACCATCTTACTCTTGCCTTTTCAAATTCCAAATATCCTGCTGCTCTATCATGGGTATGCAAATGAACAATATTGGTTTTTACTTTTCCAAAAACCCAAGATAACATATCGTAAAAATGAATTCCAATATTGGTTGCAATTCCGCCAGATTTCGTCACATCTCCTTTCCATGAAGTATAATACCAGTTCCCTCTAGAAGTTAAATAGGTCAAATCAACATCATAAATTTTATCTTCAGGACCATTATCTATCTTCTTTTTTAAAGCAATTATACTAGGATGTAATCGTAATTGTAAAATGGTATATACTTTTTTTTGATACTCTTTTTCAACATCCTCTAAAGCTGCAATGTTCCATGGATTTAAAACTAGTGGCTTTTCACAAATAGCATCTGCTCCACTACGTAATGCCATGCGTATATGAGAATCATGTAAATAATTAGGTGTACATATACTTACATAATCTAAATTAATATCTTTGATTCGTTTTAGCTTTTCAACGTGACGATCAAATCTTTCAAATTCAACAAAAAATGAAGCATCGGGAAAATAACTATCCATAACACCTACGCTATCAAATTTGTCTAAAGCAACTAAAAGATTATTGTTTGTTTCTTTTATAGCTCTCAAATGCCTTACAGCCACATAACCTGCAGCTCCAATTAATGCAAAGTTTTTCATATTTTTTCTTTTAAATTAAATATTGTAACTTTTAATATGTTCTAATCTTTTTACGGCTTCGCCGCTCTCAGTCCCATTTTATTCTGGAAAAAGACGAAATCAGCTTAACAAATACAATTTATTCAACCAATAAAAATTGGTTTTATTGTATAACTTTGATTTTCTTTAAAGTTTAATTTTACCATAAATATTAAACTGGGACTTCAAAATAAAAAAAGTTTTATCAAAAAAATATAATGTACTCATTATTATTTTTTAAATAACATTAACTATTACTTTAATAATTCAATTTAATAGTCTTGCTAATTAAGAACCAAAAATAATAGAACCGTTTACTTTAGTTAAATTAATCTGAAATTTTTATACTAGCAATGGAATGCGGTTTCGAAAGAAATGGAAAACATTTTTTTGAGGAGGGGATGAAGTCATGTTAGTCTATTTTTTAAATTAAAACAAATATATAGGTTTTTTTTACAAAAATCTAAAATTAAAAAACCGAAGTTTTGCTTACAAAACTTCGGTTTTTTAATTATTAAATTTCTAATATTTTTTTAAATAAGGATTATTTTTTTGACAATATTTTGATTGGAATTAAATAGTCGTACCAGATATACTCCTTTTGCAAATCTCGATAAATCTATCTTTTTTGTTATCCCATTGTGATCGGAGTCCATCTCACCTCTATAAACTACACTTCCATTCAAACTCATCACTACTAAATTAAGATCTTCTTTTTCTATTGAATTCAAATTGATATTCAAATTACCAGTAGTTGG
>RCMY010003573.1_pt1 | contig 13735 bp, 15 predicted proteins | sample 2041341 | NCBI WGS metagenome assembly RCMY01 (sample SAMN09708234, study PRJNA481090) | Marine sediment metagenome, whole genome shotgun sequencing project. | reverse complement strand
AAGGTTCCTTCCTGAGTGAGTTCTCACTCGGCTCACGGGCCCCGAGGTCGCCGGCAGGCGGCCTCGGTGCCCGATCTCGTCGCTCGCGCCCGCAACGGTGAGGCTCGAGCGGTTGCTCGTCTGATCTCACTGGTCGAGGACGAGTCACCGCTGCTGCGGGAGGTGATGGCCGCCCTAGCGCCCCACACCGGAAACGCGCAGGTGATCGGGGTGACCGGTTCCCCCGGCGTCGGCAAGTCCACCTCGACCAATGCACTGGTCACCGAGTTGCGGCGTACGGGCCAGCGGGTTGGGGTTCTGGCGGTCGACCCCTCGTCGCCGTTCTCTGGGGGTGCGTTGCTCGGAGACCGGGTCCGGATGCAGGACCACGCCTCCGACCCGGACGTCTACATCCGTTCAATGGCCTCGCGAGGCCACCTGGGTGGCCTGTCCTGGACCACTCCCCAGGCCTTGCGCGTGCTCGATGCTGCCGGCTGCGACGTCATCCTCATCGAGACCGTCGGAGTCGGGCAGAGCGAGGTCGAGATCGCTGGGCTGGCTGACACCACCATGGTGTTGTTGGCTCCCGGCATGGGCGACGGGATCCAGGCGGCGAAGGCCGGCATCCTGGAGATCGGTGACATCTTCGTGATCAACAAGGCAGACCGCGACGGTGCCGATCAGGTGCGCCGCGACCTGCGGTCGATGCTCGCGCTCGGTGAGCGACGTGAAGGCGCGTGGAAGGCGCCGATCGTCAAGACCATCGCCCAGACCGGCGAAGGCGTCGCTGAGGTCGTTGAGGAGATCGGCAACCACCGCACCTGGTTGGAGGCCACCGGTCAGATGGCGGTACGCCGGACCCGTCGCGCTCGCGACGAGATCGAAGCCATTGCGGTGACCGCACTGCGTCGTCGCTGGGGCAACGTTGGGGGGCGCGTCGAACTCGACGATCTTGCCGCCGCAGTCGTGGCGGGGGAGTCGGACCCCTACTCGGCAGCGGACTCCCTGTTGGATCTGTTCGTCGAGTGAGGTCGTTTGGTTCGGGCGGATCATGCCGATATGTCCGATCGGTTGAACCTGGGAGAAAGCCCATTCAGCCCCGGCTGACTCGACCTACGCTCCGGACATGCTTCGACTATCCCCCCACGGAGCGCTGACGCTGGGCCTCGCAGTTGTGTTTCCCCTCACGATGGCGCCGACCCCCGCGGCAGTTGCCGACCAGCCCAACGCGGCTCGATCCGCGACCACCACCATCAGTGGCTTCCCCCAGTTGACCAAAAGAGTCGCCGAACGTCAGAAGGTCCACTTCAAGGTCAAGGTCCAGGACCGCACGCGCGCTCCCCGGTCAGTGAAGCTCCAAGAGAGGGTCGGGAAACGCTGGCGCACCAAGGTCACGCGGCGTACGAACGCGCGTGGCGCAGCGCGACTGCAGTGGCGAGCACCCGAGCGGACGGGCGCGACCCGATTGCGCATCGTGGTGGCCAAGAAGGGGCGCTCCGCCGCGGCCATGACGGCGGTTCGCAAGATCGTGATCGTCAGTTCCGCGTCCACTAAGACCTCCGAAAAGCTCACGGAGTCTGAACGCTTCGAGAACCAGGTCTTCAAACTGCTGAACAAGGCACGGAGCCAGACGCAGGTCTGCGGCGAGGACCGCTACCCCGCGGTGCCCAAGCTCACACGCAACGCCAAGTTGGACCGGGCAGCCCGGAAGTACGCGCAGAGGATGGCCGACGAGAAGTTCTTCGATCACATCTCTCCCGACGGGGACGACCCGACCGATCGGGCACGCGCGGAGGGTTACCGGCGTGGAGTCGGGGAGAACATCGCGGCTGGCTACGAAAACCCGGAGAAGGTGATGGAGGGGTTCCTGAACAGTCCAGGGCACTGCGCGAACCTGATGCGGCGAAGCTACGTGCACCTTGGAATCGGCTTCGTACTGCCGACGCCGGGCGAGTCCGCGCCGTTTTCGAATTACTGGGTTCAGAACTTCGGATGAGCCGCTTGCCGGCGCAGGACCGGTCTTCGCCGGGCGCGTCGTCTTGCGTCCTGACGTGAGGTCCACTAGACCGCTGTCATGAGCCTGCCTTTCGACCCTATTGACGAGGCGGCACGCCAATGGGCCGAACGCTGGGACGGAGTGCCCTCCATGCACGCGGTCACCTCGCTGATGCGCGTTCAGCAACTAGTCATCGGGCGCCTAGACGCGATGCTCAAACCCCATGGGCTGACCTTTGCGCGCTACGAGGCATTGGTGCTTCTGGTTTTCTCCTCCCGAGGCTCGTTGCCGCTGGGCAAGATGGGGGAGCGTTTGCAGGTCCACCCCACCTCAGTGACGTCCATCGTGCGACGTCTCGAGTCCGCGGATCTGGTGAAGCGGGTCCCGCACCCCGAGGACGGGCGAGCGGTATTGGCCGAGATCACGCAGGCGGGGCGGGACGTGGTTGAGCAAGCCACGGCGGACCTGGTGGGTGCCGACTTCGGCTTGGGAGTGCTCGACACCCCGCAACTGCGGGAGCTCTCCGAGGTACTGCGGCCGATCCGCGCCGACGCAGGCGACTTCGGATGAAGGCCGCGCTGCCGTCTGTGTGAGACCCGGCTTGAGGGAATTAGTTGGACGTCCTACTATTTCCTCATGGCGACTGACACGAATGCTCTGATGGACTCGGACACGGCAGGGACTGCGCGCACGCGCTGGCAGGCCCGCTTCGACAAGTCCCGGGTCCGTGAAGCGGACTTCACCACCCTCAGCGGGGCTGAGGTCGACGCCGCCTACGGCACCGATGACTCCGAGTGGCCTGGCGAGTTCCCCTTCACCCGTGGTCTCCACCCGAGCGGGAACCGTGGGCGGACCTGGACGATCCGACAGTTCGCAGGCTTCGGTAGCGCCCAACAGACCAACGAACGCTTCCGGATGATCTTGGGCCGCGGCGGTGGTGGACTGAGCGTCGCTTTCGACATGCCGACTCTGATGGGACGCGACTCCGACGACGAGCGGGCCCTGGGTGAGGTCGGCCACTGTGGCGTGGCCATCGACAGCGCCGCCGACATGGAGATCCTCTTCAACGGCATCGACCTGGCGCAGGTCACCACCTCAATGACCATCTCGGGCCCTGCCGTGCCGATCTTCTGCATGATGCTCGTAGCCGCCGAGCGCGCAGGGGTGGACACCAGCAAGCTCAACGGAACGCTGCAGACCGACATCTTCAAGGAGTACATCGCCCAGAAGGAGTGGATCTTCGGACCCGAACCCCACCTGCGGCTCATTGGTGACCTGATGGAGCACTGCACCGAGCAGATCCCGGCGTACAAGCCGCTCTCGGTGTCCGGCTACCACATCCGTGAGGCCGGCTCGACGGCCGCGCAGGAGTTGGCGTTCACGCTCGCCGATGGCTTCGGGTACGTCGAACTCGGCCTGTCGCGAGGACTGGACGTCAACGAGTTCGCACCTGGTCTGTCGTTCTTCTTCGACGCGCACGTGGACTTCTTCGAGGAGATCGCCAAGTTCCGTGCGGCCCGTCGGATCTGGGCGCGTTGGATGCGGGACGTCTACGGCGCCACCAGCGAGAAGGCTCAGTGGCTGCGCTTCCACACGCAGACCGCCGGTGTTTCGCTGACCGCTCAGCAGCCCTACAACAACGTGGTCCGCACCGGTGTCGAAGCGCTCTCCGCCGTGCTCGGAGGCACGAACTCGTTGCACACCAACGCCTTGGACGAAACCCTCGCCCTGCCCTCGGAGCAGGCCGCCGAGATCGCTTTGCGCACCCAGCAGGTGATCATGGAGGAGACCGGAGTGACCAACGTGGCCGATCCGCTCGGTGGGTCCTGGTACGTCGAGGCGCTGACCGACCAGATCGAGGCCGAAGCGAACGCGATCTTCGACAAGGTCCTCTCCATGGGTGGGAGCACCCTGACCCATGATCAGCATCCCGCGCTGGCCGAGGCGGTCACCGCCGGCAAGAAGCCTGTGACCAAGGGCCTGTTGCGCGGCATCGAGGACGGCTGGTTCATGACGGAGATCGCCGAGGCTGCCTTCCAGTACCAAGTGGCCCTGGAGAAGGGCGAGAAGAAGATCGTCGGCGTCAACTGCCACACCGAGTCGGTGACCCACGACCTGGAGATCCTCCGGGTCTCCCACGAGGTCGAGACCGTTCAGGTCGCTGACCTGGTGAAGCGGAAGGCCGGTCGCGACGACGCCGCCGTCGAGGCGGCGCTGACCCGCATGATCGAGGTGTCCCGAACGGACGAGAACATGATCGAGGTCATGTTGGAGGCCTGCCGCGCTGAGGCGACCCTCGGTGAGATCTGCAACGTGCTGCGCAAGGAGTGGGGCGAGTACCGCGAACCCGCTCGGTTCTGAGTAGGCGTTATCCACAGGAACGATTGTTCGGGTTTGGGCGCGCTCCCGAAGCGGGCAGAACGTCTTCATGGACTGGAGACCGCGTGCACCATGCCCCCGAGGGCTGTACGTCCCCGGGCCCACCGATCCCGCCGGAGTCGCCGGTCCGACTCGGAGTCAGGCTCAGTCGAAGAGGTGGCGCCGTACAACGCCCGGCCTGTACGTCCCTCAGCAGGTGGACTCAGAAGCCGTCGATCAACGCATTCTTGAGCAGGCGCAACGACTCGGCCCGTCCGGGGCCGTGACGGGGTGGGCGGCCCTGCGACTACTCGGCGACGGCTTCTTCGATGGACTGGCTGGAGACGGGCGGACCGTCCTTCCGGTGCCGCTTGCCTGCGGCGCCGACCGCATTCGTCCGCATGCAGCTGTGGCTCTGTCTAGAGACAGGCTGGAACTGGGCGAGATCAGCCATCTGTACGGCATCGCGTGTGTGGGCCCGGAGCGTGCCCTTTTCGACGAGGTACGCCGCCTGGGCGAGGTACGTGAAGGTCGGTGGACATCAGGGAGTGCGCTCTGCGTGCCGTAGGCCTCGAGTACGTCCCGGCGGTCGGTCGGGACCTGGGTCACCCGGCGATGATCGTTGGCCGGATGGAGGCGGCCCGAGCCCGAGCGAGCCTCCTACGCCCGACGTGGCGCCTCGGTGTGCCGGGTCCGACGCTCGACGAGATCCTGAATCCCCGGGATCGAGCCGCCGAGTGACACATCACGCACGATTCGAGGTCGTCCGACCGTGCATGGTGTGTCACTCGGTAGGTGCCAACCCACGGTGCGGACGGCACGGGCCGCGTCTCTAGGATGAGTCTCATGACGCAGCAGCCCTTCTCCCGTCCCGGTGCGATCGACCTCTCGGCTCTCAAGCGGCCTCCGACGCCGACGGGCGCCGGTGCCGGAGCCTCCGGCGGCGGAGGGACACCAGGAGGGTTGGCTTACGCGGTCACGGTGACGGAGCAGAACTTCCAGGAAGTCATCGAGTCTTCGATGACGGCGCCGGTCCTGCTGGCCTTCTACTCGCGTGCCCGGATGCCGGAGAGCGCTCAGATGGCCGACGACATCGCCGCCTTGTCGAGTGAGTTCGAGGGCAAGTTCCTCGCGGGGCTGGTCGACATCGACGACGCGCCCCAGATCGCGCAGGCCGTCCAGGTTCCCTCGGTGCCGTACGTCGTGGCGGTCCTCGATGGGCGCCCCGCGCCGCTGCTCCAAGATGTCGTCCCGATGGATGAGTTGCGGACCGCCCTTACCCAGGTCATGCAGCAGTTGGCCACCCAGGGGATGACGGGCCGACACCTTCCCCGTGGAGCCGCTCCCGCCGAGGCTGAGGACGATGAGCCCAAGGCAGACCCCCGCTATGCCGCCGCACAGGATGCCCTGGCCGCCAACGACATCGAGGGTGCTGTCGCGGAGTATCAGAAACTTGTCAACGCGAACCCTGCCGACATAGAGGCAGTGGCCGGCCTTGCGATGGCCCAGGTCCTGCACCGCACCCAGGGCGCCGACCTGAACGCGGCCCGCGCCGATGCGGCCGCCAACCCCGACGAGGTGGCCAAGCAGACCCTGGTAGCCGACCTCGATCTGCTCGGTGGGCACGTGGAAGACGCCTTCATCCGACTCATCGAGCTGGTCCGGCGTACCTCCGACGCCGACCGCACCGCCGCCCGCGAGCACCTCCTGGGACTCTTCGTCGCCGTGGGCAACGACGATCCCCGGGTGCTTCAAGCCCGTCAGGGACTCGCTTCAGCGCTGTTCTGATCGTCCGGTCGGCTTCGGCGTGATCACGGGACCCGGTTATCTGCGTCGTGGCTTCGCCCTGTGGCGGACCCGGCCGGGCCTCATGCTGTTTGGCGCCATCCCGGCATTGCTCGTTCTAGCGGTGCTGGTGGCCGCCTTCGTCATGCTGGTGGTCAACCTCGGTGGGCTGGTGGCGGGGTTCACGCCTTTCGTTGAGGGTTGGCCGGACCTCCTGCGACAGACGGTGCGTTTCCTGGTGGGAGCGATCCTTCTCTACGCCGCGTTCATGCTGGCCACGATCTCGTTCACAGCTCTCACTCTGCTGGTCGGTGATCCGTTCTACGAACGGATCTGGAAAGAGACCGAGCTGATGCTCACCGGCACGGTTCCCGATCATGACTACGGTTTCTGGGTCTCGCTGGGGGACAGCGTGCGTCTGATCGCGCTTGGCCTGGCCACCACGGTCTTCGTGGTGCTGATCGGGTTACTTCCGGTGCTCGGTGCTGGCGCCGCTCTGGTGATCGGGGTGATCGCTTCGGGCCGATTGTTGGCCGCGGAACTGCTGGGTCGACCGTTGGCCGCTCGAGGGATGGACCGCGATGCACGGGCCGTGCTGCTGCGTTCCCACCATGGTCCGGTGCTGGGCTTCGGCGCGGCGACGCAGGCTCTTTTCCTGATCCCCCTAGGTGCGGTGGTGACCATGCCTGCTGCGGTGGTCGGAGCAACCATGCTGGCTCACGATCTGACCACCCACGACGGATCCGTCACTTAGGTGGGGCCGAGTCGTTGGTGCGGTGTGACCCCTGAAGAACGTCTTCCCGTGCAAACGACGTCGGCCCCGGATAAAAAGGGCGGCAAGAGCAAACTGCTCAAAGCCCCGGCCGCCAACCTCGAGGGGCGCGACCCCGTCTTCATCAAGGGCATGCTGCCCCGGCTGTGGTTGGTGGCCAGTGTCTGGTTTCGTGCCGAAGTCGAGGGTTTCGACACCGTGCCCGATGAGCCCGTCCTGTTCGTCGGGAACCACAGTGGCGGGGCGGGCGTGCCGGACACCTTCGTCTTCCTGCTGGCCTACAACACCTACATGACCGTCGAAGGGCGGCCGTTGTTCTCGCTGGGGCACGAGATGGTCACTTCGCTCCCGGTCCTCGGCTCCTTCGCCCGCAAGATGGGTGTCGTCACGGCCGACGCGGCAGCCGCGGCAGAGATCTTCAAGCGAGACGGATCGGTGCTGGTCTACCCAGGCGGGGATGTCGAGGCGTTGCGTCCTTGGCGCGATCGGCACAAGATCGTGTTCGCGGGGCGTAAGGGGTTCTTGAAGCTGGCCCACGCGAACAGGGTCAAGATCGTTCCGGTCGTGGCCACGGGTGGTCAGGACACCTTCTTTGTCCTCAACGATGGCCGGAAGACCGCCAAGATGCTGCGCTTCGACAAGCTGTTGCGCGTCAAGAGCCTGCCGATCTCGTTCAGCCTCCCGTGGGGGTTCCTGCCCGGGGATCTGCCTCATATCCCGCTCCCGGCCAAGATCCGAATCCAGGTCATGGAGGCGATCGACCTGCACGAACGCTTCGGTGAGGACCCGGACTGGGACGAGGCTTACGCCTACGTCACCAGCGTCATGCAGACGGGCCTGTCCCGTCTCGCAGCCAAAACCGTCCTCCCACTGATCGGCTGATCGATGACGACCACCACCACCGCCACCACGATCATCGACCGTCCCATTGCGCAGGTCGAACGCTTCATCACCGACCCCCGAAAATGCCTGCCGTTGATGAGCGGCTTCGGACGGTTCCGGTTCGTTGAGGAACTCCCCGAGAAGAACCACCAGGAGTGGGACGTCTTCCTCCAGGTAGGCAGCCTGCAGGTGGGGGGAGCGGTCGACGTAGACCTCAACCGCAGTCGACACCTGCAGTGGACCAGTCTGCGAGGGACCAACCACTCCTTCGATCTTGCGGTCGAGCCGGTGAACGGACAGACGTTGCTGACGATGCAGATGACTCTGTCGCTGCGCGGGCTGCTGATGTCGAAGATCGCCGAGCGGTTGGCCCGCAACATCATGGGTCGCCACCTCGAAGCCGGGGTCCAGGAACTGCGGCACCACCTCGAATGGGAGCAGGACCGGCCCGTCATCGAGCTACCCCGAAGCTGAGCAACGCCCACCGGCCACGCTCTGGTGCTGGACGGGTCAGGCGCGACCCGACTCCGTGAACGGCGTACGACGTGCAGGGTCCACCAGATTGCCGACAGCGGTCTCGACCCGGCGTGCGGTGAAGTCCGTAGCTCGAGATCGGACCTGCTCCGGTGTGCACCAGTGAGCCGCTCGGATCTCTCTGGCCTGCTCGACCACGGTGTCGATGATCGCTGCATCATGTACGCCGCCGTCGAACACCAAACACAACGCGTCGTCCCAGCCGCCCCAAGGCGGGAGCCAGTCGGTGAGGACCAGGCCGCCCGCAGGGATCTGTAGGGCGAGTTCCTCCTCGACCTCGCGGACCACCGCTCCCTGAGGAGACTCGCCGACCTCGACAACCCCACCCGGCAGATCCCAGTCCTGCTTGTAGGTCAACTCGCACATCAGCACCCGGTCGTCGGGATCACGGATGAGCATCTGGGCGATCGCCCGCTTGCGGGGGAGCACAGAGTTCAGGAGGGCGCGGAAGCCTCCGGGTTCGTGAACGGGGGTGTCGGTCGCGAGGCGCGCGTAGACAACGAGATCGCCCTCCACCCCGCGCATCACTCCTTCGCGGCGCATGCCCGCCCAGGTGGCGATCCGCTGCCCGGCCTCGTCATCCACCGAGAGGTGAACTTCGACGCGGGGATGATCGGTGAGCGCGCGCGCGACCTGACGCCGGACGACATCGACGTTCTCGTCAGCGGCCCAGGAAATCCGGGCGGTGTGGGTGGAGACCTGCTCAACCGTCGTCGCGCCCATGCCCGACGCGGGGCTCGTCTGATCGCTCACACCGCCCACCCTAATGACGGCTCACCCACCGACGGCGAGGGCTTCCCGCGGGCCGGGCGACGGTTCGGGCGACGAAGGCAGAACGGGAGCCGATCCAGCGCGTCACACCACGACCCAATCCGGATCGACTCCCAGCCTCGAAGAGCGTTCGGTGCCGGACGGAAATCGGATGGGGGTAGTTGTCGCTGGTCTACTAGCCGCAGTTCCCTCCAGACCCGCAGGGATGCACAATGCGTCCTAAGGGAACACCAGACAGATCATCACCGAACATGTTCGAGATAGGGAGCCCATGACGGAGTTCGTACGCTTGGAGGTGGCCGACGGAGTCGGCACCATCCGCCTAGATCGGCCCAAGATGAACGCCCTTGACGTCCAGGTGCAGGAGGAGATTCGCCAGGTCGCCACCGAGGCCACCGATCGCGATGACGTGAAAGCTGTCGTGGTCTACGGCGGTGAGCGGGTCTTCGCTGCTGGCGCGGACATCAAGGAGATGGCCGACATGTCGTACGTCGACATGGTCAAGCGCTCCGGTGCCCTCCAATCCGCCTTCACGGCGGTCGCCCGCATCCCCAAGCCCACCATCTCCGCGGTCACCGGCTACGCCCTCGGGGGCGGGTGTGAGTTGGCGCTCTGCACCGATCTGCGGATCGCCGCCGACAACGCGACCTTCGGGCAGCCCGAGATCCTCCTGGGGATCATCCCCGGCGCCGGGGGAACCCAGCGGCTGACCCGGCTGATCGGTCCGAGCAAGGCCAAGGACCTCATCTTCAGCGGGCGGTTCGTCAAGGCTGACGAGGCCCTGGCGATCGGTCTGATCGACCGCGTGGTCCCCGCGGCCGATGTCTACTCCGAGGCCCTGGCCTGGGCCGCACAGTTCACCGGTGCGGCGTCGTACGCGCTGCGGGCAGCCAAGGAAAGCATCGATCGCGGACTCGAAGTCGATCTGGACACAGGCTTGGAGATCGAGCGCCAGCAGTTCGCTGCCCTCTTCGCCACTGAGGACCGCGCCATCGGTATGTCGTCGTTCAATGAGAATGGTCCCGGCAAAGCAAAGTTCGTGGGAAGGTAACGCCACTATGTCTGACTCTGAATCCACCACTCCCGCGCGCCGGGATCGCGATCTGCGCCAAGTGCGCACCATGGGGGCCCGCATCATCGGTGCCGTCCTCGCCCTCTTCGCCGGGGTCCTGGCCCTGGCGGCACTGTTGATCGTGCTGGCGGCCAACCCCGAGAACGGCCTGGTCGAGTTCGTGCTGAACTTCGCCAACGGCGTCGACCTCGGGGTCTTCGACCTCGACAACCCGATCAAGGAGTTCGGCAACGGCACTCCGGACTCGGGTGACGAGAAGAAGATCGCTCTTCTGAACTACGGCCTCGGCGCCATCGTGTATCTCATCGCGAGCCGGGTAGCCGATCGAGCCATTCGCCCGTGATCGAATGACGTGTGAGGCAGTCCACGCTGTGAGGTAGTCCACCCCGCAGTCGCGACCGGTTGTGCGTCTCGCACGGTAACGTCGTCCTGAGGCTGGACCGCTGGTGACAGCGCCAGCCGAACGGATCAGCTCTTGTCCCCGTAACAAGTCCAGCTCATCACCCACTGCACAGGAGGGGCCGTCCAGGCCACACCACCATGAACATTGTTGTCTGTGTGAAGTACGTGCCCGACGCCACCGGCGACCGCCGGTTCGAGTCGGACAACACCGTTGATCGCGTTGGCGTTGACGGATTGCTCTCAGAGCTCGACGAGTACGCAGTCGAGCAGGCCCTGGTCCTCAAGGAGAAGGCCGAAGACCCCACCACGGTGAAGGTCACGGCCCTCTGCGTCGGCCCCGAGAAGGCCGTCGACGCCGTCCGCAAGGCGCTGCAGATGGGTGCCGACGAAGGCGTCCTGGTCTCCGACGACGCGATCGCTGGCTCTGATGCCATCGCGACCTCGCTCGTACTGGCCAAGGCCATCGAGAAGATCGGTGCACCCGACCTGGTCATGTGTGGCATGGCATCGACTGACGGTGAAATGTCCGTCATCCCCGCCATGCTCGCTGAGCGGCTCGACCTGCCCCAGGTCACCTTGGCCTCGGTCATCGAGTCCCAGGGCGACCAGGTGCGCGCTAAGCGTGATGGCGACACCGCGACCCAGGTCATCGGCGCAACGATGCCGCTGGTCCTCTCGGTCACCGACCAGACCGGTGAGGCGCGCTACCCGTCCTTCAAGGGCATTATGGCCGCGAAGAAGAAGCCGCTGGAGACCTACGCGCTCACCGACATCGGCGTTGACGCCGGTGAGGTGGGCCTGTCCGTCGCTTGGAGCGAGGTTGCCGACACCACCGCGCGTCCGCCGCGCGAGGCCGGCGAGATCGTCAAGGACGAGGACGGATCCGGTGCCAAGGCGCTGACCGACTTCCTCGCCGCCAAGAAGTTCATCTGACCGGCCCCGGCCGATAACAGAGTGCCCTCAGAGACTTAGGAGAAACAGAGAACATGTCTGAAGTTCTGGTGCTCATCGACCATGTCGACGGAGCCGTCCGCAAGCCGACCTATGAACTGCTCACCTTGGCCGCGCGCCTCGGCGAGCCGTCCGCGGTCTTCATTGGTCCTGCCGACAAGGCCGCTGGCGCGGCCGAAGCGGTCAAGAAGTTCGGCGCGGCGAAGGTGTACGCCATCGACGACGCCGAGATCAAGGGCTACCTCGTGGCCCCCCAGGCCGAGGCGCTGCAGCAGCTCGCTGAGAAGACCTCGCCGGCCGCCATCCTCATCCCCTCCTCGATGGAGGGCAAGGAGGTCGCTGGTCGTCTGGCGATCAAGCTGAAGTCCGGCCTGATCACCGACGCCACCGACGTGCAGGAGGGCGGAGTGACGACCCAGTCGGTCATGGCGGGAAACTTCACCGTCCAGGCCAAGGTCACCACCGGTACGCCCATCATCACGGTCAAGCCGAACTCGGCTGCCCCCGTGGAGGCCGACGGCGCCGGCACCGTGGAGGAGTTCGCTGTGACGATCTCCGACTCGGCCAAGAAGGCCCAGATCGTGGCGACGCAGCCGCGTAAGGCCAGCGGTCGTCCGGAGCTCTCCGAGTCCGCCATCGTCGTTTCCGGCGGTCGTGGAACGGGTGGCAACTTCGAGCCCGTCGAGAACCTCGCCGACGCCCTGGGCGCGGCCCTCGGTGCTTCGCGCGCCGCTGTCGACTCCGGCTGGGTGCCTCACAGCTACCAGATCGGTCAGACCGGCAAGACCGTGTCGCCGCAGCTGTACATCGCCAGCGGCATCTCCGGTGCGATCCAGCACCGGGCCGGCATGCAGACCTCGAAGACCATCATCGCGGTCAACAAGGACGACGAGGCTCCCATCTTCGAGCTCGTCGACCTCGGCATCGTGGGAGACCTGCACGCGGTCCTCCCCACCGCCACCGAAGAGATCAACAAGCGCAAGGGCTGAATCAGCCCACTGACGCTGATTGAGGTGTGAGGGCCGCTAGGCCCGAAGGCTGACGCTGGTTGAGGTGTGAGGGCCGCTAGGCCCGAAGGCTGACGCTGGTTGAGGTGTGAGGGCCGCTAGGCCCGAGCCTCGAAACCACAGCAACCGATCCTGGGAACTTTCCCGGGGTCGGTTGCTTGGTTTCGAGGCTCCTCGCTGGCGCTCGTCGCACCTCAACCAGCGTCGGATTGGTTGTCGCTGGCGCTCGTCGCACCTCAACCAGCGTCGGATCCGGGCCTCGCTGGCGCTCAACCAGCGTCGTGGGTGTCTACTGCGTCGGCAATTGCCGGCAGGAGTACGTCGTAACCGGCGCTGGTCACGTGCACACCATCGTCGAGGTAGGCCCGCCCACCCAGGGGAGCCAGCAGCTCTGCGGCCCGTACGACCACGCCGCCGACGGCATGGGTGAGACGTTCCACGGTCTCGGCGTACGCCGAGATCTGGTCGGGCGGGAAGTCGGGCCCGGTGTCGCCCATCCGGCCCTCGTCGGTGCCGGGGGAGCTGATCACGACGAGCCGCGCAACATCAAGGTCTCCGAGGAAGGCGCCGAGCGACTCCTCGAAGCTGGTGTGGTCGATGGGTCGCCACTGGGCAGCGTCGTTGGTGCCGATGGAGATGACCACAGTGTCGGTGGGCCGCAGCTGTGCGGCCTGCGCCTGCTGGGCCAGATCAACGGCGATGGACCCGCCGATGGAGAAGTTCACGATCTCATCGTCGGGGCTCAGGCGGGCTGCTACCTGCGGGAGATCGTTCCCGAGCCGGGCGAGGTGACTATCACCGAGTAGGACGATGCGCATGCGGTCACAGTAGGCCACTATTCTGCGGCCATGACCGACGACGTACTGGCCGTTGCCGCACGAGCCCGGGAGGCCTCCTACCTGCTCGCTCAGGTCACGCGAGCCGAGAAGGACGCAGCCCTGAACGCGATGGCCCAGGCCCTGGTGGATCGGGCGGAGGAGGTCCTCACCGCGAACGCGGAGGACGTTTCGCGGGCGGAGTCCAATCAGACGCCCGGCAACATCATCGACCGGCTACGCCTCGACGACGACCGTGTGCGCGCCATGGCACAGGGACTCCGCGATGTAGCGGGCCTGCCGGACCCTGTCGGTGAGGTGGTGCGGGGGAACACCCTGGCCAACGGCTTGGAGCTGCGACAGATCCGGGTGCCCTTCGGGGTCGTCGGGATCATCTACGAAGCCCGACCC
>RCMY010003571.1_pt1 | contig 13740 bp, 11 predicted proteins | sample 2041341 | NCBI WGS metagenome assembly RCMY01 (sample SAMN09708234, study PRJNA481090) | Marine sediment metagenome, whole genome shotgun sequencing project. | reverse complement strand
ACGGCGATCTGTTTCTTTTTCTTGATGTCGATTTTGGAGAAAGCGTCCGCAAAGGCATATTCCAAATGCTGCACGGAGTTGTTGACACGATCTTCCGTTGTCGCTCCCAGCTTGTTTTTCAGCAGCGGCACTTTTACCGTTTTGTCGCCATAATTGACCATGGCCCACGGAAAGACGATGTCTTGCGATACTTTACCGTTATCTTCTACGGTTACTTGGGCCGGAGTGAGTCCCAATCCCTGAAGTTCGGTTACCGTCGCATTAATATTTGCAGTATTTTCCAAGGGATTTACGAACGTGTACTTGATATTACCGTTTGCCGACGCGAATTCCTCAAGAATCTGGCGGGTTTCCGTTTTCAGTTTCACGAATTCGGGGGATAGGTTACCTTCCAACAAAACATCGACAATCACCGGTTTTTCGAATCCGGAAACGGCATCGATGGCAGCCTTGGATAGGGTGTACCGATGGTCTTCGGTAAGATCGAAACGTGTGTAAACGAATCCGGAAAGCGCATTGATCAGCATCAGAAGCACCAGGGCAGCAGTAAGGGAAACCAGCGTTTTTTTCATTTTCGCGCCGTATTTTTAAGTTGTACAACACTAAGAAAAAGAAAGAAGGTGGTCAGGCTGATGAAATAAATCAGGTCACGTGTATCTAAAACGCCTCTTGCGATACTTTCAAAATGATGTTTCATACCCAAATTTTGAACGAACACGGCAGTTTGGCCATCGGCGAACAAGGTCGAAAGACCTTCAAATCCATAGTACAGCAAGAAGCAGAGTAGTACCCCGATAATGAACGCAACGATTTGATTTTCTGATAGGGTAGAGGCGAAGAGGCCAATAGCCGTATAGCATCCCATCAGAAAAATAGTGCCGAAATAGGAGCCGATGACAAGACCCATATCCAGATTACCGACTGTCGTGCCCAATTGGGAAACGCTATATACATATAACAAGGTAGGCACCAGGGCAATCAATCCCAAAACGAACGTGCCCAAAAATTTTCCAAGTACCGTCTGCCAAAGGCCGATCGGTTTGATAAAAAGGAGTTCCAACGTCCCCAATTTCTTTTCCTCCGAAAAGCTTTTCATGGTAATCGCGGGAATCAAGAAAAGAAACACCCAAGGTGCCAGCAAAAAGAATTTGCTTAAATCGGCAAAACCATAATCGAAAATATTGAACGGGCCTTTGAATACCCATAGAAACAATCCGTTGAGCGCCAGAAACAGCCCGATAACAAGGTATCCGGTTACCGAGGTGAAGAACGAGCGTATTTCGCGTTTGAAGATGGGGGTCATGGTACTTGGTCGAGGATTAATGTAAGTTTAGTATCCATTCCATAAATTAAGCATACAAATTTAGTGAAATGGTCCATATTTCATTTTCCTTAATTTTACCTTCTAATGCTACCAAAAATCAATCCTACTACCTATAGCCTGTAAATCTGCGACCAGTCACCTCCCTAAACAAACGACACCGTAACCGTATCCCGAAATTCAAGCCCCAACAACGTAGAAGCACCTCCAACGGTGTTGAGGTCACTTTTGTAAATGGCCAGTTCGATGTAGTTAGCGGAATTAAAAAGAGCCAAAAGGTCTCCCGCGCCCTTGCGCTGACTTCTTTCAAGGTCAAAATTGATGATATCGCTGTATTTATTATGTATGCGGCTTATTTTGGTGGATCGGGCTACGAGTTCGTAATCCCGTCCCTTCCTGTAGGCCTCAAAAAAGTTTTTGTGGATGTTTGTCACCACATTTCCGTAATTGTCGACGTAGATAATGCTGCCGATAATTTTATTTCCGTCATCGGTGACACTTGGGGTGAATTCGCGTAGTTCTTTCAAATCGTCGAAAGGTTTACCGACCACTTCAAGGGTGCCGCCACGGGCAATATGGCAGGCCACCTTAATGAATACATCGAGAACGGGAAATGAGCCTTGATCGGGATTGGGGATGTTGATCTCCACTACTTTTTCAGGCTTTTTTTCGGAAGTTATAAGTCCGATTATACCGTTATTGGCCGTAATAAAATAATGGCCGTCGATCAAAAGGGCGATATGTTTATTTTCAGGGGTCGGCTCGGCATCCACCCCGACAATATGTATGCTGCCCTCGGGAAAACTTTTATAGGAATTTTCAAGGATGTAAGCGCACTCATGAATGTTGAACGGACTGATATCATGCGAAATATCAACAATTTGGGCATTAGCCAACTCTTTGTAAATACTGCCTTTAAGGCAGCCGACAAAATGGTCTTTGAGTCCGAAATCCGTAGTTAGGGTGATAATGGCCATGTAGCACTGTTGATATATTTTGGTTAGGGGAACTGATTTTTTGATTAAATTTGTTTACCCAAATAAAGGCACAAAATTAGTGCAAAAAAATAGCCGATGGAAATAAATGAACATTGGCTTTCACTTTAAATACCTAAAGTTTTTGAACGAACTCATATTAGAACTTATCGAAATCAGCCCGAGGGAATTTTTTGGACAGGGCAACCAGAATATCGAATTGCTGAAAAAGTATTATCCCAAGTTGAAAATTGTTGCGCGGGGCAATAAAATTAAAGTATACGGTGATGAAGAGCTTCTAGAAGAGTTCGAACGCAGGTTCGACATGCTCACTACCCATTTTGCCAAATACAACAAGTTGGACGAGAACGTGATCGAACGGGTGTTGACCAGCAACACAGCCTCCGATTACGAGGTGCCCGAGAAGAGTGGGGAAACCTTGGTTCACGGCGTTAACGGTCGATTGATAAAGGCCCAGACCGTAAACCAGCGCAAATTGGTCGATGCGGCCAAAACAAATGATATGGTATTCGCCATCGGTCCTGCTGGAACCGGTAAAACCTATACGGGTGTGGCCTTGGCGGTAAAGGCTTTGAAGGAAAAGCAGGTAAAACGTATTATTTTAACGCGGCCGGCGGTCGAAGCGGGGGAGAACCTCGGTTTTTTGCCCGGCGACCTCAAGGAAAAACTCGATCCGTACATGCAGCCTCTTTATGACGGCCTTCGCGATATGATTCCTACCGAAAAACTGGCCCATTTAATCGACACCGGCATCATTCAAATCGCTCCTTTGGCCTTTATGCGCGGACGAACATTGGATAACGCCTTCGTAATCCTCGATGAGGCCCAGAACACCACCCACGCCCAAATGAAAATGTTCCTGACCCGTATGGGAAAGAACGCCAAGTTTATGATTACCGGAGACCCTGGCCAGATCGACCTGCCCCGTAGGGTTATTTCCGGATTAAAAGAAGCTCTTTTGATTCTAAAGGATATTCCGGGTATCGAAATTATCTACCTCGATGAAAAGGATGTAATCCGACATAAACTGGTGAAAAAGGTGATCGATGCGTATAAGAATATTGAGCATCAGGGGTAGTGGAGGTATGCAGTACACTGAAGCTTGAACCCGCCGCAAGGATGACTAGAACTTTATTTTTTTTTAAATCCGAAACCTTTAACCCGCTACAATGATTAATACCATTACTGACACCAACTTCAATTTCCCTGGCCAGAAAAGTGTGTACAAGGGCAAAGTCCGTGAGGTCTATGCTTTGGAAAATGATGTTCTGGTCATGATCGCGACGGATCGACTGTCCGCTTTTGATGTGGTGATGCCGAAGGGGATTCCTTATAAAGGACAGATTTTGAACCAGATCGCTACGAAAATGATGGGCGCTACGGCGGATATTGTTCCGAATTGGCTGACCGCCACCCCCGATCCCAATGTAGCGGTGGGTCATGCTTGTGAGTCCTTTAAAGTTGAAATGGTAATCCGGGGATATATGTCCGGACATGCCGCAAGGGAATATAAATCCGGAAAAAGGATGCTCTGTGGGGTAGCGATGCCAGACAGTATGAAAGAAAACGATAAGTTCCCAGAACCGATTATCACTCCGGCTACCAAAGCGGAGCACGGCAATCATGATGAGGACATTTCCAAAGAAAATATTTTAAAAAGAGATATTGTTTCCAAAGAAGATTACGAGGTATTGGAAAAATATACCCGCGCCCTCTTTCAAAGGGGTACCGAAATCGCCGCCGATCGCGGGTTGATTCTAGTGGATACAAAATACGAATTCGGAAAGACCAAAGCTGGCGAAATCGTATTGATCGATGAAATCCATACGCCCGACTCATCCCGTTATTTCTATGCCGATGGCTATCAAGAACGTCAGGATAAGGGAGAGGCACAAAAACAACTCTCCAAGGAATTTGTACGGCAATGGCTGATTCAAAATGGCTTTCAGGGCTTGGAAGGGCAAACTGTACCGGAAATGTCCGATGCCTATGTTGAAACGGTATCCGAAAGATACATTGAACTCTACGAAAATATTACTGGAGAAACTTTTATAAAAGCCGATATCTCGAATATTCAGGAACGTATCGAGAAGAATGTGCTGAATTATTTGGGATAATAAACAGTCCCTTGGCATGATTCTGAGACTCCGAACAATTTTTTACATTGAAACAATATGGTGAATTTACCGTAAAGGTTTCATTGGGGGTAATCGGTAGTTTTCACCAAAACCTTTGGGATCTACCCCCCGCAGAATCCTTCGCCCGCACAACGAAACCTTCCCTCGCGTACCAGAAACACCCACACCTGTCTATCTCAGCAATCCCTTCACCGAAAAATCACCTTTCCTCTTTAATTTCCCCAATATATTCAAAAAAGCAATGGCCGTAATATACGCATCGCCCAAGGCAGTATGCCTATCTGCGGTGGGGATATCGAATTTTTCCGCCAGTTCGTCCAAGGAATAATGCTCCTGCTTTTGTAATAATGGAGAAGCGATTAAGGTTCGCTTGTAAAGTGCCGAGGTATCCAAAAACTTGTTCTTTAATTTGGGCAGGCCGTGGCGTTTGAGCGCCTTGTTGATCATGGCCCGGTCAAAACCGGCATGGTGCGCTACGAGAACAGAATTGCCAATGAACGCCAATGAACGCTGAATGGCTTCCAGTTCGGTAATCCTGGGCTTTGATTCGTCTTCTAAAATACCGTGAACCGCTATGTTGTCGGCGTGGTAAAAATGTTGGTACAGGTACACCTCGAAACTCTGATTGACTGCTATGGCGTCGTTTTGTAAGGATAAGACGCCAATGGAAAGTATCCTATCCTTTTCAATGTCAAGGCCTGTGGTCTCGGTATCAAAAACCACAAAACGAATGTCTTTCAGAGACTGGGGCAACCCATTTTCGAAGGTTGCAGCGTAAGCCATCCAAAAATCAGGATAGTTCCTTTTTTTTCTAGCAAAACGTTTTTTAAAGTATCCGATCATCCCAACATACTTGTTACCTTAAAGCGTATCTTAATCAGTTCTTGCAGTTCCTTGATGGTCTTGAACGTACGCTTCAGTTTTATTTTCTCCTCTTTAGTCAAGGTATCCAAAGCGATAAAGCGTCCGGAATCGTTGTGCAACAAGCCTTGTTTGGCACGGAATTTTTGTAAAGCCTTGGTGGCATAGGAACAGGCGAGGAATAGTTCTTCGTTGTTCGGTTCGAGGGCTGCGAGGCGTTCAAAGCGCTCGGCAGTATTGTTGATGGATTTGATTTGGTGTGAAAGGCTCAATACCCGTGCAGCGTCGATCAAGGGCATCAAGGCCCTGCGTTTTACATCGAAAAAATCTTTGTGGGCACCATCCTCTTCGACCAAAAAACCACGGAAAAATCCTGTGGGCGAAGGATTTTGCAAGGCGCCACTGGCCAAGTGCAAAAAGAAAATCGGATACTTCTCCGTAATGTTAAAAATATGGGCGGTCAGTACATCGACTAAAGCAGTATCCCCATAAGAAATATTGTAATCAAAGAATATGGAAGATAACAGCACTTCATCTGGCCCGGGATTGGTGATCCAACACGAAACCCGGTCTTTCCATTCCGAAAGTGACAGGCACCATTCGGGATTCGAAGCCATCATCTCCGCCGGACAATACTCGTATCCGATAACATTAAGACCTTTGTTGACCAGTTTTGAAAGGCTCAGAAAATAATCCCTCGTCGACTCCAGATTGCTTTCGGGCACATTTTCAAAAATCAGGGCATTGTCTTGGTCCGTATACAACAATTGCTCGCTTCGGCCTTGGCTACCCATGGCAAGCCAGGCAAATTTGACCGATGGCGGGTTCTCTAATTCTTTCAGCGCAATGGTGATAACCTGCTTGATGCTCGCATCGTTAAGCTCCGCGATCACTTTTGAAGTCAGGGTCAAGGGAATATTCTGATCTAAATACCCTTTTAATAGACCTTTAATACTTCGGTGGATGGTTTTTAGGCTCTTGAATTTTTCTGCCCGTTTTATGGCCTTCATCAATACGGCGGGGTTATTGCCGAGTTCGAGCATCACATCGTGTTTCGAGAGGATGCCCACGGCTGCAGTGTTCGGCGTGCCGTCTTCGGTAAGGCAAAGATGGCTGATTCCGTTCTTCATCATCGCCATTTGGGCCTGTGCGATGGTCATTTTCTTGGGATAGGTGATTATCGGGGCACTCATAATTTCCTTCGCTTTTGCGGTGATGGGATGGGCCCCGGTGGCGATTTTGTTTCGAATATCCTTGTCGGTAATGATTCCTACAGGAAGTCCTTCTTTCAAGATTAGCATCGCCCCTACCTTTTTTTTGGTCATGGTAAGGGCGATGCTTTTTATGCTATTTTCTTCGGGACTTGTGACCAACTTTTTCGAATAATTGACATGTTGCAGATCTAGCAATCCCTTATCAATTTGGGGCAACAGGGCGGGGGATTCGCCCAGTAATTTGCCCTTGTAGCTTTTGGAATAGGGGTTTCTGGTATTCGAGGCAAAGCTTTCGATCAAAAATTTGGCAACGCCATCATATTTTTGGGTGTAGGGCCTGAAATCGGCTATGGGAACCGCGTAGAGAATACTTTCTTCGTAGGCCTTTGCCCCGAGTTTATAGTTTTCGTTCGCGATTAGGGGACGCAATCCAAAGATATCGCCCTCGTCACAAAGGTCGATGATATCGCCTTCGGAATTTTTGCGTAGCACCACGGCACCTTTGTGCACTACGTAAAAATGAGTATGAGGGCGCGTGTCTTCTTCAAAGATTACACTTCCCTTGGTTTTATATAGGATGGAAACCTCTTGGGAAAGGGCATCCAGATCTTTGGGATGCATTTCGTTAAAAGGTGGGTACTCCTTTAAAAAATCGGCCACCCTTGCCGATATGGTGTTTTTCATTTTGTGGATTTTATTGCTGATTCGTTTTCTTGGCTCCCATGTGCTTATGAAAGGTCACAATAGTTTTTAAGAATCATTCCGTTTTGTTTTGTTTGCCCCAATGACCCGAGCCTTCCTTCACTATGATAGTTCTGTGGGGAAACGGAAGCTCTACACCTTCAGCGTCAAAACGTTTTTTAATGCTTTCCGTAACATCGATCCTGATCTGAAAGCAATCCGAGAAATTGCGGCCCCAGGCCCAGGCACGTACAATGATTGACGATTCCTCGAGCGACATTATGGCGGTTTTAACGATGGGATTACCTTCTTTTTTCGCGGCCGGGGTTCTGTTATCGTAAATAAGCGGATGCTTCTCGCACTCCTCCTGCATAATTTTTTTCGCCAGTCCCATATCACTATCGTATGAGATTCCAATTTCAATTCGCTCACAACATTTGAGCTCCCCAAGATCGTAGTTTATAAGTTTCTCTTTGTTGATGATGGCATTGGGGATGACAATCATTTTGTTCTCAAAATTTCGGATAACCGTATGGCGCAGGGTAATATCGACAACAGTGCCCACCATGGTATCTGATATCTTTATGAGATCACCAATTTTAAAGGGTTTAAAGGAAATGATAAATATGCCCCCTACAAGATTCGACAAGGCTTCCTGCGAGGAGACACCGGCGATCAACGCCAGCAATCCGGCACCGCCCAAAGCAGTCTGGGCGACGCCGCGCAACGACGGAAAGGCTAATAATCCGAAAAGAAGTCCCGTAAAATAAATGGCAGATACTGCGACATACCTTAAAAATTTGAGACTGGTGGGGTCATCGTTGTTCCAGATTTTTTTCTTGATTTTTTGTTTGAACCACATATTGGCCGATGCGGCGGCAACAATCGTCAAGACCGCCAAGAGGCCGAGGTACATGATCAGTTTGAAATCATCTTCCAAGGTTTCATATTTTTCCTCCTTTACAAATAGAAAGCTTAACGCAACTAGGCCGAGTACTAACCATAATGCATTCAAGACCCGTCTTATAAGATTTACCGCGGTCGGTCTTTCCCCGGGGAATTTTTCACGTTCTTTCTTCAACAGCCACTTATGGAGCAGGTTCGTCAACAGACGCAGAGCAACCACCGAGCCAATGACTATCGACCCATAAATAATATCTGGCCTGTACTCAATTAAAAAATCTTTCATTGTTATTACTATTTACTGAGCGTATCGGTCCCGTTTTCAATTTTTTTCTGAAAAACAGCAGGTTTATGGACAACAAGGTGGTTCGAGATCGCTACAATATAAAACTTCTTCGGTTATCCATCTAAAAAACCGTCCGACATTCCATAAAAAGTCAAGACGGGTTCAATACCCCACAAGTGCCAAAAAGCTTTTGCCCAACAAAAAATAGCTCCATACTTTTATCGGTATGGAGCTACTATTCGTTGTCCTTAATTTTCTAAATCGGGTGTGAACTATTAAGTGTTAAGCTTTGGCGATGGTCGCTCTCAGCATCCAGGCCATTTCTTCGTGCTCCTGGATCAATCCGGTCAAGAAGTCTGCGGTACCTACGTCTTTGTATTCTTCCTCGACCTTTCCAATATTTTCACGGATAAACATGATAATCGAATCGTGGTCTTCGAGCAAGGCAGCTGTGTAATCATGGCTAGTATTATCGCCCTCGTATTTTTCGGTGAGATGGGTCAGCTTCAAAAAGTCGCCCATGGTACCCGGGGCATAATGGCCCAATTTTCGGATACGTTCTGCAACGCTATCCGTAAACCTTTTGATGGCATTGTAATGCTCCTCGAAAAATAGGTGTTTGGTATGGAAGTCATGTCCCTCTAAATTCCAATGGGCACGTAGCGTCTTGGTATACAATACAAATTCGTCAGCCAATACCTTGGATAATATATCGGTGACTTCTTGCCTGTTTTCTTTGGATATACCTATGTTCGTTTTCATATAATTATGTGTTTATAAATTTGTTGGCAAAGTAAGCAATCGTCAAATTTTTTATTGATCGTTTCGATACAAAGATTACCTGTGTCACATCTGGACTTCCTTTAAAGCTCATCGGCATAGTTCGATTCGAAAATCCGGTATTTGAACAATCCGACGACAATGGCGCCGCCAACGCTGTTTCCGACCAGGGCGAGCAGTAAAAACCATAAATAATCCCATATCGAGACCGAACCGGAGTGTAAATATGCCCCGAAAGCTTCGATATTTCCTACGATGCTATGATGGAAGCCGCCAAAACCGATGACACCGGTAATCATAAAAATAATGACTATCCGCGTAAGCGTAGTCTCCGTGCTGTTTAGCAGCCAAGTAAGCAGCCCCATTAACCACCCGGCCGTAATGGCACTTAGAAACAGGACCCAAGACTCATGGTTAAGTACATGGTCGCCTATCGTGGCCATGGTTTCCGAAGTAAATAGACCCAAAGGTGGCGCAATGACACCGATAAAGAAGGTGAAAATAATTCCCCCGATAATATTGCCGGAAATTACCAATCCCCAGATACGCAGCATTTCGAATATGGAACGCTGCCCGTTAAGAACGGGCAATGCCAACACCGAAGTCTGCTCGGTGAATAAGGCGGATTTTCCCAAAATCACCAAAATAAAGCCCACCGGATATACAAAACCAAAGGATTTTATAAGTAAATTTTGATCGACGCTACCATCGAGGAGGTAGTACAGTGTACAGATCATAAAATAGCTGAAACCGATTTCGAGACCCGCTAAAATCGCGCTCAGAAAAACCGCCTTGTTCTTTATCTTGAACATCTCTTCGCCCTCGTGGATGACACGGCTCAGAATATCACTATACTTATTTCCGCTTTTGACCTTGTCGGATTTTGCTTCCAACTGTTTTTGATGTTCTTCCTGCTTTTTTTCTTCCTGTTTCATAAGGGTGCTCATAGGTTTTCACTTCTCCTCAGTAATTGTCATCCTCCTCAATGTGGGTAGGGTATTTTGATTTAAAAAATAGGTGCTGATTTCGATTAAAATTTTCAACTTCCAAATTGTACTATTATACGCCGAAAAAAATTTTTACCCTGAATTAGTGAAGTTGCCTCAGGTTTTTTCGTTCATTTCCATTGGAGTGGTCTTGACCAGATTTTCATACACGTTTTCACCGACCATTATCCCTTGGGAATTCCCTTTACCTAGATAGGTATTTGCCCAGTTCCAGAAGGTTTTCCATTTGTTTCTGTAATCGACCAAAAGGAATAGATGGACAAAAAGCCAGGCAACCCAGGCAAAGAAACCGGTCAAAGTCATTTTTGGGAAAGTCATATCGGCAACCGCTTTTTTATCACCGATTATCGCCATGGTACCTTTGTCGAAATACGAAAAAGGCTCTAGCTCTTTTTCTTCGACCATTCTTGAGAAGTTTTTTGCCAAAGCCTTGCCCTGCTGCTGTGCTACGCTTCCCAATTGAGGATGCCCTTCGGGCCAGTCGTCATCCGTTTTTTGAATACAGGAATCGCCAATGGCAAATATGGTGTCGGAGCCTATCACCCTGTTGTAAGCATCAACGGAAAGCCGGCCTCCTTGCTCATAATATTCTTCTGGAATTCCATCGAATTTAATAGGCGTAACACCGGCCGTCCATATCAACGTCTTGGTCTCGATGGTTTCGCCATCCTTAAAAATGACTTTATCATCTTTATAATCGGCAACCATTTTGTTGAGCTTGACATTAATGCCCATCTTCTCGAGACTTTCCTTAGAATATTTTTGGGATTTCTCACTCATGGGCGGTAACACCGTTGGCGCGCCGTCGACCAAGTAAATATTCAATGCCTCTTCTTGCAGCTCGGGATAAATGTTATCTAATTTGCGATTACGCATTTCGGCAATCATTCCCGCAATCTCTACTCCGGAAGGTCCGGCACCGGAAATCACGATGTTCCGCATTTTTCGCTTTTCATCCTCATCGGTACTGAACGAATATTTCTCGCCTTCCATCAGGAGATAATTTCGTAACTTAATGGCATCGTTGACCGTTTTCATGGGAAGGGCATTTTTTTCGATATTATCCATTCCGAAATAATTGCTCTTAGTGCCTGTGGCTATCACCAAAAAATCGTAGGTCATTTCGCCGGTCGAAAGGATGACTTTATGCTGCTCGGGAACTACTTTTTCAAGCGCTCCCAGTCTGAAATGTAAATTATCCTTACCCGTGAACAGGGTTCGGAAGGGTATAGAAATACTCGAAACATCCAACATTCCGGTTGCGAGCTGATAGAGTAGGGGGGGGAAGAAATTATAATTGTTCTTGTCGACCAAGGTTACCTGTAGTCCTTTTTTGTTGCCGAGATGCTTGGCTAGATTGATGCCGGCAAAACCTCCGCCAATGACCACTATCTTTTTATCCTTCATCAGTGTCTTTTTTTTAATTGGAGACGTAAATTACTGGTTACAGGGTTACTACATTAACTCATCCCAGTCACATAATAACCCGATAACCAAATAAGCTGCCAGTTATGGCAGATAATCCTGAAACAATTTATCTAAGCTTTATATCACCACCGTCTGCCATCAAGGTTTGGCCGGTCATGTATTGACTGTCCGCGCTCAACAAAAACGCGACCACCGGTGCGATGTCTTTTTCCGGATCACCGAAATGACTCATCGGAATCTGGTTCGCTACTTCTTCGTATTGTTCTCGGTGGGTTTCCTTCCATTTGGCCACGCCTTCCGTCAGCGCTAACGGACATAAAACATTGACACGGATTCCGTCTTCCGCCCACTCGTTGGCGGCTACACGGCTCAGTCCGCGAATAGCCTCTTTGGCCGCGGCATAACTCGCCTGGTTTTTTTGTCCGGTCAAGCCGGCGCCGGAACCAAAGTTGACGATAGCGCCCTTGGTTTTTTTCAATTCGCGATAGGCCGCTTTCATGAATTGATGGGTGGCGTTAAAGCCTGTACCCATCGATAACGACCAGTCGTCTTCGGTCAGTTCCATCAAGGGCTTTTGTCTTGAGGCATGGGCGTTATTCACCAAACCGGTAAGCTTTCCGAATTTGTCAACGGCCATTTTAACGGCATCTTTGGCAACGGATTCTTTGGATACATCACCTTTCAAAAAAGCGATTTGTTCCGGATTTACTTTTACGATTTTAACACCAGCATCTTCGTTGATGTCAACGGCCACTACGGAAGCGCCGCGCTGGGTCAAAACGGTGGTTATTGCTCCGCCGATTCCAGCGGCTCCACCTGTTACGATTACAACCTGATCTTGTAAGTTTTTCATGATATTTAAATTTTAAATGTATATAAGTGTTCTGTGTTCAATGTTCCGTATTCTTTGTTCCACCTTCCCTTTTCTCTTTTGCTCGTTTTCTGTTCCCCGTTCTGCAATCCCGTTATCTGTTCCCTGTTCTGCAATCTCGTTCTCTGTTCTTTTTCAATTGGATTTGAGTTCGCTTTGAGCAATTTCTAACTATGCCCGCTCCACCATGGCAGAGGGGAATTGATCGAGATCATTGGTAGTTGGATTGAATGTTTTACCCAGTCAAATTTTTGCAGGCCTGAACTTGAACTGCGCTTGCGATCGCAGTTCTTGCACTTCCTTATTGCCAGCCGCCGCCGAGTGCCTCATACAAATCAACGATGGACTGCAACCGATTGTTCTTGGCGTTAATGACGTCTAAACTGGAATTCAGGGCGTTTTCCCGCGCCCGCAAAACTTCAAGATAGTTGGCCAGACCGTTGTCGAGTAATTGTTCGGAATAATCGGTGGCCAACGTATAGGCGTCGTATTCTTTCTGCTTGATCTCGATTTTTTGCGTCGCCGAATCATAGGAATATAGGGCATCGGAAACTTCTTTGCTCGCCAATAATATGGATTGTTTGAAATTCAACCGTGCCTGCTCCTGTTGTGCTTGCGCCACTTCATATTGTGTCCGTATTTTTCTTCCATTAAAGATGGGCTGTGCCAAACCGCCTACTAAACTGGCAAAAAGGGAGTTGGCGTTGAACAACCTGTCGAATTCCAGACTCTGCAAGCCGCCATTGGCCGAAAGGGTCAGTGAGGGATAGAAATTACTACGCGCCACATTGGTCATTTCAAAGGCATTGCGCAGGTCGAACTCCGCCGCCATCACATCGGGCCGGTTGCTCAGCAATTGAGCGGGCACCCCTGTGGCCAATTCCGTATTTATAACCTGATCTTCAAGGGAAGTTCGATCGATTGCCATGGGCATTTCGCCTAATAAGATGGACATCGTATTCTCGAGAAGCCGCGACTGGTCTTCCAAATCTAGCAATATCGCCTGCGCCGTATAGAGCTGTGCTTCGGTCTGCTGTACCGCTACTTCGTTTACATTACCCGCATCCTTTAGGGCTCTAGTGGTTTCCAATCCGGTTGCCCTTGTGGTTATGGTATTTTCGGTAACGGCTATTTGCTCATCCAAAGCCACCAATGCGTAGTACGTTGCCGCGATATTGGCGATCAGACGGGTCTTGACCGCTTTGTGCGCCGCTGCTGTCTGCAGGTACGAAGCTTGGAACGCCCGCTTGTTACT
>RCMY010003570.1_pt1 | contig 13741 bp, 10 predicted proteins | sample 2041341 | NCBI WGS metagenome assembly RCMY01 (sample SAMN09708234, study PRJNA481090) | Marine sediment metagenome, whole genome shotgun sequencing project. | reverse complement strand
CCATGTGTTGTAGTTTGGCATAAAACTTGCTCTTATTAACTAAAATAATTGGGTAAAACTACTTATTTTTACTAAGTTCAACAATAAAAATACGACCATGATATATTCACTACCCTTTCCAAAACTCCGTATTGCGGCCTTCTTCGCCCTATCAGGTATAGTATTGGCTTCCTGCGGATCATATCAGTCCGCATCCTATTACGACAATGATGGTATTTACACCAGTGACAATCAAGTCACTACGGAAAGACCGCAGCCAAAAGAAGCAAAAAAACAAGAAACCGGTAATGAGGTCTATACCAACTATTTCGGTCAGCAGGCAGCCCAATACCAAGAGGCACTGGATGGCGAAATTTTTACCGACATCGACTCGTATAGCAGCGATACCGAAATTGAAAACGACAGTGTGCCGCAAGGCCAGTTGACCGATTATTATGACAACGGTAACGATTACGCAGGTTACGCCGCTTGGGGAGACAATACAACTAGCGTAAATATTAATGTATATGACAATAGTTGGGGCTACGGTGGCTTCGGTTACGGTTCACCTTGGCTGTACAACTCATATGGTTGGGGCGGCGGTTATGGCTTCGGATGGGGAGGCTATTACAATCCATGGAGATATCGCTACAGTCCTTGGGGATGGGGTGGTGGCTATTACGGTAATGGCTATGCAGGATATTATGGTGGATATGGTTGGGGAGGTTACAACACCTGGTGTCCACCCTACGGCTACTACAACGGTTATAACAATCATTACTATGGACAAGGATATGGACAACGAAATTACGCTCACAATTCCACACGGAGGGGCTATTACCGCAACACCAACGCCATAACCGGAAATAGTTCTAGATACGCTTCAAATAGCAGATCGAACGTCAACCGGAACAGATCTACGCAACGATCTAACGCGGGAAGTTCAAGGTCAAGCACGAACAGGAGCTCGGCCGCAAGGAGTTCGCGAAGCTATAGCGGTGACAGAAACAGCTCGGCCACATCGAGAAGGACAGTAGGTGTTGATAGAAACCAATCGTACCGCACAAGCAGAAGTACAAGAGCTACGCCAAACTACAACCGTTCTTCGAGAAGTAGTCAAACAGCTAGAAGTTCTTCTCCCAACGGTTCGTATAGGAGCAGTTCAAGCTCGACACCCAGAAGTTCAACGTATCGCAGCTCGGGCACCAGAACCCAGAGCAGTAGCGGCACCTACCGAAGTTCAAGCTCTAGAAACAACCAATCGTACCGAAGTTCTTCGCCGCGAAGTAGTAGCAACAGCAGCTATAAATCCTCCGGCAGCCGCAGCTCAAGCCCAAGCAGCAGCGCTAGAAGTTCGGGAAGCAGCTCAAGAAGTTCGTCTGGCAGCGTCAGAAGTTCAGGGAGTTCTTCTAGAAGTTCTAGCGGTTCGTCGTCACGTTCTTCTTCGGGCGGAAGAAGAGGTAACTAGAACAAAAATCATCTGGCCTATAAGAAATCAAATTCCAAATTTGAATAGATGTTCGATGATAATTGCCTAGTAAAGCCCTTAGAAACAAATCCAAAAATTGATTTAAAAATTGCTTAGAATGAAAAGATTTTTGACTTTCATCGCGCTGTCCGCATGCGCCATTTCAAGTGCCCAAAATATTGATGACGTACTTCGATACAGTACTGAAAACGTGCAGGGCACAGCCCGCTTTCAAGGTATGGGCGGTGCTTTCGGCGCCTTGGGCGGTGATTTATCGGCATTGAGCGCTAACCCTGCCGGTAGCGCGGTTTTCAACAACAGCCTGTTTACATTTACAGGCACCTATTTTGACCGTCGTGCCAAAGCGGACTATCAGGGAGTACTGACCAACGACAACTCCAATTCACTGGACATCAATCAAGTCGGTGGCGCATTGGTTTTAAAGACCAAGGACCAAGATTCGAAGTGGAAAAAAATATCCCTTGCCTTTAACTACGATATGGTCCAAAATTTCGACGACCGTATCAATGTAACGGGTCTTAGTAATGAAGGAGTCGATAACTACTTTCTGAATTTTGCGGACGGAATCGCGACAGAGGATATAAGGACTCAGGACAATGAAAGCCTTACCGATGCCTATTTGGATATCGGAGCCACACAAGGTCTCGGGTATGGTGCACAACAAGCTTTTCTGGGCTTTCAGGCCGGCATTATCGACCCTGACCCCGATGATGAGACCGAAACGTCATATGTCTCGAATGCCAGTTACAATGACCTTTCGCAAAATTTCCGTCAGACCGTTTCCGGACAGAACAGCAAGTTTACGGTAAATGCGGCCACACAATATGGCGAACATCTACAATTCGGTGCTTCCTTGAATTTTCACAACGTTTTATTCGATAGGCTAAACCGCTATCAAGAGGAGTATTTTGACTCCAATTCCGAAGTACGAAGGACAATCCTGGAGAATTTGTTACAAACTGATGGTAGCGGATTTTCGTTCAATGTAGGTGCGATAGGGAAACTCAATGATTTCATCCGGTTGGGCGGAAGTTATCAATCACCGACCTGGTACCGCTTAACTGATAATTTCTCACAACGTATCAGCTCGAACTACCGCAACAGAAATACGGAGATAGACGGATCACCTTTTCTTGGCACTACTATCTTTGACTACCAAATCAAGACTCCCGGCAAATTGATCGGAAGTATTGCCGCAGTATTCGGCCAAAACGGACTCTTAAGTTTCGATTATGGCTATCAAGATTTTTCGAACGCGGAACTACGCCCAACAAGCGATTCTTTCTTTGCTTCTGAAAATGCATCGATCTCGGAAAGACTAGGCGCAGTATCTTCGTTTAGAGTCGGTGGTGAATACCGTATCAAACGAATCAGTTTAAGGGCTGGATACCGTTACGAGCAGAGTCCGTATGAAGATGGAAATATTATCGGCGACCTCAACGGGATTTCCGGAGGGCTCGGTTTCAACTTCGGTGGAAGTCGGTTGGACTTCGCCGTCAACCGTACCGACCAAGATGTACTTCGCTATTTGGCAGATACCGGGATTAATACGCCTGCGGTTGTGAACAAGATTAATACGAATTTTATGTTGGGGTATACTTTAAATTTCTAAAAGCAAATGGCTATTCGCTTTGCGCCTTTCGCAAATCGCGGAGAGCGCAAAGCGTATTGTTTTGCATTTTGCTAAATTTACCGCTTTAACGTAAAATGCGTTCTTGTAGACTTCGCAACTAACACCCCATCTTCCTGCCCGCCATACTCCAATCGAAACCAATAGTCGGAAGATGGCAACGGAGTTCCGTTGAAGGTGCCGTCCCAATCAAGATTGAGTCCTAACTGGGCTAGCAATTTTCCATATCTGTCGAAAACGAATACCGAGGGGTTGGTCAAGGTCTCCATTCCCCTAATATTCCAAGTATCATTGGCACCATCGGCGTTGGGGGTAAAGAACTTCGGATAGCCCACTACTAAAAACTCCTCCGGATCGGTAATTCCACATCCATTTTTATCATTGATAATGACCGTGTTGATTCCTGGTGGCACATCATTAAAAACTGGGTCATCCTGAAAATCTCCCTCATTGACGGCATATTCATAATCCCCTTCACCATCCACAAAAATTTCGACGTTGTTTCGATCCGGATTTAAGGTGAGGTTGGAATTTAAAAGATCGACCCTATCCAGAACGGGAATCCCATAAAAGGTAATTAAAATATCATCGGTCACATGACCAAAACTGGTAGTAATATCTACAAAGTAGCGCCCGGTATTAGGGCTGGTAACGACTATTTCAGTTGCTGAAGGGCCTGAACCCAAGGGCGCGTCAATGATACCATCGTCATCATAGTCGACGGTCCAAGCAACGTTTAGAATATCGGGGCCTGCGGGAGAATTCAGTGCGCTTAAGGGGATATCGGGATCACCTTCACAAGCAACAATATCCAATCCTAAAAACTCGTCCCGTAAGGTACAGTCTAAAGCGCTGTTCTGATCGGCATCCACCGAACTCCCGGTAAACGTGAGCATAAAATGTTCGGCCTCGTCATCGAAGTTAGTGTTGTAATTATTTATAAGGATGTAATACATCTCCCCCGGCAACACATCCAACCAAGGAGCATATGTATTATTATTCCCTTCCGTAACATCATCAACAAAAACACCGCCTTCCTGTCCGCTTACGGGATTCACCCCGATACCGGTAAAGTTGGTGTTGTTGACCTCGTAGTTACAAGCGGCCACAGGTGCCGTACCGTTACTCATCGCGTTACAATCGGGATCTGGCCCGAAAACGATAAAATCCCACTCGGCAGTCGGAGTTCCCGAACCACCGACCGGCAAGGCCTCGATGTCAAAACCGACCTGCCCGCCCGTTCCGGCACGAAAAACGAACCATGACGCATTGTTTTCTATGTTGGCGGAACTGACACTACCTTTCTCAAGGCAATCGTATAAACGGATAACCTCTGGGTCAAAATCGTCGATATCGCCACTACCATCGGCATAGCCCATGATAGGCGCATCGGCACATACGGGGATGGCCGTTCGGCAATCGGGAGAATTTTGTGCGCGCATCCCTAAACAAAACATCAGGAATATGGCAAATAAGGCATATGGGGTAGGTTGCATAAGAGTCTGGCTAAAAATGCTTTTATCTATAACTATTTAAGACTCTGTTTAGTATGTTTTAACGGGAGAAATTAGCAGTTAATCGATGAAGAGTTCAGTTTGCAGTTCGCAGTCGCACTAAGCAGTCTACCGCTTCAACGAAAAGTGATTATTGATATATTTGGCCGTCACGGTCTCCCCATTGTCGTCTTTATAGGTAAGCCTAAACCAATAATCGGATTCGGGAAGGGGTCTTCCGCGAAACGTGCCTGTCCAATTGTAAGCACTGCCATCGAGCTTGACTATTAATTTTCCGTAGCGGTCGAAGATGGCCACCGATGGATCGTTCAAAAGCTCTAATCCCGAAATATGCCATACATCGTTCGATCCGTCGTTGTTGGGCGTGAAAAATTTGGGGAAGCCGATAACCACGATATCTTCCGAAATGGCACCACAACCCTTCGGATCGTTTATGGTAATAGTGTGCATACCGGGCAAGACATCGTAAAAAATATTGCCGTTCTGATAGTCCCCATCGTCCAATCGATATTCAAGGGAGTTCGGCCCATCGGCCATTATGGTTACCGTGTTGTTGTTACTCAAATGTTCGATTTCAATTTCGGTTATTTTTGGAGGCTCGGATACACTGACCGTTACGATTCGGGAATCGCTACAGCTCAGTCCCGATTGGGTATTGGTCACCGTAAGGGTGTAGTTGCCCGCGGCCGTCACTTCGATATTCGGAGTAGTTGCCCCAGAATCCCATAAGTAGATGTAATTAGGATTAGGGCTCTCGGGCCCTAGAAACATACCCGTGTTTGCATCACATAGGAAGACCTTCTCCGGAAAGTTCAAAACAGGCGTTTCTAAATTGACCAGTTGAAAACTTTGGGATACATCAAAACATCTTGGATTATCAATGGAGCCTACCCGCACATAAATCGTTTGTGAGCCCGATTGTGTTGGGTACTGCTTGGGCAATACATTCACTCCGTTTGTCGCATCGGCCAAGGAATTATAATAGCTGACCATAAATTGAACGGGATCTTGGCTTCCAAGAATTATAGCGTCTTTTTGAGAAAAATCCAAAACTTCCAAATTGGTACAGGAGGCTTCATCGTCTACCGAATGGGCGACGGGCATTTCGGAAAACGCTACCTGTATATCGCTGATAATAGTGTTTGAAGGCCTTAAGACTTCAACCCTGTAGTTTGCGGAGTTATCGGCTTGAAGGGTTGATTGATGCTCACCTGTAATTGGATGAAATCCGCTTCCCATATCTTTAAACCAGGTATAATTCGAAGCGTTAGTAGTGGTCGCGTCTAAAATCACAGTATCGTTTTCACAGGCCGATATTGGTGGCCCGAGCAGGTTATCGATAATCGAACAATCCAGCGCATCATTGGGGTTGGTCACAAAAATATTTCCGGAGAACTGAATTGAAAATCCGGAATTGTTATTACTAAAATTATTGAGGAATAGGTAATAGTCCTCTCCCGGTGCGACCTGTAGCCAGTCTTCGTATTGCACGTTATCCATGCTTCCTGTCGGGTCTTCCCCTACCCCAATAAAAGCATTTGCATCGTTGTTATCGAAAAAATTACAGCGGACCGGGTCTCCTAGGTTATCACAATCGTCGGTTTTGTAAAGAGCGAAATCCCAATCCTCATCAGTATCGATACGGATGTTGAATCCTAATTGTCCCGAAGCGCCAGTTCTAAAACGATACCATGCGGAATTTGATTCGATGGCACCGTCTAGAGTCTGTTCAAGGCATCCACTTTCGAGAGCGCCGTTGAAATCGTCATTGCCGAATCCGTTCGTCCCTCCGTTTGTCGGGGTATTATTACAAATAGGAATGGCATTATCACAGTCGGAAGCGACTTGGGCATGGGAAAATATCCCAACAAAAAATAGCACACAGTAAATACCAGAAAAACGGTTCATAAGTAGGTTAACATTGGGGACGGTAAAAATAACACAGCTTTTTACTTAACACCAATTTATGTTGTGTAACGCCCCATAGAGGGCATAAAGTGCTATATTATGTATATCTTTGCATCCGTTTTAAGTGATATTTTATGAAAGTAGACAACACTTTAGAAAAGCAATATGAAGAGATGGGCGATGACCATACTTCGGCATCGGAAGGAACGCCCCTGCGCGAGGATGCCTTCGACTTGGAAGATTCCGAAAAAATAGAACGTATTCGCGGCAATGTGCGGGAAATCATGTTGACCTTAGGCCTTGATCTTAAAGATGACAGTCTGAAAGGTACCCCAGACCGGGTCGCCAAAATGTTCGTAAAAGAAATTTTCGGGGGATTGCATCCCGACAGAAAACCAAAATCGTCGACCTTTGCCAACAAATATAAATATGGTGAGATGTTGGTGGAAAAGAACATCATCCTCTACTCGACCTGCGAGCACCATCTACTGCCCATAGTGGGCAAGGCCCATATCGCCTATATTTCGAATGGCACCGTTGTCGGGCTATCAAAGATGAACCGTATCGTCGATTATTTCGCCAAACGTCCACAGGTACAGGAACGGTTGAACATACAGATTGTGCGTGAACTTCAACAAGTCTTGGGTACCGACGATGTGGCCTGTGTCATCGATGCTAAGCATCTATGCGTCAATTCCAGGGGTATTCGCGATATCGAAAGCAGTACCGTCACCGCAGAGTACGGCGGAAAATTCAAAAATGAGGCCGTTCGCAGGGAGTTTTTGGACTATATTAATTTGGATACCAATTTCTAAACCGAAGCACCCAATATGCAAGCCTACCAAAACCAATCCATAAAAATCCATAATTCCCTTTCCGGGAAAAAAGAGGTTTTCGAGGCTTTGAACGAAGGCCATATTGGCATGTACGTCTGCGGCCCTACTGTCTATAGCAACGTGCACTTGGGCAACTGCCGTACCTTTATGTCCTTCGACATGATTTTTAGGTATTTCAAACATTTAGGCTACAAAGTGCGCTACGTACGCAATATTACCGACGCCGGCCATCTGGAGGACGATGCGGAGGACGGCGAGGACAAGATTGCCAAAAAGGCCCGTTTGGAACAGTTGGAACCCATGGAAGTGGTACAACGTTACACCCTCGACTTTCACAATACACTAGAAAAGTTCAACCTCTTACCCCCCAGTATCGAACCCACCGCCACCGGGCACATCGTCGAACAGATAGAACTCATCAAGGATATTTTGGAAAAAGGATATGCCTACGAAGCCAACGGTTCGGTCTATTTCGATGTAGCCAAGTTCAACCAGAGTTATGAATACGGAAAATTGAGCGGAAGAAAACTTGAGGATATGATCGCCAACACCCGCGATCTTACCGCCCAAGACGATAAGAAAAGCCCCCAAGATTTTGCCCTTTGGAAAAAGGCGGAACCCCAGCATATCATGCGCTGGCCCTCCCCTTGGGGCGACGGCTTCCCTGGATGGCATCTAGAGTGTACCGTAATGAGCACCAAATATCTGGGAGAGACCTTCGACATTCACGGTGGTGGAATGGACCTAAAATTCCCGCACCACGAGTGCGAGATTGCGCAAGCGGAAGCCAGTTACGGCCAATCACCGGTACGCTATTGGATGCATGCCAATATGCTGACCATGAACGGGAAGAAAATGGCCAAATCTACAGGTAACAATATCTTGCCCGGAGATATTTTTACCGGCGAGAACGAATTGCTGAGCAAGCCTTTCACACCTTCGGTAGTGCGCTTTTTTATGATGCAAGCCCATTATGCCAGTATTTTAGACCTAAGTGACGATGCACTTCAGGCTTCAGAAAAAGGCTTTACCAAATTGATGGAAGCTATCAATTCCCTTGGAGGTCTGAAAACCGGAAACAAAAGTGATTTTGACGTGAAAGCATGGGAACATCAGTGCTACGATGCCATGAACGACGATTTCAACACACCGATACTCATTGCCCATCTTTTTGAGGCCGTGCGGCATATCAATCTAATCAAAGAAGGCAAGGAAAGCATAACCGCAACGGACAAAGAGGCCTTGCAACAAACCATAAACAACTTTGTTTTCGATGTGCTCGGCCTTGAACAAAAAGTGGGCAATGCCGCCGATACCGAAAAACTTTCGGGCGTAGTCGAAATGCTGATCCAATTCCGGAAAGAAGCCCGTGAGAACAAAGATTTTGCCATCTCCGATAAGATCCGCGACCAATTGGCGGAATTGGGGATTCAATTGAAAGATGGTAAGGAAGGGACGACTTTTAGTGTGAATTGAATGTCTCTTGAAGAGGAGACCCTAAAGATTTTTTCTTTTTTTACTAAAATCTTCAAAGCAAGATAAAGGATGTTTTAATCTGTGTACCTGAATTAACAGGAAACCTTTGGGGTCTTTACTCCGCACAGAACTCGCGACCATGAAAAAAATTCTGATAGCCCCTTTCGTTCTTCTCATCCGGTTCTATCAGGTCGCTATTTCCCCATACACGCCCGCCACCTGCCGCTACTCCCCTACCTGCTCGAAATATTCCTTGGAAGCCCTAAAAAAATATGGCCTCTTCAAAGGTGGATGGCTCTCGCTCAAACGGATTATAAGCTGTAATCCTTGGGGTGGCGATGGGTATGATCCGGTGCCGTAAAATTCAAACACAAATACAAATATCAAATTCAATCTCAAAAAGACCGAGCATTGAAGACCTAGTCGTTAATAGGCGGATAAATCAAAAAACCTCGCGAACAACAACCAGAAAAACCACAAACCCCAAACCCATTTTTGTATCTTAGCCGCTTCAAAACTGAACCACATGTATTTCTTGGGTATTATATGGAATCCGAACGAAACGCTTTTTACGATCGGTCCGATACAGATAAAATATTACAACCTTTTATGGATCGTCGCCTTTGGACTGGGCTGGGTTATCATGAAACGGATTTTCCTCAATGAGAAAAAGACCGTCGAACAGCTCGATTCCCTTTTTATTTATACCGTGCTCGCCACTATGCTCGGCGCACGTCTAGGCCATGTAATTTTTTACGATTGGCCGTATTATCAAGACCATTTACTGGAAATTCTACTCCCGATCCGCGAAAGTGTCGACGGTACATTATTCGGGTTTATCAACGGCTATGAGTTCACCGGCTTTACCGGCCTGGCCAGCCATGGGGCCATTATCGGCATCTTTATCGGGGTGTACCTGTATACAAGAAAACATACAGGCTTTACGATGCTCTGGCTGTTGGACCGTATGGTCATTCCCTCCGCCATCGGTGCGTTCTGCGTCCGGTTGGGCAATTTTTTCAACTCCGAGATCAACGGGAACGTTACTAACGAATCCTTCGTTTTTGCCACTAAGTTTATACGTGATTCCGATGATATGCATCCCGCAAAGGCCTTGGCGATTACCAAGGAAAAGACCGTGAATGCCGCCTATGATGCTTTAGAGAACAATCCACAATTTTCGCAATATTTGGCGGAGATTCCCTATCGCCATCCCGCGCAGTTATACGAGGGCGTGGCCTATATTTTTGTCTTTTTGATTCTATATTTTCTCTACTGGAAAACCGATAAAAAGGATGACCGGGGATTCCTCTTCGGCCTGTTTATGGTGCTATTCTGGACCATCCGATTCTTCGTGGAATACGTCAAAAAAAGCCAAGGTGGTTTTGAAGAATCACTAGGATTTTTGTCAACAGGGCAATGGTTGAGCATTCCTCTTATATTAATCGGACTTTATTTTATGTTCAAACCTGGTTCAGTAAGCAGTAAATAGTAATCTGCTAGCAGTAACTATTTACGAACTTTGCACCTTCCCTGCCTGGCGACAGGGAGGTTAGTGCACCATACGGTTAAACTTTTCATGCTCAAAATCCTAATTCATGAAAATTTTCAAATTATTGATAAGTTTCCTTTTTGGATGTGTCATCCTTATTTCTTGCAAAGACGAACCTGAAAAAGTCATCAAGACCGAACCGATAGCCTTTAAAAAGGAAGGCGAGCTGACGTTGTTCAGGGCCGAAACCGACTCCATTTTGGGTCAATTGAACATCGAAATCGCCGATAACGAATATGAGACCGAAACGGGACTCATGTACCGTCAAGAAATGCAAGACCATCAAGGCATGCTATTCGTTTTTCCCGATCAGGCCATGCATTCCTTTTATATGAAAAATACAGAGTTCGCCTTGGATATAATCTTTATCAAAAGCGACTTGAGTGTCGCCAGTTTTCAGGAAAATGCACAACCCCTAAGCGAAGCAAGCCTATCTTCAAAAGTACCTGTACAATATGTGTTGGAGGTCAATGCCGGGCAAGTGGAAAAATGGTCACTGAAAATTGGTGATAAAATAGACTATAGTAAGGAATGAGGTCTAGGAAAAGCACAATCCATTGAAAATCGAGATACAGGAGATTATAATCACTACAAAGAAGGGCTATCCTATCGCTGCCTGTAGATTTTCCTCGGAAAATGACATACAAAAAACCTTGGTCATTTCGTCGGCCACGGGAGTACTTCAAAAATTTTATTCCAAATTCGCTTCTTTCTTTGCAGCGCAGGGCTTTATAGTTTACACATTCGATTATTGTGGTATCGGAAAATCGGGATCTTCGATTGCCGAACTCAAAAAGACAGATGTAAACTTAACGGATTGGGGGCAGAATGATCAAGCGGCCGTCGTAGCATTTGCTAAAAATGAACATCCTCATACTGAACTTATTTTGGTTACTCACAGCATAGGAGGGCAACTGGTCGGCCTTAATCCCAACTACTACTTGTTGGACAAAGTAATTATGGTAGCATCACAAACCGGCTACTGGAGGTATTTTACGGGATTTCATACACCTAAAATGTGGCTGTTCTGGTACGTGGTCATTCCCTTTCTAACTCCTTTGTTCGGTTATTTTCCAGCCGGGAAATTAGGACTTTTTGCCGACCTACCGAAAAACATGGTCTACGAATGGGCCAAATGGGGCAAGCAAAAAGAGTATATGATGCCTTTTTACAAGAAGCAGGCCTATTTTTTTGGTACTATTCAAACACCCATCCTTTTATTAAGCTTTCCCGATGATATTTTTGCACCAAAAAAAGCCGTTGATTGGCTGTCCGATCAATATAAAAAGGCTAGGATAACAAGGGTACATTACCGACCGGAAAACGAAGGAAAGCAGCCAGGACACTTCGGATTTTTCAAACCTGCATTCCAAGAACCTTTGTGGGAGCTTGGCTTACAATGGATTCTAAAGGGTACGTGGAAATGAACGACTACCTGCTTGATGGCCAAGAAACCGAACGCTTATCTTTTCGGAAGATAAAGCCTTCTGATTTTGAGGTTTGGCTGACCTTTCATCAGGATAAAAGAACCTCGGAATTTTGGAGCGGATTGCCCCCAAATGAAAAAATCGCTTGCGAACAAGATTTCGAGCGAACCTTTTATAGGTATGAAAATAACTTGGGAGGCAAACAGGCAGTGGTGTTGAAAGGCACCAACGAGCTGATCGGATTATGTGGGCTACTGGTTCAAGAGATAGACGGAGCGCAAGAACTTGAAATCGCTTATTCCCTGCTGCCAAAGCATTGGGGCAACGGCTACGCTACCGAGGCCGCAACAAAGTGCAAGGAATTTGCCTTTGAAAATGACCTGGCCGAGTCGTTGATTTCGGTTATTCAGATCGACAACCTACCCTCACAAAAAGTAGCTTTGAACAATGGGATGTTTTTGGATAAAACAACGACCTACAGCAATAATCAGGTGCATATTTTTAGGGTTCATGGTTTTGGTTTGCGTCATCACAAGACATCCTCTAAATTCGTGCGTCAAGCATCCTTTATGAACAAAAACCACTGGGCTATTTTTATCGATAACACTTCGAAAAAAGGCCATCTCATCGATATGCTTTTACAGGGAAATCCACCGGAAAATTTTCAAGGCTTTCAAGATGCCAAGGGCGTCCTATTTTCAAAACTTGCAGTAGAACGCTATATCGACGAGGAAGACCGCCACGACACCAAGATACTGACGGCCGACACGGAGCAACCCCTAAAATCGATGTCCAGCGGCGAGCAGAAAAAAGCCTTGCTCAAATACATCCTATCAGCGGATTGCGATTTCATTGTGTTCGACAATCCTTTCGACAATCTCGATACCGATACCCAAGCGGAACTGAAAATACGACTGGAAGCGGTTTCCAAGAAAATAGCAATGGTACAGTTGGTTAGTAGAAAAGGTGACCTGTTGCCTTTCATAAAAAACTTTGCCCGTCTCGACGGCGACCAATTGGTTTTTATCGAGACGAGTAAAGAGCACTCGATTTCCCGAACAATCCAACAGTTTGATGGAGAGATACCCCCACCTTTACATTCCATGGATGTTGATGGGGATATCTTGATAGCTCTCAAAAAAGTCAATGTCTCCTATGGTGATAAACCCATATTGAAAGCTATCGATTGGACGATAGCAAAGGGAGATTTTTGGGAACTCCGCGGCAAAAATGGAAGTGGAAAAACGACCATCCTCTCCATGATAACGGGCGAAAACCCAAAAGGCTACGGACAAGAACTCTATATTTTCGGCCGTAAAAAAGGCAGTGGTGAAAGCGTTTGGGACATCAAAAAAAAGATAGGTTACTTCACGCCCTCGATGACGGACAAGTTTACCGGTTACCATTCCGTCGAGCACATGATCATATCCGGACTTAATGACTCCATCGGGTTATACACAAAGCCGACTGAAGTACAGCTACGCCTAGCCAAAGAGTGGTTACAACTGATTGATCTATGGCAAATCAAGGATATGCTCTATCACGACCTTTCCATGGGACAAAAGCGGTTGGTCATGTGCGCCAGGGCCATGATCAAACACCCTGCACTATTAATTTTGGACGAGCCCACAGCCGGTCTCGATGATACTAGCGCAGCTTTGTTCGTAGCCTTGGTCAACAAATTCGCCAAGGAGAGTGAAACCACCATTATTTTCGTATCCCACCGTAAAGAAACGGGACTCGAACCTGACCATATCTATCAGTTGAAAATGACCGAGTCGGGTTCTTTGGGTAAAAGATTGTAGGCGCTGAAGATTTTTAGCCTCCTACCGGAAGTTTGGGTCAAAAACATTAATTGCGTGGATCGATTGACTGAATTTAGCTAAATTCAGTCAATCGATCCACACAATTTCTATGCAAATAATATCTG